>ERZ795050.1958-NODE-1958-length-24412-cov-3.857248_pt1 | contig 24412 bp, 20 predicted proteins | sample MGYA00375134_ERZ795050 | MGnify/ENA primary metagenome ERZ795050 (study PRJEB30179, sample SAMN05720221) | activated sludge metagenome | isolation source: Anaerobic digester | place: Japan | collected 2015-05-26 ... | reverse complement strand
TTCGCGATGGGGTCCCTATTATCCGGCCTGCTGATGGCAGTTCTGGTGTTTTCGTCTTCCTGTCCTTCTGTTTTTGCGAAGGAACTTTTCCTCTTAAGGAACGCCAGGCTTGATGAACCGGTCGGCCTCGTTCAGGTCAATGCTCTCAAAAAAAAGGCAGAGTCCTCTTTTCGCCCGGGAGACAGGGTGACGGCGGTGTATCTCTTCAACCCAACGGGGACGGAGGAGGCCGTCGAATTCCGCTGGTTGCAGCAGGTGGGCCGCACCTTGGTTCAGAAAGAAAGTTATACGCACCGGATGGAGCGGCAGAACCCGGGTGGGGTCTATGTTGCCTATTCCTGGGTTGTGTTCGACTCGACGTTTCTCGACAGGTTTCTGGGGTCTGGTTTCTCCGGCTACTGGCTCGTAGAGGTCTATGTCAATGACCGGAAAGAGGCGGAGAAGCTCTTCTTCGTGGCGCCTGATTGACCAGGGCAGGGCGATGTTTTTGCTCGATTAAAACAAAGAAACCATGCAATTTTATTGGAAAATATTTTTGCCGCCCCTTGTTTTTCTGCTGATGGTTATTGCCTGCGGCGGCAAGGGAAGCGGCGGAGGAGGGGGAAACCCCTCCACGCCGACGATAAGCAACGTCAGTTTTATGCCCAGTCAGCTTCCCAGAGGGGCGAGGATAAGCAACAACCTCTACGTCTCCTTCGATTGGGCCGACGGGGGAGGCGACCTGAACGGCGGGACTTTTACTCTTATCTACGAGGGCAAATACTACACGACACCTCTGACGGCGGCCGTCCCTCCCATCAATCCCGGCAGCACGAGCGGCCACGTGAATCAACTATACCTTTCGCCCTTTACACTCAGTTCCACTTCCGGGGTGCCGCGTATTCAGGTCCGGCTCACCGACAATGCCGGCAACGCCTCGTCGCTTGTCTTCGTGACGAACTTTTATCAAACGTAAAAGAAAGGAATGCAACTTTTTAAGGTTTCATGAATTTCGGCGGCAGGTCTTTGCCTCTCGCGAAGCCAAGCCCCGGCACCAACATCAGGGTTGACGTTCCATGGGCAACGAGTTTTCCCGTTTCCGTGGTAACCGTCGCCTCGCCGAGGCCGAGGGTCCTCCCGAGCTTGATCAGTTTCCCTCTGGTTACGAGCTTACCCTCCTGAATAGGCGCCAAGTAGTTGACGTTCAGGTCAACTGTCGTTATTCCCACGTCTTCATCGAGGTCGCAGATGGCCGCCCAGAAGGCCGCTGTGTCGATGAGGGAGGCGTAGACACCACCGTGGACGAAACCGAAGGCCTGCAAATGCTTCTGTCCGTCGATTTCCGCTTCCATCAGGCAATGTCCTCTACCCAGTTCGCGGATGCTCATCGAAATGAGTCGGAAGTAGGAGCCGCTGTTGGCCAGGGCCATCACGGCGCGGACGTATTCAGGATTGATCTTTCGCATCGCGGGTCTCAGTTCCTTTCTTTTCTGAAAAAGGCATGGTCACTTCGTAGTATCCGCCGGAAAGCACTGTGCGTGCGGTGCAAGGCGATTTCTCGAAGACCTTCAGCATCGCCTTGTTGTCGGTCACGATGTCGCCCACGAAGCCTTCTATCCCGCCCTGTTCTTTGGCGATTCGGACCAGCATCTCCATCATGAAGGAGGCGATCCCTTTGCCCTGGTAGGCCTCGTCGACGACGAAAGCAATGTCGGCATAGGGGCGGTCTTTGGCGCGGACATACCGGGCTTCGGCGATGATCCTTTCCCTCCCGGCCTCTTCGACGACTCCCACGACGGACATGGTTGTTCGATAATCTACGTTTACATACTCCTGCATCCTATCATGGGGCATGGTCTTGATCGGGCTGAAATAGCGGTAATATACGGCTCGATCGGAAAAGCGGTAGAACAGCCTTCGCATCTCGTCTTCGTCGGACGGTTTGATTGCCCGGAAACGCACGGTGAGGCCGTCCTTGAAGGTATGTGTCGTGGCGATTTTCTCGGGATAGAGCCGTCCCGATTCGGGGAAAAATACCTGGTCGGGATAGAGGAGTCTTGCCTCTTTCGCCTGCCTCACGAGGTCTGCCCTATCGTCGGGGTGGGCAATGTCGATGAGGGCCTGGGCCCGCTCACGCACCGTGCGGCCCGTGAGATAGGCGACGCCGTATTCGGTGACGACGATGTCCAGAGATTCCCGGTTGGAGAACTGGTTGGGATAGTCTTCAACGGACAGGCGGATGTTAGCATCCCCGGAGCGATTACGGCTCGGGAGGGCAAAGATCGTGCGGCCTCCTCGTGAGAGCGCCGCCCCTGCGAACAGCTCCTGCACTGCGCCCGGACCTGCCGTTACGTTACCCATGCCCATATGGAGGGCTATCCCCCCCGTGAGGTCGGCCTTCCTGGCGGGAAGGACGGCGATTAAACGGTCGTTGGCTCCCATGTTTTGCGGCTCAGCCACCACGTCGAGGGGCTGGAACTCGACCAGCGGGTTACGGTCGAGCCATTTCATCAGTTCGGGCGTCCCCAGTGCGTAAGAGGTAAGGGATTTGCCGCGGTAAAAACTCTTCAAGCGGTTGGTGACTGCCCCTGTCTTGACAAGGTCCATGAGGGCGTCCGTGAAGAAGGGCGTATGGATGCCGAGGTGGCGCTTGCGCGCAAGCTCTTTTCCCAGCGCTTCGTAAAGAGGTCCGATGGAAAAGGAGATGCAGCTTCCGTCTTCGACGATGCCGGCGACGTTCTCGGCTACTTTTCGGTACACATCGGGGACTGCCCAGCGCGGGATGTACAGGAGCGGTTCCGCGGACTGAACGAAAAAGTCGAACTCATCCAGGCGGACCAATGTGTCTCCGAGTGTGCGGGGCACGCTCTCGTTGACCTCCCCGATCACGACGGCGGCTTGCTCCAAGGCGTAGCGGGCCACGTCAACACCCACCCCAAGACCGGCATGACCCGTTTCATCGGGCGGCGTTATCTGGATGAAAGCGGCATCGATTCGTATCGCCCCCGACTTGAAGAGCCAGGGGATGCGGGAAAACCTGCTGGGAATAAGGTCTACGCGGCCTGCCGTGATGGCCGTGCTTGCGACCCAACCGGAGTAAAATGTCTTGAGGCGGTATTTCTTCGAGTAGCGTTCGTCGATGGAAACGGTGTCTCCGAGGCTCACAAGCTGGATCATCTCGAGGTCCTGGAGATTGCTTTCCCCGGACGTCATGAGGTGCTTGACCAAGGTTCGGGGTTCGGCCATGCCCGTGCCGACGAAGATGCTCATTCCCGGCTCTATAGCGGCGAGCGCCTTCTCGGGCGCGACGATCCGTTCTTTCCAGTCGGTGCTTTTGTTCGTCATCGGGGCAGCCTTGGAGGTGTCATTGCCTGTGTGGGTTTTTATACAGCAGGCGGTAAATTATGGCAACATCCGTTGAAAGAGCCCCTCTTCGATAGACTCAGGGCATCCCCACCCGATGGCAAACTGCGGACGTCGCTTTTTCAACAGCTGATGTTTGCGGGACATCGACGATAAGGGTTGAAGAAAAATCGAAAACATGTTATCCGTTTCTATAAGTTACGGTCACGTCTGTGGCCGTTAGGCCGATAGAGTTTCTGATTTTCTCCCCTGCTGTGTCGTAGGTAGGTTTTCACCGAGCGCCGATCTGACAGGCGACTGCACTGTTATCCCGAAAGAATAACCCACAAGAATTGTTTCTCATGGAAGGAGGTGCAGGTATGGTTGAGAGGATCGCGAAGAGAAGAGTCGATTTTGAGTACTATTCACCGGAGGCGAAGTCCGTCTTTCTGGCCGGGACTTTCAACGGCTGGAATACGGCGGCAAACCCGATGAAAAGGAACAAAGAGGGTAGGTGGTCGACTTTTGTCAATCTCTATCCTGGTTTTTACGAGTATCAATTTGTCGTTGACGGCGCGTGGAGGGACGACCCGGCCTGCAAGAAGCGTCATCTGAACAAATACGGAGGCTACAATTCTGTGCTCGTTGTCGAATGACCGTCCGAGGACATCACCAGTAGCGGCCTGGTCCCAGTCGGGCCGTCCTCGGAGCCGGCTGGGAGCCCTGGCAGTATACGTGATGTTCCATCCAATCCGTATTGTTCGGATTACGGAACTTGTACCTGAAGGGGGTATGTGCTGACGCATTCCTACGCGTAAGAGCGCCCGTTTTTGTGCTTATTTTGGGATTGACATCCGAAGAGGCCGGGCATATTGTTGGCCCATCAAAAAGCTGGAGTCGTTATGATTGACATCGAGCGTCTTGAGAAGGTTCGCCTCGTGAGAAAGCCCCTCGGCCAGCGCATCATCGGTGCGCTTCTGCTGACAGTCAATTACCGCGTTTTCGCCGACGTCGACATCCGCATCGAAAACATCGAGAGAATCCCCAAGGACGAAACGGTCATTTTCGCGATGAACCACACAGACCGTTACAACTACTGGCCTTTTCAGTGGAAGTTATGGCGGAAGAAGTGTTTTCCCTTTACTACCGTTTGGGTGAAAGGTAAGTATTACCGCAACGCCCTGCTCGGCAAATTCTTAGACTGGTGCAATCTCATCCCCGTACCTTCGATGGGCTATCTTGTCGAGGAGTTTTACCGAAAACGATTCAAAAGGCGGATCGAGAAAGAAGAGTACCGGGTCATCAAGGACTTGATTGATGGGAAACAGCGCTTGAGCGAGGCCCTGAAAAAACTTACTCCCGAGACGGCGGCGATGTTGAAGGATGATTTCGTCGAGCACGTCAGGAATTACCATGAAATTTTGATGACCCGGGTAGCCGAGTTGAGCTGTAAGGCACTTCTGGAAAAAAACCTCAACCTGATCATATTCCCCGAGGGGACGCGGTCTCTGAAGCTCGGGGAGGGAAAAACGGGACTCGCCCAGCTTGCCCTGCATACGGAAAAGGCCGTCGTTCCCGTCGGTTGCAACAATTCCGACCTCGTGTACAGGGGGCACCTCCCTTTCGCAAGGAGCGGCCGGATAACCTACCGGGTGGGGGAACCGCTCTCCTTCAACGGCCAATTGAAGGATTACAGGATACGGGAAGGCTTTAAGCTCTTTTCGAGAGAGTCGCAACGTAGGTACAGGGAACAATTCGAAGCCGTGACCCGCATCGTAATGGATTGCATCAACCGGAATGTAGACGAGAGGTACCGGAAGTAGCCCGGCCTATCGACGGCAGGAAGTGCGATAATCCGTCACGGTGGCGTTGAGCCGTCCGATGACCTTGCCTAAGTTGAGGATGGAGGTCCAGTCGTGTCCCTCGACGAGTTTTATGTGGGTTGCGTCCACGGGGACCTGGTTGAAAGTCGGGTCTACAGCCTCCCATCCGTCGACCCAGCTTTCCGCCCAGCTGTGGTAGAGAAACCCGACCCCTTCCATGTAAACGAGGCCGCCGACAATCCGCGTGGGGATGCCGGATGCCCGGGCGAGGGCGGTGTAGAGCATGGTATGGGCCTGGCACTCGCCTTTCCTGCTGTGGAGCACTTCCAGGGCGGAGAAGCTGTTCACGGTCTCGTCCTTGACCTCCTTGGCCACCCACCCGACCAGGCGTTCTACCCTCGTCCGCGGTGTGGCGGCTCGCGCCGTGATTTCCGCTGCCTTCTTGCGAATCTCAGGGTGGTTGCTCTCCAAATGATGTGTTGAGGAAAGATAAAGGTTACGCTGGGCGGCGTCGAGTCCCGCAAGGTTCTCGTCGGGTGAAGGCCTTTGTTGCTTGACTATGCGGAAGAAGGCAAGCCTCGTTCCGTCTTCCCGTATCTCCCGAGCAGTCTGACCGGGACCTTGCAGTAGAGGAAGCTCTCCCGCCAGGCCGTCGATTTTGACGTCCATCGCGATGGCTTCTCTGGGACAGTCGAGGGGCGCGGCTGTCTTAACCGCGCTGAAGTCGAGGAGGACGTCCTTTTTGTTCAGACTCGCCTCGGAAAGGTAACGCCTCGCCTGCTCCTCCTCTTCCTTGTGGGTGATGAGCACTCCTCCCATCCCGAGTTCGAATATCGTCTCGCCGCGTTTGTTGATCCAAGACGTAACCTCATGCCCATGCAGGCTCGTCTCTACCCTGAAGGCCGGCTCCAGGAAGAGTTTTTTGCTCTCCTCAAAGGTGATTACCCTCTGGGAGACCTCCGCTACGGACTGCGTCTGGGGGTCGAAGACGGTGAACCGGTACTGCGCCCCGACCGTCAGGCCCTTGATGACGGGATAGAGGTTGATGACGCTCGTAGGATAAAGCGGGACATCCATCTTCTTTTCGATGACCTTCTCTTCACCTCCCGATTTTTGAGCGGCCCGCAACACGCCTTCCGACAGAGCGCCGTCCATCGTGAGAAGTTTTCCGTCTATATCCTGCTCATAGTGGAAGGAGACCAGAGTCAGGTCGGGTCTGACGATGTCGACGCTTTTCAGGCTGACCTTCCTGTCAATACCCAGGAAAAGAATGCGCATGCGCGCCTCGGAGGTCACGCGGAAGAGTTGTTTGTCGGGTAGCTGAGTTATGTTCATGTAAGTGAACCCGACCTTCTCACCGTTGAATACGAATCCCGACCAGATTTCGCGGTAGGGCAGCTTCTCGAGACTTGTGATGCGGAGGGGCTCTGCGGGTGGGGGTATCGTCTCGAAGTATAGGGGGGCGCATCCGGTGGTGAGTAAAAAAGTCAACCCGATTGCCGTGGCGAAAAGCCTTCTGATAGGTTTCATTCCTGCCATGGGGTAGACCGGAGCAGATTCGATTCTTATTATGCTGTGTGTTTAGCAAAAATGCGGGCATAAAAAAAGTCTTATTTTTGACGCGCTATTGACACCGGTGTCTTTTTAAATTAAGAGTATCTCGCATTTCGGTAACCGGATGATTCGATTGCAGGAGGGATGAATTGAAAGAGGCATGGGCGGTCTCATCGACGGATCTCGTCGGACATTTTCATGGAAACCTCATCAGCATGATCCTCGACGCCGGGCTTATGGTTCAGGTCGTGCTTGGCATCCTGCTGGCCTTTTCTGTCGTGTCTTGGGCGATCATCTTGATGAAGCACCGGCACTTAAGGAGGACTCAGAAGGAAAACGATGAGTTCCTGAGCGCTTACATTAAGAGCAACAGTCTGTCCGATGTCTTGACGGAATCTAAGAAATTCACAAAGTCGTCGATCGCCGAGGTGTTTCGCGCCGGTTACGCAGAGCTCGTGAGGTTGGGCCGGGGAAGGAATGATCCTCATTCCGCGGGCAACGAGGAAGGGGGGCTTACGGCATTCAAAGTGAGGGATATCGACAACGTGGAGCGGGCCTTGAACCGTGCCTGCGGGACGGAGACCTCGAAACTCGAAAAGGCCCTGGGGTTCCTGGCCACCACCGGGAGCGCCTGTCCGTTCATCGGACTTTTCGGGACGGTATGGGGTATAATGAATGCCTTCCAGGGGATCGGCGCCAGGGGGTCGGCGACCCTTGCCGTCGTTGCCCCGGGCATCTCTGAAGCGCTGATCGCCACGGCTGCCGGATTGGCCGCCGCTATCCCGGCCGTCATTTTCTACAACTATTACCTAAACAAGGTTCGGGCCATCACGGTGGAGATGGACAGCTTTGCCTCCGAATTCCTCAACCTCATCGAGAGGTATTACGTCAAGAACGTCTCTTCCTGATCATGTGGCTGAAAGCGCCCAGCGGCTCTGACACCCATTTTTTTCTTGTGGGAGACTTTCAATACCTTACGGAGTTTTAGGGGGTTGTCGTGAGATACAGGAGAAATCGCAATAACGGAGACCATAGATTGGTTTCCGACATCAATGTGACGCCTCTTGTCGACGTCGTTCTGGTCCTCCTCATCATCTTCATGGTGACGGCGCCGATGTTACAGATGGGGATCGACGTGAACCTGCCGAAGGTGGAGGCTCGCCCCGTTGACGTGGCGGAAGAAAAGCTCGTTCTTACCGTCAACAACAGGAATGAAATCTTCATCAATGCCCATAAAACTTCGCTGGCCGACCTGGGGCCGAAGCTCGAGAACATTTTCAAGACGAAGATAGAGAAAGAGGTTTTCCTCAGGGCCGATAAAGAAGTGCCCTACGGATACGTCGTCCAGGTGATGTCCGAGGTCAGGAAAGCCGGCGTCGACAGGCTCGGGATGATCACGGAGCCGGTCAAGGAATGAGGAGATGGCTTTTTTGGGGGGAATGAAGGGAAAGGATGGCGGTCTCGAGGGCTTTAACCGGATGATTGCCCTGTCCCTGATGCTACATTTCTTTTTTCTGACTATCCTTTTTTTCTCTTCTTCTCTGCCCGCCAGGCGATGGACCTTCGGCCCGGTTTACACTGTCGACCTCGTCAGCCTTCCCTCAGGTTATTCGGACAAAGGAACGTCGACGTCATTGCTGCCGGAGGTGGCCGCTATCAAAACGGGGCGGCAAGCAGATGTGTTGAAGAAGCGCTCCGAACTTGCCGTTCCTCCCATCAAGAGAATCGCTCCTGCAGGAAGGGAGGCTGGGGAGGTCGGAAGGGCGATCGAGGGAATAAGAAAAAAGGTAGAGGCACCTTCGGGTGCCCAGACTAGGGCTAGCCAGCAAGGAGCCGTCGAAACGAGCTCTGCGGTGAATGCTTACTATCAGGCTTTGTGGGCGCGTATAAGGGCGGAATGGGCCTTGCCGCGGGGAATCCTTCCGTCGGAAAATCTGGAGACGGTGATCGACGTTACCGTGTCGAGGTCGGGTGCGGTGACCGCGATCAGCATCGAGAAGAGCTCGGGAAACCAGTACTTCGACCAATCCGCTTTAAGGGCGATACGCAAGGCAAGCCCTTTCCCGCCCGTACCCGAAGACATCCGGGGGAGCAGTATCGAACTGGGCATTCGATTCCACTCCGAGCAGTTTCGTTAGCCGACATTCGATAAACTAAAGAGCCGAACAGGGGATACGAATGCGGGATAAACTACGGGTTGTTTCTTTTGTTCTTGTTGTCCTTTTTGTGAGCCTTCTCCCAGTGTATGGCAAGGTTTACATCGACATCGATTCTCCCACGATACAGAAATTTCCCATCGCCGTTGCGGACTTCAAAAACCTGGGACAGGCGCCCGACAGGGAAAACCTGAGTGCCTGGTTCGCCGACAGGCTCGGCAACGCGCTTCAGTTGACGGGTTTTTTCAATGTCATTCAGAGAAAAACTTTTTTTGAGGATCCGGTAAAATCGGGTATCACGGCGGAAACCATCCAGTTTTCCGATTGGACGGTCATCGGTGCCGAATCCCTGATAAAAGGAGGATTTCAGTTAAACGGCTCAGACCTGACGGTCGAGTTCCGTCTCTTTGACGTTGTCCAGGGTAGGCTGCTTACCGGTAAGCGGTACACCGGGAAACCGGGCGACCGGGAAGAGATGGTGCTCCGATTTGCCGAGGAGGTCTTACTTCAACTCACAGGCGAAAGAGGGGTTTTCGACACGAAGGTCGCTTTCGCGGGGAAGGAGGGGAACCTTTCCGAAATCTATACGGTCAATTTTGACGGCTCGGGCCTGAAGAAACTGACGAATTTTAGGTCTTTGACGTTACTCCCCCGGTGGTCTCCCGACGGCAGGGAGATGACCTTCACCTCTTACCGAGACGGGAACCCGGATGTTTATCTTCTCGACCTGATCAGCGGGAAGGTCAGGAAACTGCTGGAATTCAGTGGGCTAAACCTTGCCTCCTCCTGGTCGCCGCAAGGAAGAAAAATCCTTTTGACCTTGAGCAAAGGGGGGAGTCATGAAATCTATACGATGGACCTGAACCACGGGACGGCGACGAGGGTGACCAGCAATTACTCCATCAACGTCTCCCCGGTCTGGTCTCCCGACGGCAAGAGGATCGCCTTCGTCTCCGACAGGGGAGGCTCTCCCCAGATTTACATAATGGATGCTGACGGCAGCAATCAGCGAAGGCTGACTTACCAGGGCAACTATAACACATCGCCGGCCTGGGCCCCGAAGGGCGGACGCATCGCCTTCGAAGGGATGGTGGGCGGTACATTCCAGGTCTTCGTGATCGATGAAGACGGCGGCAATCTCCGGCAACTGACCTCGTCGGGACGCAACGAATCCCCTTCCTGGTCCCCGGACTCCCGGTACTTAGTCTATACGTCGAGGTTGAACGGCCGGCACCGCCTTTGCGTCATGAACGCCAACGGTTCGAACGTCCGCATCCTTCACGAGGGGATGGGTGAATACATGAACGCCTCCTGGTCCCCTCACTTAAAATTATATTGAACTTTTCCGGTGATGTGTTATGAAATACCTTGTTTGTAAGATGTCGTGAACCTTAATAGAAAGGAGACGGTGTATGAGAAGAAATGTCGTGCTTATTGGGTTGAGTATTTTGATTCTAGCGTTCGGTTTCGTGATGTTTTCCGGGTGTGCAAAGAAGGTCGTGAAGGAGGCGGCGGAAGAGAAGACAACGACCGTTCAGAAAGAGGCGGCTCCTGCCGCTCCTGCCGCTCCAGCCGAGACGGAGGAGCAGAGGCTTGCCAGGGAGAAGGCCCTGAGGGAGGCGGCCCTCAAGGAGCAGCAGGAAAAGGAGAGGATGCTCGCCGAACAGAAGGCCAAAGAGGCCTTGGCCGCAGCAATCGCCGAGATCAAGGATATACATTTTGATTTCGACAAGTATGACCTGAAGCCGGAAGCGCGGGATATGTTGAAGAAACTTGCCGACATACTGTTGGCTGAAAAGACGGCGACGGTCCTGATCGAGGGTCATTGCGATGAAAGGGGAACCGTCGAGTATAACCTCGCCCTAGGAGAAAAGCGCGCCCTGAGTGCCATGAAATACCTGGTGAGCCTCGGCGTGGAGAAGGAGCGGATCAAGACGATCAGCTACGGCAAAGAGCGTCCTCTTGATCCCCGTCATAATGAGGAAGCCTGGGCAAAGAACAGACGCGCTCATTTCGTCGTGACCGTCAAGTAAGGTGCGTTGACACTGGGCTCAAAAGTGAAAAGATACTTGCCCGTTGTTGCTGTGATGTTTTTTCTTGTCGGCGGTTGTGCAACCAGCCAAGACCTGCGGCGGATGAATCAGAACCTCGACCAGAAGATAACGGTGCTGCAAGAGGAAACGGTGAAACTCCAGAAGCAACTGGACGAGCGCAGGGAGGCGGAAAAATCCCTGCGCAAAGTCCAGGCGGACACAGGTGCCGACTTGATTGCACTAAGGGGGGACATCCAGGCACTGAGGGGCACGGTGGAGGAGTTGAGGCGCGACATCGACACGATGCGTGCCGACCGTAAGGAAAGGGACGCGCGGCTCAATGACCTCGCCCTGAGGATAAGCTTCATCGAAAATTTTATCGGCGTGGGCAAGAAGGCCGATGGAGACGACAAGCAGGGTGTGCAGCACGGCCGGAATAACAAGAACGGCCGGGATACGCTCTATTCGTCGGCTTACAAGGACTTCAAGGAAGGCAGGTACGAAGAGGCCCGGAAAGGGTTCCAGAAATACATCGAGGCCTATCCCAATTCGGACCTGTCGGACAACGCCCAATTCTGGTTGGGAGAGTGCTATTATTTAGAGAATAACTTCGAGAAGGCCATTCTTGAATATGAGAAGGTCATCAAGAACTATCCCAACGGGGACAGGGTTCCCCATGCCATCCTCAAGCAAGGGCTGTCTTTTCTCCGGCTCGGAGACAAGGAGAGCGCCAAGCTTCTTTTTCAACAGGTGATCAAAGACTATCCGAACACAAACCAGGCGAACATTGCGCGGGCTAAACTCTCGGAAATGAAGTAGTATTCAATCAAGGTACAGGAGCTTGACGCCCGAGGGGACTTCGAGGTCATAAAGGTCCTTGTCCTCTCCGGGCGAGAGCCGGACGTCGGAAAAGCTGACCCGGAGAGACCACTCTTTCAGATCCCCTTCCTCATGATGGAGTTCCACGTCTTGCGGAAGGGCCACTCCTTCGACGGGCCTGTAGTTTCTTAAGTCTGCCGCATAAATCAACCTGCCCCCCGAATCCTTGGATTCGACCCGCATCAGCTCCCCGCGGGCAAGGTCCACAAAGCAGGACAGCGTTCCACCCCCCCTGTCGGCATCGATCCGGTACAGCTCATCGGCCTTTCTTCCTTTAAGGACCGTCCTTTCTCGGCAAAAGGACGGCGGCAACATCCCCATCATCAAAGGAATCATCTCCTCGACTTCCAAAGGAAAGGGTAAAAAACGGGTGACGTTCTCCTTTGTCGCCCCTCCGATATAGAACGCGCCCTGGTCGGGCACGTATACTTTGATTCCCTTCTCATTGAGAGAAAGAAAAAGGTTCGGCGGGCCTATGGGGGGGAATGTCTCCACCCGAAGCGAGGAGGGAAGCCTTGCCGCGATGAGGCACGTCGACGCGAATACGCCCTCCGGTGAGCGGAATGTCACACGGGCCAGCCCTTTCAGGTCCATGCCGACGAGATGTTTCCCGGAGAGACGTTCAATGATTTCTCCGGGGTCGGGGAGTTCACGGCCCGGCGCGGGCGGCGACTTCTTCATTGTACAACCCGTTGAGAGGGAGACGAGGCAGAGGGCTGCGAGACACAACATGAGAGTAGAATTTGAGAAATTGAGAAGGGTACCGGTATTCACTTTTTCTTCAGGAGTCTATCGAGCTTCGTAGCGGCGGATTCCTGCCTGGGGTTGAGCTTCAATGCCGTACGGTAAGCCGCTATGGCTTCTTTTATCATCCCCATCCTGACGTAAATGTCCCCCAGGTGTTCCTGGATGAGCGGGTCTTCAGGCATGAGCGACGCGGCTTCCTTGAGATACTTGAGGGCAAGGTCGTTTTTGTTCTGTTTGAAATAGACCCAGCCGAGACTGTCTATTATGTATCCGCTTCCCGGCTTTAATTGAAGCGCCCTCTTGATCATCTTTTCGGCTTCCTCGAGTTTGACCCCGCGGTCCGCAAAGCTGTATCCGATGAAATTTAAGGCGTCGGCATGATTTGGGTCCAATTTCAGGACCTCTTCCATTTCTTTGATGCTTTCGTCGAACCGATTGGTAGCTTCGTATATCACGCCCAACCGGTAGCGGAGGTCCGCGTTCCTCGGTGAAAAGACAAGCCCTTCTTTCAGGGCTTGCTCGGCTTCCGCTAACTTCCCTTCCTCCTGGTAGAGGACGGACAGAAAATTGAAAAGGTCGGGGTCACCCTTTTTTTTCTGCAGAGCGTCCTTTATCACGGCAACGGCCTCACCGGGCTTACCGATCTTTCTCAAGATCAAGGCCGCCTGAATCCGGGCGTCGTCGTAAAGGTCCGATGCCTCGGGAATCTTATCCAACTCGACAAGGGCTTCGGTGTATAGCTTTTTTTCTCCGTAAGAAAGAGCGAGAAAATACCGGGCGCGGTGCTCAAAGGGGTCCTGCTTCAGCAGCGTCCTGAACTCTTCGGCTGCCCGGTCGTAGTCTTTTCCGGAGAAAAAAAAGGCCATGCCCATAGTCAGGCGTACGTCGCGGTTCGTGGGGTCGATCCTCAGTATCTCATCCATGACCTTCGCCGATTCCAGGTACTTCCGGTCCTGGAGGTAGGCCTTACCGAGCCTCAGTTTCATATCGATCCGACCCGGATGGGATTCGATGTATTTCTTGTAAAGTTCGACGGCTTCGTTGAACTTGTGCTGAGCCTCGTAAACCACCCCGAGGTCTATGACGGCGGATTCAAAATCTGGTTTGATGTTCAGGGTCTTTTTGTACCAGAACTCGGCCTCCCCGTAGGCCTTCATTTCCGCGTATCTCTTTGCAAGATAGTAAGTCCCCATAAGGTTTGTCGGGTCTACCCGCAAGAGTTCTTTCAGCACGCCTATCGATTCGCCGTATTTTTTTTCTTCGGCAAAGATTACGCTGAGATAGAGATACGATTCCAGCGTTTTTGGGTCGACCCGGATGGCCTCGCGAAACTCCTTTTCCGCCCGCTCGAAATCCTTCATCTCGAAATAGATGCCGCCTAGGAGAAGATGCAGGTCGAGGTAGTTCTGGTTGTGGAGAAGTGATTTTTCACAGAGTGCTGCGGCCTCTTCGAACTGTCCGTTCCTCATGTATAGGGAAGCGAGTTCCACGGCGAGGAAAGGGGACTGGGGGTCGGACAGAAGGGCTGCTTTGTATTCTTCGATGGCCTCTGTGATGTTTCCGTTGAGCGCGTGCCGGACGCCGAGAGAGTAATGATAAGCGGCATCGACGGAGGGACCGCCCGGCACGGGTATCTCGCCGGGGTGTGTCCCCGGACCTGAGAAGGGCGCGCATGCCATTAGCGGCAAGAGGAGGCAAAAAGTGATGAGCGGTTTTTTCATGGTTGCCTTTTCACTAACTTGGAAACGGGGACCACCTCCAGGCCCTCTTCCCGCAATTTCTCTATGGAAACCCTGACGGTATCGATCGTGCTGGGGTAAGGATGCCCAATGACCACCACCCCTTCCCTGCTGCCGTTCATCTTGACGGCCTTCAAGAAATCTTCACTACTTGTGTCGTGTTTGTCTCCGCCGTCGATGAAAATATCCCGGGCGATGAAGGGGATGCCGGTATCTACCGCCGCCGCTCTTCCTCGGGAGCGTCCCGTCGTCAGGCTGTCCACGAAGAAGATGCCTTTTTCCTCGAGTATCCCGAACAGGACACGTAGCCCGCTCTCGTCTTCCATGAACCTCGACCCCATGTGGTTGTTGGCGCCCACGGCATAAGGAACATCAGCCAGGTCCTCTTCGAGGACGCGCCTGATGTCGTCCCTCCTCATACCGGACAGGAGGACACCCTTTCCGGGATTTTTCTCAGGGCTCAAAGGCTCCATGGGGAGGTGGAGGAGGACCTCTTTCCCTGCCCGGTGTATCCTCTCCGCTGCCTCCTGGGAATGCTGGCAATGGGGCAGGACGGCGAATGTCAGAGGCGCCCGGATTTTGAGAAGTTCGTCGACCTGAGAAAGGTCATACCCGATGTCATCGATGACTATCGCCACCCGACGGGTCTTCTTTGTGGGCGTCTTTTCTGAAACACTGATACTTTCCCGTACCTTCTTTCCCGACCGACTTTTGTCCTCAATCGGTTTGCTGATTTCCCTCTCGCGCATATCATTGATGAATACAAAGACCACCGTGCTCAGCGCAAGCAGGAGGAGTACTGCCAGGACTCTCTTGTACTCGAAAACCGGCTTTCTTTTCTTCACCTCCCGAATGAACCCTTACTGTTCATCTTCTCGAAGATCTTCCAGCTTTTGATCAGGTCAACGGCGCCTTTGAGCTGGTTGTCCTTCGAAAGGTCGTCGGGGGCTTTCTTCGGCAATCGCGCCTTCTCTGCCTTCTCCTCATCACCGGTTATGTGACCTTTGAGGTCTTTCTCCCGGACCGTCTCATGGTCCTTTTCCTCCGGTGCCCTGGCAAATTCGAGGCGGATGTCCGGAGTGATCCCCTCGGCCTGGATAGACCGCCCTTTGGGCGTAAAATATTTAGCGGTGGTGAGTTTCAACGCCGAGCCGTCTTCGAAGGGTACCACCGTTTGAACAGACCCCTTACCGAAGGTCTGTGTACCGAGGATTACCGCCCTTCCGTTGTCCTGCAATGCACCGGCCACGATCTCGGAGGCACTTGCCGTGCCTTCGTTCACGAGAACGACGATCGGGCATGTAGGTTCATCGCCGTCGTCCCTCGCGGTGAATGTGTTTTCGAGGTTTTTGACTCGGCCCTTTATCGATACGATCGCCCCGCTTTTCAGAAAAATATCGGAGACCTTGACGGCCTGGTCGAGAAGGCCTCCGGGATTATTCCGGAGGTCGAGGACTATACCGTCGAGTACGCCGGCTTTCTTCTTTATCTCGAGGAGCGATTTCTTCAATTCCTCGGCAGTGCTCTCTTGGAAGGAGGAGACGCGGATATAACCGATACGACCTTCGTAGACATTGTGCCGGACGCTCTTTATGTTGATGACGGCCCTCGTGATGGTGTAGTCCTTCGGCTGGGCGGCGTCTTTTCTCATTATGGTGAGCTTGACTTTTGTGTTTTCGGGGCCGCGCAGTTTCTTTACGGCGTCCAGTATAGAGATGCCCTTCGTCGGTTTATCGTCTATCCTAACGATCTGATCGCCGGGCTTGATTCCGGCGTTGTAGGCAGGGGTATCTTCGATGGGAGAGACTACAGTGAGTACGTCGTTCAGGATCGTTATTTCGATGCCGATTCCGCCAAAGCTTCCTCTTGTTTCCGTCTGCAATTCCTTGTACATCTCCGCGGTGAGGAACATGCTGTGCGGGTCCAGGGATTTGACCATGCCGTTTATGGCACCTTGCAGCAGTGTTTGGGGGTCGACCTTCTCCACGTAGTTTTTTTCGATGATGTCCATCGCCTCGTTGAAGAGTTTCAAGTTCTTGTAAGTGCTCTGCTCGAGGGCAATGACCCGGCTGTCGCCGTTGAATCCGACCGCAAAGCAAATGAGGCCTATTACAAGAGCTAATGCATAAGCTGGTCTTCGCCAGTTATAAAAAATCTTTTTCATCCGATCCTCCGGGATAAGATTCTTCATGATGTGACATAGCAGGATACCATCTTTCAGATAAATTTACATCGATATTTTTTGGAATTTATCCCTTCTTGCAGAAAATCATAGCGTAAAACAGGGTGAGGGAGAATATGACAGTGTTGACGGGCCCGGCGCCAGTTTGTATAAAGATATTGTTGATTATTGAGACCATCTCATTTAAATGTATCGTTTAATATTTGAAAAGCGGGCCGGAGAGCAATCGCCGGGTTTTTCCGAGGATGGCATCCTTGCGATTGACAGGGGCGATTGACCGGCGACGACGAGTTGCAAGGATTGAGTAAAGGAAGGGTCATGAAGGACGAAAGGTCGACCTTAAAGTTTTCAGAATTTCTGAAGAAAGATTTAAAAAAAACAGACCAGGTTGAAGACCTCGAAAAAGAGGAAGGCGGGCCGGAGCGTCAAGCGGAGTCGTTACCCGAAGATTTTGAGCTTTTCCGAAAATTAAAAGAACTTCGTCTCGGCGGAGGCGAAAGCGCACCTTCGAAGAAAGATTCGGCGACCTTCGATTCTTACAAGATGGCCGAGAGGATACGCGCAACTGAACTCATCGTCAAAAAAGAAGCACAGGACAACGTAAGCGGAAGTGATCGGTTGCGGGAGAAAAGTGATGAAGACGATGGTCGGGCGTCTGTAGCGAAGGCCGATGTCGAAGGACCGACACCGGGGGCGGATAGGCTGGGTAAGGCCGGGGTCGATGTCGCCGGGGTGGAGGAACATGAGGCGGTCTACCTGAAGGCGATAGAGTACCTTCAGTCGGTGAGGTTCGAGGTGAGCGAAAATCACCCGTTCGACGTCGAACCGGCCGTCGAAATCGTGAGAATGGTCATCGATTCTCCGGAACTACTGAAGAGGTCATACGCCCTTACCTTCAAGCACGACGACGCGGGAAGTCTTGAGTCCCACCAGGTAAACGTCATGATTTACGCGCTGAAGGTCGGCATGGGAATGGAATACACAAGGGAAAGGCTACTGGAACTGGGCCTTTCTGCAATGCACTACGACATCGGGTTGTTCCGGATCCCGGAAAGCATCCTGCGTAAATCCGGGAGATTGAGCGAAGGGGAGGCGGAAATAGTCAAGACCCATGTATTTATAGGTAGAGATATTTTGAGTGCCTTTAAAGGTATGTTCCCCGTTTTGCAAGATGTGGCCTATCAACACCATGAAAGGGAAAACGGTCAGGGGTATCCGCAAGGCCTTCGGGGAAGCGAAATAAACGAGCTGGCGAAAATAATCGGCCTGTTAGACAGCTATGAAGCCATGACGCACAGTAGGCCGTACAGAAAGGCGCTGGGGCCGTCGTTTTCGGCGAAGGAATTGCTCAAGTCAAAACACGCGGCGTATTCGCCGAATGTGATAAAGGCCTTTCTTAGAGAAATTTCCCTTTATCCTGTAGGAAGTTACGTAAGACTGAATAATCGGGCCGTCGCCGAGGTCGTAGAAACCAATCAAAATCATCCCTTGAGGCCGACGGTGAGGATACTCTTCGACGGTGAAGGGAATGAGGTTGTCGATGACGTCGTTATCAGGCTTGAGCACAACCCACTTTTTTTCATAGTAGAAGGGTTGGCGAAAGAGGAGTTCCTACCGGCAATCGGCCGCTAACTCTGGTAAAGGTCCTTGATCGCGTTCTGGACAACGTCGGTGTCGATCACCTTGGCCTTGGCGACGAAACCGATCATCAAACTCATGTCACATATGTTGTTGATTTTTCGGGGAATACCGAGGGAATGCCGATGGATTTCGTCGAATGCGCTGGCGGTGAAGATTTTTCGACTCGCGCCGGCGACCTTGAGCCTGGTCAGGATGTAGCGGGCCGAGTCGCCGGCACTCAGGGGCGAAAGGTGGTACTTGATCGCGATTCTTTGGTCAAGTTGCTTTATTTCTCGGATGATGTCCCTCAATTCCGGTTGACCGATCAAGATGAGGGTGAGAAGGAAACGGTCGTTCATCTGAAAATTCAAGAGTAGACGCACCTCTTCGAAGGTCTCTTTGGAAATAACCTGGGCCTCGTCGATGATCAGTATGGAGTTCCTGTCGGCCCTCACGTTTTCGAGCATCCGCATGTTCAACAAGCTCAGAAGGTCCGATTTCGATGAAATAGGACCCGGATTAAGGCCGAACTGGTAGAGGATCTCCTTGAGAAAATCGTAGGGGTCGAGGCTTGGGTTCGTGATGAGACTGATATCGGAGCGATTCTCGGATAGGCGCTGGATAAACACGCGGCTCAGTGTCGTCTTGCCGCAACCCACCTCGCCGGTCAGAAGGACTGTGCCCTTTTTCCTTTCCACGGCGTAGAGGAGCCTTATCAGGGCCTCCTCGAACTCTGCCGAATAGTACGTGAATTTCGGGTTAGGGACGTTCTCGAAGGGAAATTCTTCCAGGCCCCAGTATTCTAAATACATTCTATCAACCCTTCGATGGCTTCGTGTATCTCAGCGAAGCAAAGCCTGTAATGGTACGCCGACCTGTTATGGCAGTCTCTGATATCAGGGGCGGATTTTGGGTTGAAGGACGGCGAGAACGGTTTGAGAAGACAGACCTTGTCCTCCTGTTCCGGGAACCGTTCGACGAGTTTTTGACGCTGTGCCTCTTCCATCACGATGACCCTGTCTGCCTCGTTGATCATGTCCTCTGTAAGGATTCGTGACCGATGTGCCGATGCATCGAAACCGGTTTTCAGGAGCAGACCGACAGCAAGCGGGTCAGCCTCGGAATTTTTCATGTCGTATAGTCCGGCCGAAGTGACGACTACATCCCCCCGCCCCCTCGCCTTTAACTTGCCTTTAAGGATCCTCTCTGCGATGAAACTACGGGCAATGTTTGCATGACAGACGAACAAGATTTTCATCGTCGGCTAATATAAAACCAACTTCCGAGCCGGCGAAGGGGAGAGCTAATCGCCGGCAAGCAGACTATAGATATTCACTATTTTTGTGGTAATATATACTCGCTATGACTCATATTCAAGTTTTTATTGATTATAAAAGGAGTCTTTGCTTGCATGGAGTTGACCTGCCGGTCCGGAGATGCATAAGGACCGGAAGAGATGAATCGGTTAGAGGATGAGTATCGATGTCAGCCGAGTTAAAAAAAGAAGAGGTTTTCGAGTTAGAAGAACAGCTTGCGCTGCGCAACAAACTTCTGAACATCACTAACAGAATACACGCAGCTCAGAATGTCAAGCAAATCCTCGTGGACCTCAAAGACGGTATCCTAAGCCTGATGAACGCCTATGCCATCACCATCTATGTCGCCGACGACATAAAGAGAGAAGTGTACTCCATGGTGCTCTCGGGGACTAAATTGCAAGAGATCAGGGTCCCGATCAACAATTCGAGCATCGCCGGTTATGTGGCGAACACGAAGAAAGCAGTGAACATTTCCGACGCCTACGACGAGAAGGAGCTGATGGGCATCGATGCCGAGTTGTGTTTCGACAGCAGCTGGGACAAGAGGTCGGGTTTCAGGACAAAGCAGGTGTTGGCTGTTCCGATCGTTTATGAGCAAAAACTGATGGGGGTAATTCAGATCATCAACCGCAAAGGTGGTGGGTCGTTCTCCGACGAAGAGCGGTCTTTTCTCGAAGAAATCGCCGGGGTTTTGGGAATAGCGCTGTACAACCAGCAGCGTATCGCCCGCAGGAGGAAAACGCGCTTCGATTTGCTCTTGAACAGGGGATTGATTTCCGAGCAAGAGCTCGAAAATTCGTGGCAGGAGGCACGAAAATCCGGGGAATCTATGGAAGAATTTCTGATGAAGAAATACCGGATTTCCAAGGAAGATTTGGGGCAGTCCCTTGAAGATTTTTACAGGGCCAAGTTTGTCGAATTCGACGAAAAACAACCGGTCCCGGAAGGACTTTTGACGAACCTTCGGCAGGAATATCTGCGAAGGGAGCTATGGGTACCGCTCGAGAAGGTTGACGGCAAGGTCAGGGTGTTGGTGGACGACCCGAACAACATCTTGAAAAGGGACACGATAGAGAGTCTCTTGAAGACGAAAGCCATAGAGTACTGCGTCGGCCTGAAGGACGACATCTTAAAGTACATAAACCAGTTTTATCGCCCTTCCGGTTCAGCAGAAGAATCGATTGCCGAGATGCTGGGACGTCTCGAGCTCACCGAAGAAAAAGAAGAAGAGGAGGAAGAGCAGGTATCCGAGGCGGATAGCGTCATCATGCAGCTCGTGAACAGAATCATCAACGACGCAAACGCCAGGAGGGCGTCGGATATCCACATCGAGCCGAATGTGCAAAGAAAGACGGTGGGAGTCAGGTTCCGGGTCGACGGCGATTGCGTCCAGTACATGACTCTTCCCTACAGCTATCGTGCTGCCACCGTGTCGAGGCTCAAGATCATGTCGAACCTCGACATCACGGAGCGAAGGTTGCCTCAGGACGGGAAGATCAGGTTCAAGCGACCGGGTGGCGACGAGATAGAATTGCGAGTGGCGACCATCCCCACCCAGGGGGGTGTGGAGGATGTGGTGATGAGGATTCTCGCAAAGAGTGAGACCATGACCCTCGAGCAGATGGGGATGTCACCGCGGAACTACAGCGAATTTTTGAAAATTCTTGCGAAACCCTATGGAATAGTCCTGGTCGTCGGTCCCACCGGTTCGGGAAAGACGACGACCCTCCACGCAGCACTCCATCACATCAATACGCCGGACACGAAGATCTGGACTGCCGAGGATCCGGTCGAAATCACCCAGGAAGGACTACGACAGGTACAGGTAAACCCTAAAATCGGCTTCGATTTCAGCGCCGCCATGCGCTCTTTTCTGAGAGCAGACCCGGACGTCATCATGGTCGGTGAGATGAGGGATTTCGAGACAGCCAAGACAGGCGTCGAGGCCTCTCTCACGGGCCACCTTGTCTTCAGTACTCTCCATACCAACAGCGCCCCGGAGACGGTCGTTCGCTTGCTCGACATGGGCATAGACCCCTTCAATTTTGCCGATTCGCTGCTCGGGATACTCGCCCAGCGGCTGGTTCGAACGCTTTGCAAGAACTGCAAGGAACGCTACCATCCGGAAGAGGTTGAGTTTGAGGAGATAGTCCATCATTACGGGCCGGAACTGTTCAAGGAACTAAGCATCGAATACAACAACGATTTTTTCCTTTACAGGCCGAAGGGATGCAGCCAGTGCAACAATACGGGGTACCGAGGCCGGATGGGCGTGCACGAGCTTCTTGTAGCGAGTGACGACATAAAGAGACTCGTGGCCAGGAAAGAATCGGTGGAGAAGCTCAGAGACACCGCCATAGCAGAAGGGATGAGGACTCTTCTTCAGGACGGCATCTGGAAAGTGCTGGGCGGTTACACTGACTTGAAACAGGTCTTGAGTGTCTGTATGAAATAACCGTTTATTTTTCAACGATTTTTTTCCATCGATGGATCATGCCGAGGGCCTCTAAGGGGGTCGTATTCATGATGTCGAGTCTTCTCAATTCGTCGAGGATGACGGTCTCTTCGCCTGCAAAAAGGCTCGGTTGAACGGGCCTTGCCTTTTGTGTGGCCTTTCGGGGACGGGCGATTCGCGGCATACCGACATCATCGAACTCCCCCCTTTCGAGGTTTTCCAGTATCTCTCGGGCCCTGGCGATGACTTCAGGCGGGACGCCGGCCAGTCCCGCCACTTGAATACCGTAACTACGACTGGAACCTCCCTCCACAATCTTCCGCAAGAAGATGATCCGGTCGCCCCATTCTTTAACGGCGACGCTGAGATTCTTGATGCCTTCCTTGGTAAGGGCAAGGTCTGTGAGCTGGTGATAGTGAGTGGCAAACAGGGTCCGGGCGCCGATTTGCGGGTTGTCGTGGATGTATTCTGCCACTGCCCAGGCTATACTGAGCCCGTCGAAAGTGCTGGTGCCTCGTCCGACCTCGTCGAGGAGTATCAGGCTCCTGGGTGTTGCATTATTCAAAATGGAGGCGACTTCGTTCATCTCCACCATGAAAGTGCTTTCCCCCCGGGAAAGGCTGTCTGCGGCCCCAACGCGGGTGAAGATACGGTCCACCACCCCGATGTGTGCCGAAGCAGCGGGGACAAAACTGCCCATCTGGGCGAGGAGGACGATCAGGGCGACCTGACGGATGTAAGTGGACTTTCCCGCCATGTTCGGGCCGGTGATGATGAGCATGCGGCGTCCGTTGCGGTCGAGGTCGACGTCATTGGGGACGAACCCCTCAGGAAGATGCATCCTCTCGACCACGGGATGACGTCCGTCCTTGATCTCGATGACGTCTCCCCCGTCGACCCGGGGGCATGTGTAGTTGTAACGCTCGGCTATCTCGGCGAGGGCGGCGAGGGCGTCGATTTCCGCTAGAAAACCGGCCGTTTTCATGATCTTCTTGATCTCTTTGGCCGCTGCCCCCCTGACTTCCAGGAATAGTTCGTACTCTCTTTGTTTTCGTTTTTCCTCTGCGTTGAGTACGGTGAATTCATACTCCTTCAATTCCTGGTTGATGTAACGTTCCGCATTGACGAGCGTTTGTTTTCTTATGTAACTATCGGGAACGAGGTGGCAGTTGGCCTTGGTCACTTCGATGTAGTAACCGAAAACATTGTTGAACCCCACCCGGAGGTTGGATATCCCGGTATTGCGGCGCTCCTTTTCTTCGAGCGCGGCGATCCATTGCCTGCCGTCGCGGGTTATCGATACCAGTTCGTCGAGTTCGTCGTCGTATCCCCGGCGGATTATGTCGCCGTCGCGGACCCCCGGTGCCGGGTCTTCGAGAATAGCTGCGTCGATGAGAGCCGTCAAGCCGGGTATTTCATCGAGGCCGGACGAGATGAACGACAGGAGGCGGGAAGATTTTTCTTTGAGCAACTCTCTTATCGGCGGCACGGCCCGGAGGGATGACTTGAGCGCTACAAGGTCCCGCGGGTTCGCTACGGCCATGGATACCCTGCTCCCCAGCCGTTCGAGGTCTGCGACTTCCTTGAGCGTTTTTCGCAAGTTCATCCGGCAGAGGTGGTCGTCTTTGATTTCCCTGACGGCTGTGAGTCGCTCGCCGATCCTCACAGGGTCGGTAAGCGGGTAGCCCAGCCACCAACGGAGTTTCCTGCTGCCCATCGTCGTCACCGCGTCATCGATGACATGGAAGAGGGAACCCTCTTTCCCGGCGTTCCTGAGAGTAGAAAACAATTCGAGGTTTTTTCGCGCAGTGTCGTCGAGGACGAGGCGGTCGGGCTCATGACGCCGGATGTGGAGATGGCGGATGTCTGTCCTCTGTGTTTCCTCGACGTATCGGATCAGGGCGGCGGCCGCAGAGGCTGAAGCAGAGTGTGAGGAAAAGTCGACCTCGGGAGGTGACTCTTCGGGGTCGAGGTTATTCAGGATGTCTTGCACCTCTTCGGACGCGAAATACCGGCCGGGGAGGTAATCGACCAGACATCCTCTCAGGTTCTGCGCGATAGCCTTAGCGAGTTTTCCACCCTTGAACTCTTCATGGGCGATCAATTCCCTGAGGTTGAGGGAAAGGATTTCGTCGAGGAGGGCATCCCAATCGGCAACTTCGAAAACCCGGAAGTCGCCCGTGGAGATGTCCATGAAGGCGAGCCCGAACAGGTTGTCCGACCGCGCCAGGGCGCCGAGGAAGTTGTTTTCCTTTGCGGGGAGGTTTTCGGCGTCGAGGACGAGGCCGGGAGTTACGACGCGGACGACCGCCCGCTTGACGACGCCTTTTGCCGAGCCGGGGTCTTCCACCTGCTCGCAGACGGCCACCTTGTACCCCGAATCGATGAGCCTCGCGATGTAAGGAGAAGCGGCACGACACGGAACGCCGCACAGGGGTATGCTGTCATCTTTGTTTTTGTTCCTCGATGTGAGGGTGATGTCGAGAATCCGGGAGGCTGTGACGGCATCCTCGAAAAACATCTCGTAGAAGTCGCCCATGCGGTAAAACAGTATTGCGTCTTTGTGCTGCTCTTTGATCTCCAG
>ERZ795050.1957-NODE-1957-length-24412-cov-5.094880_pt1 | contig 24412 bp, 40 predicted proteins | sample MGYA00375134_ERZ795050 | MGnify/ENA primary metagenome ERZ795050 (study PRJEB30179, sample SAMN05720221) | activated sludge metagenome | isolation source: Anaerobic digester | place: Japan | collected 2015-05-26 ... | reverse complement strand
TTATTCCACACTTTTCAACATTTGTTGAAAATGGTATTTTCCATGATACGGATAAGCTCATGCTCTGCGTCACTTATTTCCTCAGGCTGAACAAACCTGCACCCAGCAGCATAGGTAAGACGATACAATAACAAATGTATTACTTCATGGAATGCACACCTTAAGATTTCTGCATCTTCGTCCACATCAACACACAATCCGATGGTTACAGTTCGGTCTTCAATCTCAGATGGGTAATAAATGTAAGCTGTACAGTCAGGACTGTTTTGGTGTATGTAGTGTACGCGCCAGTTATACAAACCGAAGAACTTGATCCATCTAGCACACTCATCTTTAAACATGGTAAAATCTGTTTCTGTGGTCTTCTTTGACATTCGCCACCTCCTTAATCACGAACATATTGGTGAGAGTTTAGGTTATCCCTCTGGTCTTCATCACTTATGATAAAACCTTTTCCGTTGCAGTAATCGCATTCGAAGAAGTAGGATCGCGGGTTGCCCTCGGAAATAAAATCCGTGTGGCTGATCTTCTCTATGAATCCAGCCTCACAATGTGTGCATATTTCAAATGGCATGTTAAAACCTCCGACAATATATTATCATTAAATTTCTACTTTTGAAAAGGAGAAAATTTAAAATAGATTACGGAAAAACTTCATCAAAGTTGGAGTTGTTTGGTACGGGCATTACGATCTCCAGCTCATCAGCATTAACCACGTCGCCAGGGTATTTCTTGTTGCGTTCAAGCACCTGCGCTATGCCATCGGGAATACTCTTGACCATTCCAGTTCCAAAAGGTGTAGGAGATTCTCCCTCGATGTCTTTCAACTGATGGATGATCTCTTCTGTCTTTACACCATTCTGCAAGCATAATGTTACAAGGCGTCCCAAAGCCTCGGTCTTTGCCATAGTTGATTTTCCACTCTTTCCTATCGTGGCAAATACCTCGACAGGATCACCCTTGTCATCGAAATTCACTGTAACATACATATTACCAAAACCAGTTTTAACTTTCTCTGTTAAGCCACGAAGAAGGCTTGGACGTGTGAACATAATATCAACTCCTTTATAATATTTATTGTTTAATGGGCTTATTTGCAAAAGTGAAAATAGTTGTAGCATTATTTGATGACCTGTGAGTTCGTGCCGCACCTTCCAATGGGCGCAACTCAACCAAGCCTTTCTTCAATTTAGGATTATGCAACCACGTCGTCACTATTGTATAATCCGTACCTTGATAATCCACAATATCTCCTATCTGAAGAGAATCATCACCACCAGACATTCTTAACATCTTCATAACTCCCTCGCTTTGGGTATTGTGGCAGACTTTCGTACCGCGGTCCTGAACCATTTCGGGAAGAAATCCTTGAAGCGATCAAGAAGTTGACCAATATTGTCATCGAGTATGAAGTTTTCGCACCAGTCGTCAGGTGAACGTACTGCTCTTCCGACAGCCTGGACAAGCATCTGTGCTGCCAAATAAGCAGCATAATCGGGATCAGTTTCGAGCCTCGCCTTCAGAATCTTACTACTCATATCAGGGTATGCTATTTTCCCTATGATCTGAAATCTGCAAGTATCCAACGGGAAGTCATAGCCTGTCGATATACTTGGACTCACCAGTACGAGCGGTTCTGAAGAGTTCTTGAAGGTCTCTACCGTCTGTTCCACATCCTTATACGAATGAGATATCATACGGTCCATGTGGCGGGTGTACTTCAGTAGAATATCACGACGCTTATAACTTACCGTGTGGATTATACCTTTCCGGTCGGGCCTGCTATCTAATATCTGATCAATCCTGCTCACCCACTGTTTTAGTTCCTCAGTGGTATTGAGATAATTCATCTTAATGGTTGGAATATGCCACAAGCGGCGATTCTCTACCGGAAATGTAGAAGGGTATTCCTTGATGGTGTTGAGCTTTTTAGGTATTCCCAATAGACTTATTGTCTTTGCACAGACTGTCGCGGATACCAGTACCACGTTTTTAATACCTCGGAATAGTACACTTTCACAGTATGACTGGGTCCACTTTGGCGCGAATTGTATCACTTTATCTGATTCTTCCAGAATCCAATTATTATTCAACTCCGGTATTTGTAATATTTTCGTCCGGAAAGCCAGCAAACTGGCAAGATTTACGCGCTGGAAGGGCGGTATCCTTCCCCCGAATGTCATACTACTTTGCTTGAGGTAATCTATTTCCTTGTCTATATCTAGTATTATCCTTTTCGCCCAATTCTGCCAAGAGTCCAAACTCCTGGGAAGCGTACTGGGTAGGAAGCAACTCGTAACTGGATGATCCTTTTGAATCGTGATCGTCAGGAAGTCTGCCACAGTCTGGGGTAGATTATGGGCCTCGTCCAGGATCAACATATCAAAGTTGCCAATACCCTCTCCGTAAGTGTGGTTGTACATCCAGAAATAATAATTAGTTACCACGAGTTTTGACCTGGTAGCTTTGGCTAGGGCTGAGTAATATGGGCAAGTCTCGTTGAAACGCAAGGGGCATTGGAAGCCAGTAATGCAGAGACCCTCACTGCAAGGTGTATTATCTGTTTCCAGGGGGCAAAGATAAGCATTTTTGCCACGTACATCCACTAGACCCAGGCTAGAGAAGTCCAACATCAACTGTGTCTGTAAACCCTTTGTGCTGGTCAAGATAGCTGTACGGCAGCCTGACAACTGTGCTAAAGCCATATAAAGTAGGGATTTACCGCTTCCAGTACTTATGACGCCAGTAAAAAATCTGGTCTTGTTTTGCAGCATTTGTTGTAATATTTCCCACTGATTAGGGTACCAGTCTTGGAATTTGGGTGGGAGGCCAAATTCTATCGGGGTGGGTATTTTATTCGTCATCTTCTTCTTCCTCGAAGTCAACGTATAAGGGTTGTTGATCGAACCAATCTTCTAAGTATTTGCGTTTAAGGTAAGCAGGTAAGTCCTTCCAATTTAAAACACCCAAATCCCTATCTGTCTCCAGGTCTGTATCAATGGTGGTGTGCAATTTTCTGAAAGTTACAGTTATGTACATCTCGACCTCCCTTTTATTATATATCAACAAATTCTTTAGATAAATTGACAGTTCCCTGGCTGGTAACTAATCCGTCCCATCTGGAACTTATTTCTCGCAGGTAGTGGTCCTTCCAGTAGCCTTCAGGCATGGTTTTGAGCTTGTCCTTGACACGAACGATTAAGCGCACAGCCTCGCCTGTCGCACCTCTCCCTATGTGTTCGACCACACGTTTGTTGAGTTTCTCGAATATGCTCACGAAATCCTGGTAATATTCGTCCTCCTGTATTATTGAGTTTATGGCATCCACTGTGGCCAATACGCTTGGGATACCAGGATACATGGCATCCAGTACCTTCAACAATAAGATATCTGCGAGACGATGGAACTCACTGGGCGACCGAAACGGAAATCTGTGGCTCATCACCAGTTTGCTTATCTGGGCCACTATGCTTGGTTGGGTGCGGTAGTGTACGATCTCCTGGTGTCCATTAGTATCTCTACTAGCCACCCTGAAGTCAGCCTCATCTAACGGCGATATCTGTAAATTATTATCTTCCATTACTTTAACTTCCATTAAAATATCCTCCCGTTATAATGTTGTCTTAGAATATCATTTCTTAATTGTTCAACGCTGGATAAAAGTCTCTCAGATTGCTTATTTATCAAAGAGGATAATACCACCAGCATGTCTGCCAGTGTCGCTATATTAGAATCAATGTGTTGTAACTTATCTGTCAGTGCTTTCAATTTAATATTGTAATCTTGCGACATTTTAATCTCCTACTATTACAACTTCGCTCACACCACTGTACACTGTACCCCTATTGAGGTGTATGGTTGGTAGGGGTTTACGTTTATATATCTCACATATCTGATCCGACATATCCCTCAGTAATATATTTAAGCCGATATTCCACATCAGCAGAATACCTATACCCACTCCTATCATAACACGGACAATCGACATTTTATAACCTCCTACGTTCGTGGTTTGAGAAGCCAGTTGATTATGCTCTTACCTGCGTGAACGATTGCCTTGACCATGAAAAAGATGGTAATAGCAACCAGTAAAGGTACTGTAAGAGTCAGCAATAAGATCATCACAATAGCCAGGCAGATATACAACATTATATAACTTAAAATAGCCAGCCAAACATTTTGTATTAGATACATGATCCCTCCGGATAAAATTTCAGATATCTGTTAATGTGTATTATATTGTTATTCACAAAAAACCCTGATACCAGTAATACAATGGGGGTGTCTTACGGATGTGACATGTGATACTGTAGCACAAATTAACACTTTATCCCCATTTTATTTAACGTGTGGTGTATAGACACCCGACAGATCATCAACCTTCAAGCTCGGTTTGGTGTCCAGGAATAAGTCGCTCATTCTGTTAATACCGTGTTTCTGGTGGAAGTAAAAAAGTTTCTGCGAGGGTAATGTAGCAACGGAAAGTTGATTGATGCTGAGATCGTCGCCACCAACCATAGAACCATTCACTATAATGTGTTCTGATAATTGAGCTGGAGAATGGAAATGACCTTGTAACTGGTAATCTATTATCATATTATATAAACCAGACAGTTTTCGGTATTTGCGGTCCATACCATAATATGGCGTTCCGGAATAGCTCCTGACGTGTTCCCCGTGCGAAAGGTGAAAGTTAAAGTCCCCATTTCGGACTACCATCTCTGGAGACTCACTTACGTACATCTTCACGTTCGTCTGTGGCCTGAGCATAAGTTGCATTATCCTATATAGTATATAATCAAAATTGGTCAAGTAGTGGTTGGAGCCTTTCTCAGAAGGCCTGCCATGATTTCCCTGGACAGCAAATATCTCCACCTTATTAAATTCGGCTGCCAAGCCTAGAATGACATTCACATTCAGCTCTAACGCATAGAAGAGTTGCTCAGTCAGGAACAGATCGAGAGCGAATGATTGACCTCTGTAGATATTTTCTCCGGTTACGATATCCCCTAAAAAATATATAATTAACTTATTCAGGCCAAGCGGCATCTGGTCTTGGTTTTTAAAGAGCAGAATCTTCTCCACCCATTTGTGCAATCTTCGCTTATATGTTGCTGCGTCATAACCACTTAGACCCTGTGTGGCTGCCAACGTGAGCTTACTTCCACAATGATCATCTGAGCGTAGAGCGTGCATCTCCAGGTCCTCATTGGACTTGACTTTGGTCGGTATCGAGACAGGTTTGATATTCAGTTTCTGGATAGAGCTGGTACAATTATCCAGAAATAGCTGAAGTGTTTGCTCTTGTGAATGTAGCTTGGAGAGCAATTGCTTGTTCTGTATCAAGAGTGCAGACGTGGTTGTCTTACTGTTGACGTTAGATAACTGGCCTGTTACCAATTCCGACCAGCTTTTGCCCGTAAGCTTGCATAAAGTCGCCCGTGCGGGAAGGGCACCCCCAGATTCCGCGGCGATTCTATCATATTGATTTGCACTCACAAAGTGCGTAGTGATAAAATCTCTAAACACCCGTTCCGCTGTTTCGGCTGTCCATGCTGTTCTTTGCGTCATTCGTCCTCCTTTCCAAACCAAGATGTTTAAATTTTGAGTAATACTATAACGTGGTGTCGATAAACTTGTCAAGAAAAATCTCGTCAAGCGAAAAAAGTCTTGACAACTATATTAACTGTAGGTTAAAATGCGACCCGTAACCGAAACAGCAACCCTTACAAGGAGGTATTATGAAGATCATACAACTACAGGCCGAGAACGTCAAGAAACTAAAAGCCGTGACTATCAAGCCGGAAACGAACATGGTGGTAGTAGGTGGCAATAACGAGCAGGGAAAGACATCCACTCTGGACTCTATAGCTTTTGCCCTGGGTGGTAAGAGTCTGTTTGATAAACAACCTGTTCGCAAAGGTACCAAGGAAGCCAAGATCGTATGCGATCTGGGCGAACTGGTTGTCACGCGTGTTATAAAAGCCAATGGTGGGGGATCACTCACAGTCAGCAGTGCAAACGGCCAGACATACACCTCCCCACAAGCTCTACTTGACAGTTTGACTGGGAAAATAACTTTCGACCCATTGGCTTTTGCCCAAATGGATAGCAAAAAGCAACTGGAGACATTGAAGACATTGGTAGGTTTGGATTTCACAGAATTGGATCAGGAACGTAAAAGGTTATATGATACTCGGACTGTAGTCAATAATGAGGTCAAGTCCCTCAAAAACCGAATTGATAGTATGCCGAAAGATTTCCCGCCCGACCTGAAGGAAGTCAACGTTTCAGACTTGACCAATCAACTAAAGAAGATACAAGAGCATAATAAAGAACAGGAACAACTGAAAAATTTCATTGCAGTACACACAGATAAGATCCAGGCCGATAGAGCAGAAATCGAACGGTTGCAAGAGAGGATAGCGGAATTGGAAGCCAGTATAGTAGCAAATACTGATATCATAGAATCTCTCAGAAGTTCTCTCCAACCACTGATAGAGGACGACGCGATAATCCGGAAAATCCAGGAAGCTGATACTATTAATCAGAAAGTGAGGCAGCAGAGACAATACGAAGAGTTGCGAGATCAATACATCGCAAAATCCAATGAGGCTGACGATCTTACGTCTAAAATAGAACAACTCGACTCTCTTAAGCAAGAAATGCTTGCTAGTGCCAAGTTCCCTATCGAAGGTTTGGGGTTTGATGAAAATGGTGTTACGCATAATGGCATCCCGTTCGAGCAGTGTTCCGGAGCAGAAAAATTGAGGGTATCCACAGCAATGGGAATGGCCTTAAACCCAAAACTGAAGGTAATGTTAATACGGGATGGTTCACTTCTTGATCCCCAGAATCTGGATATGCTAAGACAAATGGCAGAGACTAATGACTTTCAGGTATGGATTGAGCGTGTAGGTGAAGGTGAAGAGTGTTCGGTTGTCATAGAGGAAGGTGTAGTTAAGCGATGACGATTAACTGGAAACATATAGCAAAACGCCTGGGATACAACGATATTCGCGAATACGTCATTTTTAATTATTATCTCGATGAGAAGTCTGCAAACGCTTGTGCCCTCGAATGTGGTGTTGATCATCAATCGTTTAAAAACATGATGGAAGCTGAGAACTTCCCCAGGCGTGAGAAGGGGTGGGTAGGCAAAAGAGAGTTTGTTTGTAAACACTGCAACCGTATTTTTGTTAACAAGAAAGGAGGTAAGAACAAGAGAACAGTAACACTATTAAAACCACAGAGTTTAGAAGAAAAGCAAGAGAAGTTCATATTAACCGACAACTTTTAAGAAAGGAGCAAGAAATGGCTGACACGAAAAATTTTATATCATTGAACCCCGATGATTATACCTCTGGTATCATCGACGACGTAACCGTGAAATTAGAGCACAAGTTTGTACTGTACGATTACGGGGGTAAGTCCGTATCCGGCGAAGCAGAACCCTGCCTCCAGATCAACATGGTAGATGCTGAGACTGGGGAGGAATATCAGCCTCAATATCTGAGCGCAGGCAAATCTTCGGACTGGGTTCCCAGTGAAGACGGCCTAAGCCTGGTCCCGATCTCTGGTCGTACCAGCCTGGTAAAAATTTCAAAAGTAGCGATTTACTTTACGGAAATGATAAATGCTGGTTTCCCCAAGAACAAACTCTCCGGCTCGTTGGCACCCCTTAACGGTGTGGTGGCGCACATGATCCGCAAAGAACTTCCCAAATATGGTAATGTATCGGCTACTCACAAGGCCAAAGATGGCAAAGAATACGCCAAGACGATATTGGTGCCCGACCGGATCATATCTCTCCCAGGAGAAAAGAAAGCATCCTCGGCTGGCGCGAAAGGTTCTGCCGCCAAAACAGACGCAACCGCAGCAGCAACTGAGTTTGTTGTACAGTTGTTGAGCGAGAAGGGAAGTTTCCAGAAGAAGGATATTCCGGCGGCTGCAATGAAGCTCGACGCTTCTATACGTGCCGAAGTTCTCAAACTTGTCTATGGTCGTGACAGTTTCCTGGCTTCTGGTGGTGGTGGTCTCTGGACCTATGAGGGTGGAGAAGTAAAACTCGCAGCGTGATCCTACTATCCTGACAAGTAGGATTGGCCAAGGCCGTAACGGTACAGGTATGCTGTTACGGCCAAAATAAAGGGGTGTACGATGCCTTATACATCATATCATTTAGACTTTGCCTACCCTCTTAAACGTGCTATCGTACTATACAATAAAAATAGACCCATAGCCAGGTTTACAGACCCTGCAATAACCTTGCAACTTGGTAAGAAAATGGTAAAATTATCTAAAGAATTACTACAGCTTAAAGAGAACGAAGACACACAGGTTCCAAAAGCTGTTTAAGAGGTGAGCAAATGAAGACAATATTTTTTATGTACAAACGGGACGACAAGTTAAGGCCAAGATGTACTGTCTGCTTACGTTACGATCCCGTAAATAAAGTTTTTCACAGGGGTGTGGCTATTTGTGCTCCAGCAGATTACGGCTTTCTAGCTAAACGTACAGGACGACAGATAGCTTTTGATAGAGCACTTTTTGCCGAGAAGGTACTACACCAGGCTCAGCATATCAACTACCTCAAAAGAGTTAACAGTGATCTCGTTAGACAGTTTGGGTACATAACTCTCTACACGTCTGGTCTTCCTCCATCTTACCTTCATAATTGGGAAGCGGCAGAGATTATAAAACAGTTACTCGAATACGAACAACGTATGGAAGCCAGGTCTAAGAAAGGTGAGACACAGAAGGGACCTGTAAACGTATCTCTTGATGGTTTGAAGGAACACGTACCGTATGTTGTCACGGTCTCAGAAGCTTATTCTCCGTATCTCTGCCATGCTGCTAGCTGGAACGCTTGCGAAGGGGAACAGATATGAAATATTGGCTGATAGATTTACCTGAGTTACCACGATTACAGGAAGCTCCCAGGACCATAGGCGAAGAAATTATACACCTATCAGACGTGTTGAATTTCATGGAGAGCCAGCATAGCTATACACGTGATGACGCCTGGAATCTCAAACTTACTATGAGTGCAGGGTTCATCTGGGAAGACGTGTTATCGGCCGCACTTGCTTCCCAGATGGCCTTGCGCCCTTCTGAAATTGTGTGTGATGGGATATATCTGAGTCCCGACGGTATAGGTATCGACAAAGATATTACAGACCCTGAGACAGGCGACCTCCTGGTTCAGGGAACTGGTGAAATAACCGTGGAGGAATATAAATTCACCTGGAGAAGCTCTGTCCGGCGCGAGGGCGAGTTTCTTGTGGAAAATCTGCCTACTGACAACTGGAGATATATGGCCCAAGTTAAGAGCTACTGTTATGCAGTAGGCACAAACATAGCAATCATGCGAATCTTATATATCAATGGAGACTACAGAACTACACGTCCTATCTATCGTGTATGCCGTATTGTCTTTGATGATACCGAGATTAAAAATAACTGGAATTTGATAAAGTCCAATGCTGATAAATTGAAAACACAAAAGGATAAACAGAAGGAGGAAACATGGCAATAGCCAAGACGAGATTAGTGGATCATGGTTTCGAGAAGATGACAGTAACACCTATCAGTGGGTTGTTCGTAACAATAATGGGACTCCCTGATATGGGAAAGACAACTTTCGGGTTGACTGCTCCAGGTCCTATAGCCTTGTTTGATGGTGACAAAGGTCTCAAAGGCGTAGTCGAAAAGTTTCTCAGTCAGGGCAAAGAAATTTATAGATACCCTATAGAGTTACCTGAGTTGCCGGAAGCCCAAACGGTTTGGGCACCAGGAGAGAACAAGACAAAGAATCTGATATCTATTAGTGGAGAATCTCTGCGGGCGGCACAAGAGGCGTGGTCTAATCTAACAGCAGCGGTAACAAATTGTTTGGAGTCGAACGAAATACGGACTATCTTCTTTGATACTGGTACGGTACTGTGGGACCTGTTCCGTTTGAGTAAGTTCGGCAAGACTCTTCAGGTCCCAGCTTCAGCATATGCAGCGGTCAATCCCGACTTCACCAATTTCCTGAACCGATTGAAGAAGGCTACGGAAGAAACACGTAAGAATGTAATTCTGGCGCACAAGATGCGTTCTGTTTATATCGACGATAAGAAGACCAGTCGATATGAAATGGCTGGATTCAGTGGCCTTGAATATATTTCTGACGTTATGGGTGAGATGAAGTGCGACAAAGAAACGCACGAGTACGGTATTTACATTACCAAGTGCAAACCAAACGGTGCCTTGCGATGGGATACGTTAAGTGGCGATCTTTGCACGTTTCCTATGCTCGCGTCACTGGTAACTGGTCAAGACCTTGACTATTGGAGTTGACGCTATGGAATATCAAGATGTAAGATTTATGAACCCAGAAAGTGTTACGATTTTGGAGAAGGTTGCGAACGGGTACTTGATCCGGCAATTCCAATGGAGTTTAGAGACACGTAGTTGGGAATTAATAACATCAGTGTGTGAAATGCCTTCCAGCTTCACAAATAAACGAAAAAACAGATGGGCAGCACTGAAGACCTTACTCGAAAATCTCTTAGAAGTGATAGGCGAACATCAATCACAGGATCACGATTACAGTCTCAAGATATATCTAAGGAGAAACTGGTGATATTAATAGATGACCGCAAGGGAAGTGTCGAGCTAGAGCCTTTAATCGCTTCCCCTAAACAACTCACACGTTTAGAATACGGCGACATTGCGTTCATAGGTAACGGACCCTCTGGATTAGTCTCGGTTGGTATCGAACGCAAGACTGTACCAGATTTAATAAACTCTATGCACTCTGGCCGTCTGTCCGGCCACCAACTGATAGGCTTACAACGTTGCTATACCTATATATTTCTGCTCGTGGAAGGCATCTGGAGGCAAGGGCCTGATGGTCTAATACAAGTATTAAAGGGCAGTTCCTGGATGGATTTAAATTTTAAGGGACAGCAGACTACCTCTCATGCCCTCAACAATTATCTAAATACGCTGTCTATAATATGCAACGTTAAGGTCTGGCAGACTTCCAATATCAGACAAAGCGCAAGATGGATTTCAAATCTTTATAACTGGTTCCAAAAGGACTGGGAAAAACATCATGCTCATTTGACATTCTACAACCCTGCGAATCCTCCTTCCAGCGTGATGCTCTTCACTCCCAGCCTAATCCACCGGATAGTCAAGGAACTTCCTGGAGTAGGCTGGGAGAAGGGCAAACTATTGGCTGACAAATACGAAACATTACCAGCTTTAATGCAGGCTACCGTAGAGGACCTAGAACAGATACCAGGTATAGGTCCTAAGATAGCTTCAAGAATAGTAGCAGCTTTAAGGGGTACCAAATCGGAGGGATGATCTATAGGACCTTACTCATCATCTTCTTTCATTAAACCCCATACAGGACCTGTTTTGAAATCGACTGGGGTAGGGATGCCAATATCAGTAGTGTTCTCCATTACACCCTTGAACAACAACTTACAAAGTTCAACATGCTCTTCCGGAACTTCCCACAGAAGCGCGTCGTGTATCTGGATCAAAGGCTTTACATTTACACCTTCGGTGCGTAATTGTCTATAGATAGGTATTAGTTCAGCCATAGCACGCTTGATTACACCTTGCGCACTGGCTTGTATGGGCATGTTCTGAGCTTGTCTAAGAGCCTCTGCCACGATCCACTTGCTCGGACTATACACCCCTGGGGTTAATTTTAATCTTCCGAACATGTCTTTCACGTAACCATTTCGCCTAGCGTAAGCGTGTATTTCCGCAATGTAGTCCCTTACCTTGCTAAACCTATTCATCCACATTTTTATTAGGTCCTCGCAGGCATCCAATGTCCACACTTCAGGATCAGCACCATCTTTTATCAGTGTCTCGCGTAAACCTTGCGCTTCAGTGCCGTAAGGTATTCCGAAGTTTACCCGTTTGCAGGGAATACGATGCTTGTATTTGTCTATTTGAGATTCCGGTAAGCCGAATACTTCGCAGGCTGTCATGGTATGTATATCTTTACCCTTGACGAAGGTCTCTATCATAGTAGGCTCAGCGGCCATTACCGCCAGGATTCGGAGTTCAATCTGGGAGTAATCACCCTCCAGCAATGTAAACCCTGGCTCGGCGATAAACCCTTCTCGCATCTTACGCCCTTCTTCATCCTGATTGGGTACGGCCATAAGATTAGGCTCAGCTGTCGCCAACCTTCCGGTATCGGTTCGTGTCAACTTGATCCGTGGATGTATCCTACCATCATTGGCTATACGTGTCCGCATTGGTCCGGAGTATGTGTTTATCAACTTGTCGTAACCTCTCCAGTCACGGATGACCTTTACGACTGGGTGAGAAGGTTCTAACATTGCGAGTACCTTGTCGTCAACCTTTTCTAAGCCCGTCTTCGTGTACTTGATGGTTGATAACTTCAGGTCCTTGAACAATAATTTCCGTACTTCCTGGTGACTTCCCAACTGTATATCTTCTCCAGTCAAGTCTATTACACGTTGATGCAACTCGTCTTTTTTGGATGTGTAATATCTTGTTAACTCGTCAAACTTATTGGCATCGGCCTTGATCCCGAAACGCATCATATCCAGCAACATCGGTAAAATAGCTATGTCCATGGAGTAAACACCTTCCAGTCCCTTTTCGACAATCCTTTGCCACAGGTGATGATATACGCGAAGTGTCATACTTGCGTCCTGGCAAGCGTACTGTACCGCTTCATGAAAAGGTATATCAGACAACTCTCCATCTGGCATAGGCCCCATTTCGATCTCTGGTAAAGACCTCCCCTCCAACCAGTCAATTCTAAGCCAACGTTCTCTTAAGTCCAGAGATGGGTTCTTAGCAAAATCAGCGAGAATGCGTTTCGCCTTGCGTTCTATAGGCCATGGTTGCTTGACCTTATATACACCTTTGACGCGTTGCACGTAAGGCTCAGGTTTCGCCCATTTGCGTTCGCTTATCTCCGAAAGATATTGGTAAGCCTTCTCCTGCCTTGCCGGAAAGATTGTCTCTTCATAAGAGCGCATTTTCGCTCCGGTAACGCGATAAGCCAGTGGCTTTAAACCTTGTGGTTCATCCTGGAGTAGGTAAGCCAGGATCATAGTATCAATAACATTACGTGGGTACAGACCAAGACTGTTTAACACAGGCAAGTCGTATAGGGCGTTATGCAAAATTACTTGTACTTTCGGGTCGTTAAGATAACTTTTTAAAGTAGCGAGAAGGGCGGTATTGGTCCCACTTACGAAAAAACTTGTACCAGGTTCCCAGCAAACGGTAATCGCCCAGCAACTACCCTTTGCCCACTCTGTATCTATAGCTACAAGTGGTCGAGAATCCGATAGAGATAGCGTGTTTATTTCACACTTCAAATTCAGCTTGTCCCAATAGATATCCGGCTTAGGTCTTACCTGGCCGCGCCAAATCTTTGCAACTTGTTGGAAGTCATTTTGGCACAGAGCCATGATCTCAGGGCGGTGCAGCCCAGCCGCAGGATGATAAACAGGTACGATGATGCGCTCACGCAGTCTATACCCTATCCCGTGAATCATTTCCATGTCCATGTCTGGAATAAAATATGATGTTGAAAACTTTCCAGCACAGATTATTACTTTGGGGTTGACGGCTTTTATCTCTTCCTCCAGCCAATAACTACACGTCTTGATGTGCTCAGGTGAAGGTGACTCGTCATCAGGAATATGGCACTTGACCAGGTTCGTGATATATATATCCTTCCGGTTAAGCTGGTTCTGTCGCAGGTAGGCAGTCAACTCACCTCCTGCCTTAGCGACTTCCACGAAGGGTCTTCCGATTTTGTCCTCTGTCTTGCCAGGTGCCTCACCAATAATCATAATCCCAGCATCTGTAGGACCTTCCCCCCATACTATATGTTTGCGTGTTTTAGATAGTTCGCACAGATGACAATTATTTGCGAGCTTCATCTAGTACCTCTTTGAAATATTGCTTGATACCATCCCTTGAGGTTATACTCGTGACGGCCGAGATGTTGATGCCACCTTTTAAAAAGGGTGTGAAGTATTTTAAACGCCGGATAACCCTGGGATGTAGATACTTGTACGCCTCTTGGAAATAATCTTTGGAGGACCTGGACCTGCCTTGAGGGTTATACTCTTTGTTATACCAGCAACGGAATAGAGCAAATTTGATAAACTCTAAACCCTGCCAGATTGCCCTGGGACAGTCTTTACCCGCCCCGTAATCAAAGATTCTGCAATGCGTACCGATAGCCACGAACATCAGGAAGTCATCGGATAATGTCCATAGGATATCGTCCCAGCGATGTTGTTCGCACCAGGTACTCTGGATACGCAGGAAATGAACAGTCTTCAAGTCCAATCCAAAATCCTGAATAGCTTGAAGACCATTCGTTAGGTTTATAAAATTCTGTACAGGCATATTATACCGTAGATAATTATTGATAGATAGACAACACTCACCCAAATCCTATACCAGTTCTTCGGCTCCAGCATTATCACCCCCCGATTGTAATGTTTCCATTGTCTTCAAGGCTTGCTCAGCTTTCAGTTTATCACGGATCAGCTTTTGTTTCGCATGCCAGGCCATTGCCACAGCTATCTTTCGACGTTGCTGATGTGTATAGTCTAAGCGGAGGCCGTCCAGGTCATATGCGTGGAAGAACTCTAAAAGTGATTTAAGTTCCTTCTTCAGTACCCTTTCGACTTCCCGCCAAGCTGGTATAGCAGGATCGCTGTGTGCACATTTACTACAGTGTACAAGTGCCCAGACCTGGTCTTCAAACATATCACCCAGGTCTATTTTATGACTTTGATAGTATGCCCACGCCTTCTTAGCTTTTTGTTGTGTTCTTTGGCATAAGGTCATTGTTATTATTGCTTGCTGTGGAAAACATTCCACTGTTTCCGGTAGTTGGGAAGCGTTCAATTTGATCCTCCTTTATTCTCATTGTTTTTCCTCTGATGCTAATCTCATAAGCACCATTACCCAAAGAACTTGCTTGCAAGAAGAAGTAGCGTTTGCCGTCAACTCGGACTATTCCCGCATTGTTGCTCGAAATAGGCATCAAGCAAATCCTCGAACGTATCTTTATTTAGACGTAGGGTAAGGTCCTGCCCTGGATTTACATGGACCAGCAGGCTCACGAACTCGTCATTGGAAACGATAAGAACCTGGCCATTCTTTCTTAAATCATATATTTCGTGTACTTCCCGCATATCAATCTCCTTCTTTGTAAATAAATTTTTCTGGACGCCTACCCATAACAACCTCCTGGATGGCTATTTCCTCCAGGATTTGTTCTTTAGTCCAACCCTGTCGTATATCAATGATACACTTGCCTGTCTTTCCATTGAAGTGTATTTCCTTGAGATTACTCAAATTATATTCTGTATATTCTAGCATATTCGACCTCCTGTTGTCAATATTATTCTGTTAAATCGACGATTTTACACCTTTCGTTTTTATACACCATACATTTTGGCGGCACCGGAGAGTATATTCTTTTGTGACCAATTACCTTTACAGCTACTTTTCCATTCGCTGTTATTTGTACTCTGTCATCAGCAAAAATTATAGTCTGGTCATAAGCTGTGACCTCGCAGAACGTGCCAGCACGTACAATGCCACGTTCCCCGACCTGTATTTTACTTGTCCCTCTGGTCCAAACGGAGGAATCAGAACCAGCAAAAACAGAACTGCCGAAATCACACTTGATATTAGCACGGTCTCCAACTTCTACCGTTGCGTATTGGCCCAACTTAGCATTACAGTTTTTTGTAGCTTTTACTCTGACGTGACTACCTGCCGTAATAGTCAAGTTTCGACCTGCGTCAACCTTAATCCGACCATTTGCCCTTATGATAGTGTTATCTCCAACTTCAAGTGTGAACGGCTCAAGTATTGGGCAATCTATCACCAGGTCGGGATTATACACCTGTAAAGTTCTTTTGTTCAAGTCTAAGGAGTAATCTTGCGGTCGTCCGTCTTTTGTTACGCTTATTAACTTACGTAACAAACCTTCAGGTGTTTGCTTTGCCGCCCAGTCTAGGATCAATTGTTTCAGTTCTTGCACTGAATACTTTTCCGGTTGATAAAAAACTTCAACGCCCTCGTCGAATGAGAACGGCGCAACCGTCTCCCAAGCAGCGAGTTGTATGCCAGGGAACTGTTTGAACAGAATATCGCGATCCTCTTCGTGATGTATGCCTGACAGGAAAACTACTTCCCCGAAGCGACGTTTGTATTTATTGGTATCGACTATAATATGGCCGCTAAAAACTTTACACATCTCAAACACCTCCTTTTCCTTTTGAAATTAGGCTGATATAAATATTCTTCCCGTATGGGTTTAGGCGTATCGCATCACAGGACACGGGCGGGTAAGTTTTACCACTGGTATCTGTGATTATGGCTTCTCCCTTGCGTATAAACTTAGTTCCGTTAATGTTGCGTATTACACTTCCCTCTCTGGCCTTTACCCTGGCATCGGACGTGGCACGTATCGTACAATCTTCTCCAGCCGAGATTTCACTATTACCACTTTCCCATATATTTGAATAGTCGCCTACTACGATGATCCCTCTTTCACCTGATTCTATATTGGCAAAATCAGCGGCTTTTACACGAGAGAGATCGCGAAGATTCGCAGAACAATGTCTTCCCGCATCTATGTTAACATTATCACCAGCTACGATTTGCGCATAGTCTTGCACTTCCGCAAGTAGAAAATTACTTGCCAATATGGTTGCGTTGTAGCCTGCTTTTACAACACAAGCATATCCTGTTCGTATAAAACAATAGTCCCCCGTTATTATCGTAAAATCATGGAGTATAGGACAGTCTATAACAACATTGTTTTCCTCCACCTTTATGACATGTTTATCCATGTCTAAGGTGTAGTCCACTGGTACCCCGTCCCGACTTATCCTAATCATCCCACGGAGAAGGTTTTCGGTGTTCTGCTTCTTCGCCCACTCGAGTACCAGTTTATTCAGTTCATCTAATAAGGTAAAGCCATAACGAACCTGATACGGGTTGAGAGTGTACTCTCTTAGCTCGATGCCATTATCGAACGTATAAGCTGATCGTGTCTCCCACGCTACTATCTCTATCCCAGGAAACTGCTTGTAGATTATCTCACGGTCGGCCTCATGATGTATGCCCGACAGAAAGATCACCTCTCCGAATTTGTGTTTATATTTACCTGTGTCACGTACGATGTGCCCACTAAAGATTTTACACATTTAAGACCTCCTTATATCATTGCCAGGTCAAATTGCTCTTGTATCCATTCTTCCTTTGTTGTTTTACAAAGACCCTCCATAGAACATATAAGTTCGCCGCCAAAGAAAGAATATTGACTATCACCTATTTTTTGTGCTCTGGAGTCACCATAAAAATTTCGTACATATCTGTCGGCCTTTTCGTATGCCTCATTGAAGTTCTTTGCCTCAACCAACTGATCGTACCTGTTTTCGTACTCTCCCTCTTGTACTATAACCGTGAATTTATATAACATATTATTTACCTCCTTTTAATATTGTTGTGAAATCTGGTTGTTCGTTATCCTCATAGGCTGCTACACGCAGGTTTATAAACCCGTTCTTTTCAGCCCATAACCTTGCAGGCTCTAGGTCTTCCAGTTTATTTCTTTTACTTATAATATCCTCTTCCCAAGGCTTCGCGCCTTTTTTTGTACCCCATAATACATATTCCATAATGTTTACTCCTTATGAAATCTTATACCCATCCAAACATCGACTTAACTGGGCGTTCATGTTCGGTTTAATTTAAACGCCCAGTTAAGCTGTATCAGTCCTTAAATCCTAACGCCTCCCGATATGAAACATATTCCGTTATTATGGTCTTTTTTATACGCCCCCTAGCGACAAGCATTGTTGCCCATCCCTGACAGGATTCTTTGAAATCTTTATCATTGGGATGCCAGCCCGCGATCTCGGCATCCTCGCGCTTAACTCCAAGAGCACGTACGTAAAAATCACCCTGATCAGTGAACTTCTCGAGCAAGGCTTCCGCAAGGGTATTAAACCCGTTGAACTTTGTATCTTTCACGCCATTTACTATTGTTGTTTCTCTTTTAATTCTATTTTTCACTTGCATAGGTTTCTCCTTTTAATTTTAAAATTTTAACGATTTGATTCATAATACAGCACGGCTATCACCATGCCAATACAACAACCTCATATTAATCCGGCAACGAAGAATAAGATCACTATTCACCCCCTTTCTAATCCGTTGGCTTACATTTGATTGTAAATACTTCAGTACCTTCGCCGAAAACGCTATCAGTGCCGTAATACCATACAAGATGCATTACAATGTCCTCCAGTGGCAATGACAAAAATTCACGTTCTCCCATACCCGCGAACTTGTCGATTTTGCTCCAGTTCACCCAATCCCATTCTTTTCGTGGATCGGTGTTTTTAGGTATGCTGGCAGTGTTAAAGGTTACGTAATCGTAATCGTCATTTACGTCTTTCCCGTAGATGAAGACTATTTCCGTATCGGTTTTCTTGTAAGCGAACCCATACTCGAATAGTGATATAGAAAGGTTTGCATCTATTCCCTCGAATCCCTCATCCTCTAGTTCCTGTAATGTTTTCTCTTTCATGGTTATCTCCTTATGCTAAATGTTTGTAATTGTTCTGTAAAAAGCCTGTCTATTCCATAATAGTCGATTAGTGACGCGAAGATAACAGGCAACGGGAATGATAAAAAGTGTTCTTTGCTATAAGGACTTATAGAAGCAAACCTGTCGAAATTTATAGAAGGGAATCGTTTCTCTAGGTCTTCGTCCATTTCCAATTCGCATTCGCTGAACTCGAAAAAGCCACGGTCAATGTCATATGCCGTACCGAAGATGAACGTGTAAGTCTTATTCTTCTTATTCCAGATAATACCATCAAAATAGAGACAGTCCTCCAAGTCCTCACAGAAGCCTTCAAACCCCTCATTTAAAAGTTCTCTTAACGTGATTTCCGCGATTTCAGACATATAAGCCTCCTATCAGTTATTTAAATCTTTCAGGACATATTGTCCTCTTTTTATCTTCTTTCTAGTCTCCGCGATTCTTTCGCCAAGGAACATGTTTCGATATTTGCCTGTAGTAGAAGATGCTTGCCACAGTCTCCTATCTAAGAAGATTTTGCCGTATTTGTCAACCTTAACGATAACACTGTTATACGATTGAAAGAAAAGATTACCTTCATCATCATGGACAACAACCTGTAACGCCTTGTCATTTTTAAGACTTCTAACTTTCATAGCTGCCGTGGATTGACCGTTTTTTGTACAGGAACATATTTAACAACGGTTCCATCCTCCGGCAGGACTGAAGTGCCATACTTGCGGGAACATGCAACCTGATTAAGGTTCCCGCAAGGTTCAGGGCGTTAAAATGGTGTTGCAGACTAGCACGTAACATGGGATTAACCTTCCGTAATGAAAACTGTCTCTTTAGTTTTCAGATTGAATATAGCCTCTTGTTTATTCTGCCGTGCAAGGATTATGGCCTTGCTTTTCGCCTTGACTAATTTTACGTGATCCATATATACTTTATCTTCATTAACCCATATCCCAATGGTATCACCCTCCGTGCAATCCCGTAAATAGTCCTTAATATCCTGCACGGAGAATATTCGCGTTGAAATAACCCATCCATGCCCTAGTATTCCGACTGCCCATAAATCCTCATTCGTATAGATTTTAAAAGGTTTTAAACGGGCAGTGACGCCGCCATAGATAGCTGTATATGTGCTCAAGGCATACGGTATTAGTTTCATGTTATCCCCCATTTCTGCCTCCAGTTAATTTAAATCTGCAAGCGCATATTCGCCGCTTTCGATTCGTTTTAAGGTTGAATATCTATCTTCACCTAGAAATAAATCTCTGCCTTGTCCCGTTTTACCAGGCAGGTTCCACAATTCGCGGTCTAAGGTGACTTTGCCGTATTTGTCTTTTTTGGCAATATTCCTGAAGTATGAAGTATAAATAATATTACCTTCAGCATCGACCGTAATCACCTGCAAAGGTTTATCGCGTTTTACTGGTTCAGGGAATAATCTTTTCTTTAATTTACGAATGATGTTCATTTTATCCTCCATGTTAAAGGTTTATCTTTTTGCCTTTATATACTGCAATGCCCATGCCAAAATATGACTTCCAGTAAAATCAATATGTTACGTGGAAGGACGATGCCTACCTGTATAAAAAATAATACATTTATGTATTACAAAATATACAGTTATTTCGCTTGACAAAGTTTAACTAATCGGTTAAACTGTTATTGAGAATTGATTTGCAATAACAAAAATATGAGGTGAATATGTTATCATTGAATCAGCGTCAATTTGTTGAAGCATATCTCCAATTCCTTAATATCAAAAAAGCGGCAGACTATGTCGGCATCAGTTATAGTACAGCGCGGCAATGGCTGTACCTAGAAGAGATTCAAGAGGAAATATCTAATAAAGCCGAACAGTTAAGCCGACGTAACATTATGAACGTCCAGCGGCTGATAACCGAACTGTCAGCCGTTGCGGGCAGTAACATATTGGACTATTTTGACGCGAGCGGCAAAAAATTGACGCTTAAGGACATTAAGAGTATGCCTGAACCTGTCCAAAAATGCATTCAACAATTGGATGAAACTATTCTGCCCGATGGTACGGTTAAGATTCGAATCAAATTATATGACAAATTGGCGGCCTTACAGCAACTATGTAAAGTATTTGGTTTAGAATTGGAGCGCGTTCTACTTACAATTAACGATAATAGCGATACCGTTTCTGGCAGTGAAATTACCCCTTCCCTTCCAGCCCCTTCAAGCATTTCAGATTGGGAAATGCAGGTTAAGGAAGCACGTCGCGCAAGGGAATCGGTTCCGATAGGAAATGCCGTTGTCGCCGAAATTATCGACGCGAAATCAAATTCCGAGTCGTGAGATAGGGGGGGGTGGATCCCTTTGGTTGAGCTAAAATTATGAGAGATTGGCATTCACACAATTTTTTAAACTCTGAAAATTACTGGTGTAGCACAGTAGCCCAGTAATACAATATAACAGTAGCACAGTAATACATTGGGCCAAAAACATAAGAAATTGTGAAATTGTCACACGTGTATTACGTGGTAGCTCTGTGAGACACCCCCGTTGTGCTACTGTAGACAAGGTTTTTTGTGAAGTACATATTAACAGATTATATGGAAAGGTCCGAAATGGTGAAAAAGTTGTTCGGGGCGATTTTAAGAAAATTAAAATTTGTGGATCGCAGGTTAGACACAAAATTGGTTGAGGATCACGGAGGGCCCAGCGACGAGCCGCAAATTAAGATATGCAGGGTAGGAGAAGAACAATATGTACAATTAACTGAGCCCACGATACTTAGAAAGGTGAAGAAATGCACAAAATAACGCAAAAAGATATCGCGTATGCTGAGGGTATAGCTTACAACTTGTGCCCGATAAAGGATACCAGCCACCCATTATTCCGCGAGTGTATGTCGGCAGCGAGGTATGGGTTGGTTACGGCTGCGGTAAGGTTCGATGAGAGCCACCCCAAATCTAATTGGTCAGCATTTAAGGCCCTGCGAATTCGCGGTGAGGTAATGGAGACCATACGCAGGGAAAACATACAAGGCAATATAGGGTTATCATATCGAGGAAGATATGACAGAAATACCATTGAATTAGAAGAAATAGGGACAATGCCGAATCTAATTGATGAGCAACCTGACAGCAATCCCGAAGAGGCACTTCTGCGAAATGACCTGCGAAACGCAATACGTATCATATTGTTCGACATGCTACCTGAGCCTGAAGCCACGGTAATAGAGTTGTTCTTTTATGCCGAATTAGATTTTAGACGAATACGAAATTACATACATAGTAAAGAGCCAGTAGAGGAAATACTTCAGAGAGGCTTACAAAAGATAAAGAAACTACTAATAAAATATGGGTATATATGATAAATCCAAGGCAAGTTGATACTAATAAATACTGGGCACCGCAAGCAGGACCACAAATGGAAGCGACTATTTGCCCTGCTGACGAGTTGTTCATGGGTGGAACACGTGGTGGTGGCAAATCAGACTGTGCCATAGGAAAGCAGATAATTGGAGCTCTGAAATATGGATATGCGTGGAATGGTGCTATGATGAGGATGAAGTACAAGGATCATGCTGTCATTCGCCGACGCTTCGACGAGATTATCCGCACTAGAAAACTCCCCGCCAAACGTATCGGAGGTGACGAACAGCTGACGGTGTACAGGTTCTCAAATGGGGCCACCGTGACCCTCCACGCGCTTCCAGAAGTAAAGGCTCTTGGCGACTTCCAAGGTCAGCAGTTTACTATGATCAGCCTGGAGGAAGCTCCCTTAATACCATTCATAGGAGTGGCTATAGATATGTTGAAGGGTTGCTTACGATCGCCGCACGGAGTTCCGTGTCAGATGTTCCTTACTGGGAACCCTGGAGGTCCTGGCGCAGGTACAATCAAGGCTATGTTCATACCAAGAGTGGATGGTGGAATGAGCCCTGTAAATGAAGGTGAGGTTAATTACATTAATGAAACCTTACCTGATGGTAGATCATATCAGAGAACTCGTGTATTCATACGATCAAAGTTACAAGATAATGCTTACTTGTATCGTAACAATCCCCAATATATTTCCTCTCTTATGTCTATTTCTGATCCAGCTCTACGTGCGGCTTGGTTGGATGGACGATGGGATGTATTCGTCGGACAAGCCTTCAACTTCACCGAACGTCACGTCATTAAACCTATTTGGCCTATACCTCCTGAAGTACCAATATACATGACGTATGACTGGGGTTACGGTGCTCCATTCTCGGTAGGATGGTGGTGGGTGGATGCCGACGATAGAATATACAGGTTTGCTGAGTGGTATGGCTGTGACCCAAATAACCCATCGAAAGGACTACGCTTAACAGATAGGCAACAGGCTGAAGGAGTCATAGAGCGTGAGCGTCAGATGGGTATAGACAATCGCGATATAATACGACTGTGCGATCCGACTTGTTTTAATAAAAAACCGGATTATATGGGTGGTGGCCAGGGTCCAAGCACAGCAGAAGAGTTTGAAACTTATGGGGCATCTGTCGGTTATAAGTTATTGTTGTCTCCAGGAGACCCAAATAAGAAACTAAAGATACGTCAATTCCGAAATCGTCTGGAATTGCCTAGTGATCCTAAACAATTACCTCAACTGGTAGTATATAACACTTGTGAACATTTTATTCGTATAATACCTAATCTATGTGTGGACGAGTTAACCCAGGAGTATCTCGCGGATGGTCAAGAACTCCACCCTTTTGATGATGCCTGCCATATTTGTATGGCAAGACCACAAGGTGCTGACTATGTAAGTCTTAACGAACAGCACAAATTGGAATACGCAGAAAAGAGATTGCAGTCACTTGACGATGTCTCTCAGTTTGCAGCCAGAAGTATAAAGGAACTACATAAAAGATTGGAGCAGCAACAAGACTTTGAGCTCGACTTTTATGATTAATATCAACAGTTAAGACAAAGGAGATTATTATGGAGTTAACTATAATAGGTTTTTTAATGTTTATCGCGTGTGTTTTACTTGGTTTTGTGCTCAGCATGTTTATATCGTGGAAGAATTTCACCGACAAGAAGATATCAGAGCTCACCAACAAGATCATGGCGAAGGACCTGAATGAGTATGCTTTGTTGAAATCTGAGCTCGAAACTACACCAAAAGACAGAATATCCGAAATGAAAGTAGAGAACAAACTTGCTATGAGTGCGGCAGAGATCGAACGCCGTATAAACGAAGAGAGAATATCCGGAAGACCTGTCTAAAGAGGTGTAAATAATGGCTGAGCGCAATATAAACTCCAAGCTTAGTAAGGATGAGTGGATTAACCGCTTTACCAACAATTTCAAATCTGCCAAAGATTCTAATCGCTCTGTCCAGGAACTTAACTGGTTCAGAAATATATTATATTTCCTGGGCCAGCAGTGGTTGAACTGGTATTCCACAGAATCGAGATTCGGGCGCAGATATCAGTTCAACCCCGATGTTCCTACCCCTGTGACCAACATGGTCCGCGAAACTATCCGCTCCAAGAAAGCTCTCATACTCAATAAAAACTACACTTTGACAGTGTGGCCCAATTCATCTGAGCAACAGGACAAAGATGCAGCGGAAGTAGGTCAGAATCTATTAGATCACCTACGTGTAAGTAATGACGAGGAAGATGCTGTCGTGCAAGAAGATACGGTAATGTGGTGGTTACTTACCGGAAATGCTTTCACGCGAGTTTATCCTGATATGGAAGCTGGTGGCTTCATTAAACTGGCTGGAAATGAGGTTACCAGCAAGGGTGAAGTAGGGATGGAT
>ERZ795050.1952-NODE-1952-length-24489-cov-8.912376_pt1 | contig 24489 bp, 19 predicted proteins | sample MGYA00375134_ERZ795050 | MGnify/ENA primary metagenome ERZ795050 (study PRJEB30179, sample SAMN05720221) | activated sludge metagenome | isolation source: Anaerobic digester | place: Japan | collected 2015-05-26 ... | reverse complement strand
GTCAGAAGCATGCTCGAACATCTGCGTGCGCGCGGTGCGCCGCGCGTCGTGCTGATGACGGCGTGGGCCAACGGAAATGCGCGAGTGTTTTTCGAGAAACTGGGACTTCGACCCACGATGGTCGAAATGACTGCTGACGTAGCCAGTTAAAGGGTCGGGAGCAAAAAAAGGCCCAGCGGTGCGGTTAGCGTGGACCGTCCGCTGGGCGGGATCAGGAGGGGTTAGGTTGGGTCATGTCGGCCGGCGCCGTTTCAGGCGTGGCGGCCGGGCTATTCAAGATGAGGAGAAACTGCACCAATTCCGCGAGCGAAGCGGCCTGCATTTTCCGCATAACGGCCGTGCGGCGGAGTTGCACCGTTCTGGTGCTGATCTTCAGCTTGGCCGCAATGTGCTTTTGTGCCAGCCCTTGAACCATAAGTCTCATAACTTCTTGTTCCTGGGGGGTGAGTTGGGCGGCACGGGCGCGTAATTCGGCGATGAGGCCGATGCGGCAGCGGGCCTCTTGATCGCGTGCCAGGGCGTTTGTCACGGCGCGGCACAATTCGGAAGCGTCCACGGGTTTTCGCAGTAAATCCACGGGACCAAGGCTGAAGCCGCGCGAGATTTGCGGCAACGGGCCTTCGCCCGCGAGGATGATGATGGGCAGTGGAGGGTTGCCGCTGCTGAGCTTCTTCTGCAGCTCTGACGCGTCAGAAGCTACGGTCGCGATGTCAAGGACCACGCAACCGGGGCGGGTGGGGTCGTAAGCCTGTAGAAAACTGCGTGCAGTGCTATGGTACTCCAAAGAGCACCCCCCGGCTGCCACGACGCCCTCCAGTGAGTGGCGCACGGCGGCGTCCACGCCCAGCAGGAACAGGGTCGGGGTGTGATTCATGCCTCCTCTGGTGCTTTCGTGATGACGGATCGCTTCCATCGTGCTCCGGAACCCGGCGATGCACATACGCATCGGATCATCATGTTTCGCCTTGGCGGCGATCCGACAGCTAGGGGTGTCGCTACGGTCCATAGGCAACTTTTCAGTCAAGGGCCGCTGTGCTGCCGACGCTCCTTTACAACACGGGGTCCCCAGGCCGGCGTCAGCCCCGCCCCTGAGGAGTACTGGCACCCGGGCAGAATCGCCTCAGCCGTGTCGAGGAAGCTCGCCACGGGTAGGAATTCGTTGTTTGGATGATCGCAATCGGGTATGATCACCGGTGGAAGCGCTTCCGGGTTGCGAAAAACTCGAGCCATAAGTACTAAAACGTAAACTGCGCTCGGCGCGCTCATGAAAATGAAAATATTTTTGTAGAATTTTTTTGCCGAGTGCGGTAGTTGTAGGTTTAGGCTGATTAATGTCCGACCTGCACTCGCGAGAACTGTTTCTGCAGCAGCACTTGATGCGGCGCGCGCCTGAGCTCCGCGAGTACGTCGCGCAGCGGATCCCGCCGAGTCTGGCGGCCAACATTCTTGCGGACGACGTTCTGCAAGAAGCGTGGATTGCAGCGTTTAGGGGAATGGGCGGTCTGCGGATCGAAGACTCCGCGCTGGTGGAGCGCTGGATCATCAGCGTGGTCAACCGCAAGCTGTTGGACGCCCTACGGCTGGCGCATGCCAAGAAGCGGGGTGGCGGGCGGGTGCAAGTTTCAGGCAAACACAGCTCATTTTCGTCCGGAATACTCGGGTTACTTGCTTCACACGAGCGGACGCCTAGCCGGGCGATGTCGGAGAAAGAGGCGTCGCGCGCGGTGCGGGTGGCACTTGCGCGTTTGAGAGCTGATCGGCGGCAAGCAATCAGAATGCGCTACATCGAGGGGTTAGGCCCCAAGGAGATAGCCGCGCGGATGGGGAAGTCTGCGCCGGCCATAAGCGCGTTGTTGTTCAATGGTTTGCGCGAATTGCGCGAGCGACTTGGTCACGCCGCCAAGTTCTTCAGCGATGCACGTTCACAAGAAGGAGCGGCGGACCAGGTTGGCGCGGAAGGCGCCGATGAAACTGCCAAAACAGCGGCATCCTAGCGCGTCGTCCGAGCGCGAAGAACGCATCCAGGCCATCGTTCACGAGGCCATGAACCGGACCGCCGCGGACGACAGCAGGCTTGAACAAGAGCACCCCCATTTGATGCCGGAGTTGGGCGAGCGGCTGCGCACGCTGCGCGCCATACAGGCGGCGGCCCTCACGGCGCGCTATTCCCCACAGGCAGAAGACCCTCTTGAGGCGGTCTGGCGTCAGGACCTAGCTTATCTTCAGGACGAGCTACCAAACTACGAGATCCTGGAGCGCGTGGAATACGGCGGTCAAGGCATCGTGTACAAGGCCGCCCAGCGGACGACCAAGCGCATCGTGGCGATCAAGGTGCTGCTGGACGGCCCATTGGCGTCGGAGCGGCAGCGCCGGCGTTTCGCACAAGAGGTTGAGCTGTGTTCGCGCCTCAATCATCCGAACATAGTGACGGTTTATGAGGGCGGGGTGGTGCGCGGGCGGAACTACTGCGCGATGGAGTTCGTGGAGGGGCTGCCGATCGATGACTACGTCTTCTTGCACGCGCCGCCGGTACGCGAGATTGTCCGGCACTTCATCACGGTATGCCTGGCCGTAAGCCATGCCCACCAGCGCGGCATAATCCACCGCGATCTGAGCCCGGCCAACATCCTGGTTGATGTCGATGGGGTCCCGCGCATTTTGGATTTCGGGCTGGCCAAGGATATGTGGCGTAAGGAGGGCGACGGGCATTCGCGTGTATCGGTTGCCGGCCAGGTTATCGGAACTCTTCCGTACCTGAGCCCTGAGCAGGTGAGCGGGCTCGACGAACAGGTGGATGTTCGATCGGATATTTACTCGCTGGGAGTTGTGCTATACCGGCTCCTGACCGGCGCGTTGCCGTATGAGGAAGGCGGGCGCACGAGCCTGCAGCTCCAGATCCTGGACGCCGACCCGCTGCCGATGCAGCGCACGGCGCACCGGGTTGATCCGGATGGGTCCTGGCGCGAGCTGTCGCGTGACTTGGAGATGATCATCCGCAAGGCGTTGGCCAAGGACAAGGAGCAACGCTACCAGTCCGCGGCGGCTCTGGCGGAGGATTTGGAGCGGTACCTGAAGGGCGAGGCGGTGTCGGCGCGGGCCAACCACAGCCTCTACGTCTTGCGGAAGACGGTGCGGCGTCACCGAGGGCTATTCGGGGCGGCCGCGGTCGTCCTGCTGACGTTGGCTGTGAGCGCCGCAGTTGCCACAGGTTTGTGGCTGGAGGCCCGGGAGCAGCGTGACAAGGCTCGGGAGGGTTTCCGCGTTGCGCATTCCATATTTGATAAGGTGGTAACGGATATAGACGAATCGATTCGGCCGCTGGCGGGCGGTACCGCGGTGAGCAACAACCTATTGAACGTGGTAGCCGACGAGTTGCCGGCGCTTGAAGCGCTGGCAGCCTCTGACCAGACGCTCACGGACGTGACGGCCAAATTGTACGAACGGCAGGGCGACATCTTCCGGGCTCGCCGGGAGCACGAGAAGGCGACTGAAAATTATGAAACGTTTCTGCGAATTGCGCAGGAACAGTTCGCCGCCGCCCCTGCGAACTTGGGATTCGCTCACGACGCTGCCCGGGCGCACTTCAAGCTGGGCGAGGTGAGCTATGATCCGCGGGAGCACTACCGCCAGGCGATTCAGATTGAGGAGAAGCTACTGGAAGCTCTCCCGGACGCGGTCGAATTCGCGTCGGTGCTCGTCGAGGCGAGGATCGAGCTTAGTCACCATCTTTGGCGCCGCAACGAGTTTGGGCCCGCCTTGGCCGAGGCCGAAGCCGCCCTGAACCTGGTTCACGCGCATTCCGGCCTGTTGCAAACCGAGGCGGGACAGGCGCTGCTGGCGTTGGCGTACGAACGGTACAGCGACGCAGCCATCAGCATGGGCCGGCAGAGCGCCGCAGTGGAGGCGCTGCGCGAATGTTCAGAAATCCGGAACTGGCTAAGCGCCGCGCGCCCCGTGGACGTGAACCGGCGTTATATGATGCTGCGGGTATATCTGCGGCTCGGAGCGGTATTACTCAACACGCGCGGCGGCCTGACGGAGGCACACCAGGCACTGGCAAAGGCGGCTCAGGCCGGTGAGTATCTCCTGGCCGTTGATCCGACGATCGGCGATTGGCGGCAAGATCTTTATGCGGTCTACGACCGGCTGTTCCAGATTTGCCTTGATGTGAACAACTTCGAGGAAGCAAGAGCATGCCTGGAAAAGACGCGTGCGCTTCTCTTAGAGTTGCCTGCGGGTCAAGCGGAGAGTTGCGACTGGACCGACCAGCGAGCCAGGATGTACCTTAACGAGGGGCGCCTTCACATAGCTCAGAGTGAATTCGAAGAGGCCAAATCCGTCCTACTGCAAGCGACAGTGATCAGGGAGCTGGCGTGCGCGTCTGACTTAGAAGACGCGAACTGCCAGTCGGAGCTGGCCCGTGCATATGAGCAATTGGGGAAAGCGTGTCGCAAGCTGCGTCAAATGCCAGAGGCCTGGGATTGGTATAAGAAGTCTTATGACATACGCGAAAGGCTTTTTTGCGCCCGGCCTGATGAGGTCGAGCGCGAGCTGCAATTCATTTTTTCGAAGTCTAAGCTGGCAGGCTGGCACCTCACGTTCGACACGCCCGAGGCGGACGCCGCGGCGGCCGCCATACTGGATGAGGTCGAAGTCGAACTACGGAGTCTGGAAGCGCGCGGCGTCTCGCACGGTTGGCTCACTTCTGAGTTGCAGGTAATTCAATCCAATCGCGACCTCCTGACAAAACGGGCGGCGCTGCGTGCAGCGAGCCAATCCTCCCCCCGAGAATAGTGCTGCACGAGCGCACCCGTTGCTTCCAGTATGCGGAGGGCAGGCGTTACGCCGGCGGAGCGCCCGGCCCGCTATCTCCCTCCGCGACCTCGTCCTCTTCTTCAGCCGAGGTGGGCGGATCGTCAGCCGAGAAGCTATAAGTCAGCGCGGCCGTGTGCTCAAACGGTCCGGGGAGCAGATTGGGCACGCCCGCGATGCTGTAGGTCAACTGTCCGTTTGCCGGATCTAGCGGAAGGCCGACGCCCGACATCGGCGGCGGCTGCAGAAATTCGTCGGTCTGCGGCTGGTCGGCATCGAGGTGTTCCACCCACCACAGCCCGTCCGGTGTGCCGACCGGCGGAGCAACGTTGGACCAAGAGACCGGGTCGTTCTCGGACGTCAGGTGATGAAAGGTTATAGTTTCCACTTCCCAGCCCACTTGCTGTTCGTTGCGCTGTTTGGCCACCAACTGTAGGATGATGTCCCAGACCACAGCGCTCTCGGTGTTCGTCGGGTCGGAATGAATCCGGTAACGGACGTACCGATCGGGCGGCAGCCCGCTTTGGGCCACAGCTAGTGAAACTACAGACAATGTACACACCCATACTCCAGCTTTGATCCAGTTATGGCGCATAGCTTCCTCCAGTGACCCGCCCAGGGTCGAAAAACAAGGACCTAACACTCGGGACATGCGCGGTCTTGTGATGGGCAAGGCCGCGCTGCCTCTTTCCTCAACCTGCGTTAGGCGTGCCGCCGGTCAGCAAACCCGCAAATGCATCGCCTACCTATAAAACGTAAACTGCGCCGCGCGCGCTCATGAAAATGGAAAAAAATTTGAAAAAATTTGCGCGCTCACAGCGCCGACGCAATAAGCGGCCGGCGCCCGCGGAAACTACCATTCAAACCGCCGCGATTACTGGCGAATCTTCTGATGACCGTTGGACCGGACTGGTGACTACAAGTACTTACCGGCTTCTCCGGTATGTATCGGCCTCCCCGTCGAAGTCTCGACGCCCGGCAGGACTTATGGCCCTGCCGTGAGCAGAAAAGAGGGCCCGTCCTCCCGAAATCCCAGCGTGCCGCGCTTACCTCGCGGCTCAGCGAGCCAGGACCGGTTCCACCAACTGGCGGAACGACTGCCGAATCATACCCATCCGGTCCGGATCGCCCTTCAGTATCGAAGAGGCGTAATTCCGGGCTTGCTCCAGAGTTATGTGCGGCGGCAGCGGGGGCACGTCCGGATCGGTGAGGAAATCAACTACGACCGGCCGATCCGCGGCGAAGGCTTCGTCCCAGGCGGACCCGACCTCAGTTGGCCGTTCGACGCGGATACCTTTTAGCCCGAGTTGGGCGGCGTAAGCGGCGTACGAGAATGCCGGCAGCTCCTGCGAGGCCTCGAATTTCGGGTCTCCGGCGAGCACGCGCTGCTCCCAGGTGACCTGGTTCAAATCACGGTTATCCAGGACGCAGACGATCAGGCGCGGGTCCGTCCATTCCTGCCAGTGGGCGGCGACGGTTATCAAGCCGTTGTTGCCCAACATCTGCATGGCCCCATCGCCTACGCAGGCTATGACGACCCGCTCGGGGAAGGCGAACTTGGCGGCCAGGGCATACGGCACTGCCGGACACATCGTCGCGAGGTTGCCCGACAACGAACACATCATGCCGCGGCGCACCTTCAGGTCGCGCGCGAACCAGTTCGCGGAAGAGCCTGAGTCGGACGTGATGATGCACCGGTCTGGCAGGTGTCGCGAGAGTTCCCAGTAAACCTTCTGTGGATTTATGAGGTTGGCGGGGAGAGCGGCGCGGGTCTCCATTATGCGCCACCATTCCTGGACATCGGCCTCGATTTCCTCGCGCCAGGACCGCTCGCGCTTGCGCTGGAGCATGGGGATCAGTCTCTGCAGCGTCAACTTACTGTCGCCCTGCAAGGGCACTTCCATGGGATAGCGCAGGTTGAGCGCCCGTCCTTCGATGTCGATTTGCACACCGCGCGCTTGCCCCTCCTTCGGTAGGAATTCGGAGTACGGAAATCCCGAGCCGATCATGAACAGCGTGTCGCAGTTCATCATCATGTTCCAGCTCGGGCGCGTTCCCAGCAGCCCGATGGAGCCGGTCACGAAAGGCAGATCGTCCGGCACGGCGGCCTTGCCCAGCAGCGCTTTGGCGATGCCCGCGCCCAGAATGTCCGCCGCTTCGAGCACCTCGTCAGTGGCGTTCAGCGCTCCCGCGCCGACGAGCATGGCGACTTTTTCACCCTCGTTCAGTACGCGCGCCGCGGCCCGCAAGTCTTGCTCGCGGGGCACTACTTCCGGGCGAAGATAGCCGACTCCGCTGAAGGTTGCGCCGTGTTTGCGCGGCGGAGATTCGACCGCGGATTGCTCCTGGATGTCCGCGGGAATGATGACGCACGTGACGGTGCGCTCGGCGATCGCGATGCGGAACGCCTGGTCGACCACGTGGCGCACGGCGATGGGCGATTGCACCATTCCCACGTAACGGTCGGCTACATCCTTGAAAAGCGTTTGCAGGTCCACCTCCTGCTGAAAATCGGCGCCCAAGGCGAAGGTGGCCGATTGGCCGACGATGGCCACCACGGGCTGATGGTCTTTCTTGGCGTCGTAGAGGCCGTTCAGCAGGTGAATGGCGCCCGGCCCCGACGTTGCCATGCAAACACCCACCTGGCCGGTAAATTTGGCGTGAGCGCAGGCGGAGAAGGCGGCCAGTTCCTCGTGACGCGACTGGATGAAGCGGATTCTGTCCTTGGCGCGGTCGAGCGCGCCGAGGATTCCGTTTATGCCGTCGCCGGGAAAGCCGTAGATCAGGCGCACGCCCCAATCGTAAATTCGCTGCAACAGGTAGTCGCTGGTTGTGTCGGCCATGGTAAAGCCCTCGTTTGTAGGGTCCGCTGGGCGGACCACGGGTCGCAGAGACCGCACGATTATGGGGGCGGGCCGCTGAATCACCCGTGAATTTCGGATGAAATGGGGCTCAGAGTTGTGATTGCTGCGTGTCAGGTTCTCAGGGAGCGTCGCCCCGCAGGCGCTGGGCGTGATGCGAGTTGGCGTGTTATGCTGAAGATCATGTTTGCGTTGCTGGAACATCATGAGCCGGTCAGCCGTTCGCCTGCGGAAGGAGCACCGGAGGGGGCGGGCGCCGTGCATTGGGACCTGGTGGTTGAAGTGCCGGGTCAAGAGCGCCTGGCCACGTGGCGCCTTTCAGAAAACCCGATTGAGACGGATGCCCCGATTGCGGCCGAGCGTATAGCGGACCACCGCCGAATTTACCTTGAATATGAAGGTCGGCTGTCGGGCGGCCGCGGTTGGGTGCGGCGTGTTGATGGGGGCGATGCGCAGTTGTGCATTAGCGGCGACATAGAAGGACAAGTTCTCCTTGAACTGCGCGGTCATCTTCTGAAGGGCAAATTCAGGCTGATATCCGCCGGCTTGGGACTCAGCTTCCGCCGCGCCTGAAAGTCCGCGTCAGATAGCGTCCGCAGGTCCGGGCCGCGTGTTGCGGCCTCTGGAATGGAACTGCCATACTGGCGCGGAGCTGGCCTTCTGCGGCAATCACGGGGTGTGCATATTGCTGGTTGTGCGGCCTGTGAGAGGGCGCGGACCGGACGGCTCAGCACGTAAGTGTCTGCCCAGCCAAGATGTGCGCCTCTGCGAGGCGGGCTGCGCCAGTTGAAAAAGTAGTGCCTAGCGCGCCACAGATTGTGTTACACTGGGTTTGCACGAACGCTCAGCATGGCACTGAGCGCGATCGAGTCTCGGAGAGCACTACGCAATTCAGGAGGTATTTGGCTACCGGGAACGCCGCCGCCCAAAACCTGCCTGCCAACAGCGGCCGCCAAAGCCAGCCTCGGGCAAACCTGGGCACGGCGCACAGAAGCGACCCGGCTTCGAATGCGGGAGCGGCCCCGACAATTGCACTGACTTGCACCGCTCAGGCGAGTGCGGCGCCAGGCGCGACGAGCTTCATTGTTCAGCCGGCGGCTGCGGCGGGGTGGTTGTACGGGTTCGACACCAGCGTCGGGTCGGCGGCCCCGCCGGATACGCTGGGCACGTATCTCATGACCCCGTTCGGGCCTGATCCTTCGCCTACGGTCGCCCGCCCGTGGCGAGGCAATCCATGATGTCGACAGCGTCGAGGCAGAAAGCCGGCGAAACGGCCTCATAGCAGCAAGCGCGATAGAGCGGCTCGCACGCGCACGAGTGCCGCCACATGCTGCTATACGACTGCGTTGCCCTGGGGTCGTGGTCAACAATCGGTACGAGTCTGAACCATTTACGGCGCATGGCTCGGGCGGCGCTACCTATGTCGGTGTGTGCGGAAGCTACGTGGATAACATCACGCTAACGTGTTTCAGCGGCGCTGATTTCGCGATCGGGGAGTTCGCTATCGTTGACCCGGACGTGTACGGCGCATGCTGCGATGAGTGGGCTGGAACCAGTGCTGATGACGTAGGGTTTTCGGACTGCATAAGTGTCCCGCACTGGCGGTTCAGCGCGTTTGCCACCTGCGACGAGCTGGAGCCGCCGTGCGGCGAAGTGCGCGGCGCCTGCTGCTACGCTTCCGAATGCGTTTACCAGCGGCCGATGGAGTGCGCGGACGGCGGCGGCACGTATAAAGGCGACGGCGTTCCGTGCGATCCGAACCCCTGCCTGTGCGTCGACTTCTGAGTATTTCCGGAGGGCGATCCGCGCTCCGCCGGCGCCCTGAGCGGGTCTTTACGTACTCCCGGAGGCGGTGCGCCGACCGTACTGACCGGCAGCACCTGTGGCAGGGTGGTTCCGGCCGCGCGGGATCGTGAAGCAAACTCGGCCTTGGCGCAGGCGCCGACTTCTCGTAAAAGTCGGCACTACGTCCGCGCGACCTCTTTCAGCTAGCGTAGGGTTTGGGTGCGTCATGCCGGCAAATACGCAGGGTGAGCCTGACCGCCGCCAGTTCCTGCGGCAGTGCCTCGGGGGCGCGGTGGCTTCGGCGGCGTTTGGGCTGGGCGTTCGTGCCCCGTCGCGCGATGAACCACCCGCGCAACGCGCCGGCCCAGCTTCTGACGACGAGCAATTCTGGAGCAACATTCGCCGGCAGTTTCCGCTGGCCGCCGACCTGGCCTACTTTAATGCGGGCGGGCTCGGGCCATCGCCGCAGCCGGTGATCGACGCCCTGCTGCGCGAGACGACGGCGCTTGAGCACGACTCCGAGACCGGCCATGAGCGCGTCGCGGCCGTTCGGGAGAAGTTGAGCGCCTTCCTCAACTGCGCGCCGGAGGAGCTGGCGCTCACGCGCAATTCGACCGAAGGCATGAACCTGGTTGCGCGCGGCCTATCGTTGCGGGCCGGCGACGAAATTTTGATGACGACGCACGAACATCCGGGCGGGGCCATGCCCTGGCTGGGGCTGGCCAAGGACACTGGCGTGCGCGTGAATCTGGTCGAGCCGGGCGATGGCGGCGACGACACGCTGGCGCGCATAACCGCGGCCTTGACGCCGCGCACACGCGTCGTCGCGGTCAGCCATATTCTGTGTACTACCGGCCTATGCTTGCCAGCGCGGCAGATTGCCGAGCGATGCCGCGAACGCGGGCTGATTTGCGTGCTGGATGGCGCCCAGGCGGTCGGGATGGTTCCGGTTGATTTGCACGCGCTGGGCTGCGATTTTTACGTGTCGTCGGGCCACAAATGGCTGCTTGGGCCGAAGGGCACGGGGCTGCTCTATATTCGCGCTGGGGCGCGCGATCTATGGCGGCCGACGAATGTCGGGGCGCACTCCGATTGCGAGTACGATCTGGATCGCAAAGTGCTGGAATTTCGCACGCAAGCCGACGTTACTGAGTACGGCACGCGCAACACCGCGCTGCTGCTGGCGCTGGGCGCGGCGGTTGACTTCCTGAACGGGATCGGGATGGAGCGCGTGGCGCAGCGCGGCCGCAGTCTGGCGTTGTACCTCAGGCAGCGGCTACAAGTGATACCGGGGATCGAGATTTTGACTCCGGCGGCGGAGGAGGCGTCAGCCTCAATCATTACTTTCGCCACGACTGGGAGCGGGGGCGACGTGCGGGACTGGGCGCCGTTGCTGCAGAAACAATATCGAATTCGTCCGCGACCGGTGTCGGAGCATGGCTTGCGCGGGCTGCGGATCTCCGCACACGTCTACAACACCTATGCCGAGGTCGATCGGCTGGTGGTGGCGCTGTCGGAGTTGGCGAAGGGGACCCGCACTGCTTGAAGCTGCGCTTTCAAGCGTTAGCACACACACTCACACTGCTTAAAGCTGCGCTGTCAAGCAGTGGCACACCGGACCGCCTTGCTCGAAGCTGTGGCTTCCTGAACGCCCGCGCCGAACGCCGGTCGAGGTCAGACGTAGGTGACGCAGTCGACTTCCAGCTTGGCGCCCGGAACGACCAGCTCTTTTACTACTACGCTGGAGCGGGCCGGCGGGTCTTTCGGAAAGTACTCGACGTATAGCTTATTGAACGTGGCGAAGTCCGCGGCACTGGTGAGATATACATTACACTTGAGCACTTTGTCGAGAGTTGAACCTGCGGCTTCGACCGACGCCTTCAGGTTCTCCAGCGCCTGCCGGCACTGCGCCTCAAACTCCTCCGACACCAGGTCGCGCGTCCCGGGCTTCTGGCCGAGCACGCCGGCCACAAAGATCAGGCGGTCCAGCCGCACGGCGCGGGAGAACGTGGGATAGGGACTGCCGGGGATGATTTGACGGCCGGCCGTCGTAAGCGGCATGTTAGCCGGCGTCGGCGATTGCTTCGCCTGGACGGATGCAGCCCCCAGTGTCGTCCCGGCGCCGACCGCGGCCAGCGTTCCGGCTTTCTTGATGAAGTCACGTCGCGAGGATTGGTTCATTTGGAAACTCCTTCTCTGCGGGGAATGATAAGTGCGGAATGCGGAATGCGGAATGGCGCGGTTGGGGAGATCGAGGGATCTAGGGATCAAGGGATCGAGGGATCAAGTGGAATCCGGCCAGTCGATGGCCGCACATACTTTTTCGACCAGCGCGTGTGGGCGATATGGCTTTTGGATATAGCCCGCCAGTTCGGAGACGCGAAAGCGTCGTGTGGCGTGCTGTTCGTTGTAGCCGCTGGTCAGGATGACGCGCACGCCAGGGTCTATGCGGTAGAGTTCGCGGAATACTTCCGCGCCATCGAGGCGCGGCATGGTCAAGTCCAGAACCACGGCGTCGATTTCGGCGTATCGAGCGCGGAAAAGATCGATGGCGCGGGGCCCGTCTTCGACAGCCAGTACTCTGAATCCGGCGCGTTGTAAGGCCTCTTGTGCCAGCGAGCGCACGAATTCCTCGTCATCGACTACCAGAACGAGGCGGTTTTGGCCGTGCGAACGCACTTGCGGCTGAGCCCGCACAGCGGCAGCGACGAGGTTGCGCCCCACCGGAAACAGCACGCGAAAAGTCGTTCCGCGGCCCGGTTTGCTGTCGACAACGATCGCGCCGCGATGCCCGCGGACTATTCCCAGAACGGCGGCCAAACCCAGCCCGCGGCCGGTGAACTTGGTAGTGAAGAACGGATCGAAAATCCGCGCCCGGGTTTCGGCGTCCATGCCGCATCCCGTATCGCTCACTTCCAGGAACACGTACCAACCCGGCTTCAGATCGTAACCCAGGCAGTGACTTGAGCGCTCGGCTTCGTCCACTTGCCGAATGCCGGTGCGCAGCGTAATCACGCCGTCGTTTTCGCCCAGCGCTTCCGAGGCATTCGTCATCAGGTTCATGATGACCTGCCGCACCTGTGTGGCATCCGCCTCGACCAGCGGCAGATCGGCGGCGAACTCACGCTTCAAGACCACTTTTCGCGAAACGGTGGCCACCAGCAAATCTGCCATTTCTTCCACCAGGCGGTTGAGGTGCACCGGCCCGACGCTGAAATGACCCTTTCCGGAGTAGGCCAACATCTGTCCCGTAAGCTCGGCCGCGCGCTGGGCGGCTTGCTCGATCCGCTTCAGGCTCAGTTGCGCGGGCGAATCCGGTGCGATCTCCGATTGCGCCAGACCGGCATAGCCCATGACCGCGACCAGCAGATTGTTGAAATCGTGTGCCACCCCGCCCGCCAAGACGCCCAGGCTCTCCAGCTTTTGCACCTGCTGCACGCGCGCTTCGAGCTTGCGGCGCTGCTCCTCGGCCTGCCTTATGTCTGTTATGTCGCGGATGATGGCCATCTTCGAAATCGTGCCGTCAGAGCGGAAGATGGGCGTGTTGCTGGCGTGCAGCGTCCGTCCGTCTTTGGGGCTGGTGATCTCCCAGACGTGGCTGCGGCCCTGCTGAATCAGGTCGTTCGGGCACCACGGGCATTTCTCTGTGCGATCGTGCAAGGCGCGGTAGCACGGTTCACCGACGGCGTCGCGGCCCGTCCGGCGGATCATGGCCGGGTTCATGTACTCCACCCGCAGATCAGCGGAGCAGATGTAGACCAAGTCCTCCATGGCGTCCATCATCGAGCGGTACTTTTCCTCGCTGTCGCGGAGCGCCGCCTCGGCCCGCTGACGCTTCATGGCCTGAGCGAGGTCGGTGGCGGCCGCGCGCAGGAACTCCACATCGCTGGGCTCCCAGGCGCGGTCGTCGGTGCAGTTGTCCAGGCCGATGAAGCCCGCGTTTTCGCCATCGATCATCAGCGGCAGTAGCAGGAGCCGGCGAACCCCCGCCGATTCCATGATGGCCCGGGCGGCCGGAGACGCTTCGTGCAAGCCACAATTCACCACGCCGCCCGCCATGCCGATCCTGGTCCACTCCGGAAACAGCCGCGCCGCCGGGATGTTCTGCAGCTCCGGATTGTCGAGTTGCCGGCTCACGCCCGGGGCGCACCATTCGGCCACCCGGCTGTAGTGCAGCTCGCCGGCTTCATCGCGCGAGTGCCGGAAGACATACACCCGGCTGGCGCCCGAAGCCGGTCCCAAAACGTCCACGAACGTCTGGTAGGGGACCGACGCCTGCGATGACAGCAGATGCTCGGCCGCGGCACTCAGTCCGCTCAAAAAGCGTGCCCGCCGTTGGAGCGCCTCTTCGGCCGTTTTGTGCCCGGTAACGTCCAGCACATAGCCGTCGAAATGGATGATGTGGCCGCGCTCGTCACGGCGCACGACGGTGAAGTCCCGGAGCCAGCGCACCTGGCCGTCCGGGCGCACGATGCGATATTCCTGTTCGTAGCATTCGGCCCCTCCCTGCGTGAATTGTGTGATTTCGGCCGTGACGCGTGATAGATCGTCCGGGTGGATCACTTCGGCGAACGGCGTGGCCCCGCTCAAAAACTCCTCGGCGCTGCGCCCGAACAAGCTCGACACGTTGGGCGAAACGTATTCGCACGGCCAGCCCGGGCCGGCCGCCCAGCGGAAGACAACCACCGGACCGCCGGTGAACAGCTTCCGCGCGCGTTCCAGCTCCTGCATGGCCTGCCGCATCTGGGTGATGTCGCGATGGCTGGCGTGAACGCCGAGGAATTCGCCGTGCGCGCCGCGGATCGGCCGGCAATTGTGGGCTATCCAGCGCGTCTGTCCGGTGCGCGTGACAATCCGCAGTTGGAGTTCGCCGGCTGGATCGCCGCGCAATGCCAACTCGCTGTGAGCGGTCCACAGGGCGCGGTCTTCCGGATGAACGAGTTCTTCAAAAAGCTCAGGCCGGCTGTGAAACTCATCGGCGCTGTAGCCCGTGAGTTCGAGGCTGGCGGGCGAGACGTACTTGGCGCGCCCGTCCGGACCGCGCCAATACGTGAACTCCTGCGAGAACGCCACGAGCAGGCGATACAGCTCCTCACTTTCGCGCAGCGCCTGCTGAAGGCGCGCCCGTTCCGCGGATTCAAGCGCGCAGCGTTGCTCCAGTTCCGCGATGCGTGCCATCAATTCACGATTAGACTCGTCGCGCGGAGCGTTGTTCGTCGGAGTTTCGGACATGTTGGCCAGCCACAACTAGGCTAATGCTATCTTCTTCCAGGTGCAGCGGTCAACCAGGGATCCGCGTGCAGCGTGGCGGCCGGCAGACCAGCTATGGCTGGGCCTTGAGTTGCTGTTCGTAAGCGGCTAGAGCTTTCTCCAGCTCCGCGCGAATCCGCGGGTTATCTTGGGCCAAGGCAACGGCTCTCCGCTGAGATTCAACAGCTTCAGCTTTCTTGCCGTTGTCCCAAAGCGCACGGGCGTAAACGGCGACCACGTCAGCGCGTTCGCCCGCCAGTTCGCAGGCCCGCTTGGAGGCGTCTAGCGCCAGCTCCAGGTCGCGATACTTAAACTCTGGCTTGTGCAGAATATCGAACGAGAACATCGCCAGAATCTGCGCATCGCCCGACACCTTGTCCACGATCTGGCGCCCGAGGCTTTTCAGTTCGGTTTCGTCCCCTCCGGTTGACGCGAGTTCGTAATAACGCGTCAGCAAGGGTAAGGTTTCCTCGCGGGTCCTGGCGGCGGCTAGGCTGTATTTGCCGGTGATGATCTGTTCCACAGCCTGTTCCAGCCCGAATTTCGGGTGCCCGCTCCAAGCGATACGCCCTTCACGGTCGATCACGAACGCGTGCGGTATGCCCCGCAAACCGAAGGCCTGGATATAAGCGGCGTTCGTCTTGTGATTGTCGTCGTAGGCCACCGTGTAGTTCATTTTGTCGCCCATCTTGGCGACGAACGCGGGCACGGCGCTGGGGTTGTTCTCGTCGGTGATTCCGATGACGATCAGCCCTTGATCCTTGTACTTCTTTTGAAGCTCCGTCAGATGAGGGATGCTTTCCCGGCACGGCTGGCACCACGTGGCCCAGAATTCGAGGACATAGACGTTCTTGCCCTTGCCGGCGGCAAGGTCAACTGGCTCCCCTTTGATCCACTGAGCGATCTGTATGGGCGGAGCAGGGTCACCGAGTTTGATGGCCCAGGCGGGTACGGCCAGCACGAGCAACAGAAAACCGGCCCACAGGCGGTTTAAGCGTCCGTTCATCAGAACTCCTGGTCACCGCGGCGCGGTGATCGGCGAAAAAGGGGCGCGCCCGGCAACCAAAGTACCCGGGATTCGCCGCTTTTACAAGCCTGCAAAGAACGCTCGAATTGCTGATGCGGGTGGTGCCGCGATGATCCGACGGCCCGCCACGCCGACCGGATTAAGGCGCCGTGAGAATTTATCGGACAGCTATCGCTTATCGCTCCTGGAGGGCGTTTGGAGCCCGCGCAGCTACGATGCTCATCGGCCCCATCAGTCAGCTCATATAGAGTTCTCTGGCTCGTTGCCTCTTTCGACCGGTTCGTCCGACTCTGGTCAGTCGACTAACCTTTGCTAAACTTGGAGGTCTTTAATCGGGTCGTCCGCCGCAGCGCCAGGGCGACCAGGCGCCGGCCGGGTGTCGTTGCGCATCTTGCGGATCTTTCAGATGCCCGCCGTCCGCCATGGAGGTTTTTGATGCCGTTTCTCTGTTTTTTGCGGCCGGTAATCGCGTTGCTGGTCGCAACCGCGTCCGAGCCGCCTGCCAAACCCGCTGAAACCCCAGACGCGCCGGCAAACGGACCCCGGCTGAAGCTGTCCCAGGACTCCTGGAACTTCGGCACGGCGCGGCACCTGGAGCACCTTGAGACCACCGTCCAGCTCTCCAATACCGGTACCGCGGAGCTGCGGATTTCCAACGTAAGCACAAGCTGCGGGTGCACCGCGGCTCAGCCGGAAAAGCGTGTACTCCTGCCCGGCGAATCCACGCCGCTAAAGATCACTTTCAACACGCGCGGCAAAAACGGCCCGACCTCGGCCAACGTGTGGATTGAGTCCAACGACACGTCCGAGCCTAAGAAGGCCTTGCGCGTGGAAGGCAAGGTTAAGCGCGCCGTCAAGATAGAACCTGAATTCGCCGTCTTTCGTCTTCTTAGCCCGGACGAGCTAATGTCCACGCGGGTGCGCGTCGTGAACACCACCCCCCAACCCATGCAGTTGAAGCTGCAGGACTACGCGTCTGGGAAGTTCACGGCCGAACTGAACGAGATTCGCGCCGGTCAGGAGTACGAAATCGTGATCACTACCAGGCCGCCGATCACGCAGCGGCGGATGGCAGATATGCTGCATGTGACCACTGGTCTGGAAGACGAGCCGCGCCTGGAGATATCCACGCAAGTCCTGCAAATCGACCGCGTGAATTTTCTTCAGCCGGCCCTGCTGGTGATCGGCGAGCGTGGCGAAACTCTCGAGGCCACTGGGGAGATCGAGTACTTCGGGAATGATCCCGCATTCCGCATCACGAAGGCGGAGTGCGATGACCCGCACGCTATCGTACGATTGGGCGCGCCCTTTGCGCCGGAGGCAAACCGCGCGGGACGCAGGCCGACCTCAATCGTGAAGTTTGTGGCGGAGTTCCCTCCGCAGACGGTGTTCCCGCCCGGCGGCCTGCCGATTCGGGTGCACACGACAGACCCGGAGTATCCCACGCTGACAATCTATGCCACCACCGACACTGTTGAGTATCGCGATCTAAGCGCGCGTGCCCGCGGCCGGAGCCAACGAAAGACGCCCTGACCGCTTTGGCCGAAAAGGAGACTGCTTCACCGGAGCTGTTCATGAACACGTTGATTGCCGTCCTTGTCAATCCCAGAAGCGCCGTGCTGATGCTTGCGCTGGGCGCGGTGCTGTCTGCACTCACTTGTGAGAACGCCCTTGCCCAGCCGGCCGGCCCCGCCGCAGAGGGCGCCGCAGGGGTGCCCGAATCGGCTGACAGCAGCGGCGTGCCGCGCCTGGAACTCTCGCCGACGGCCTTGAATTTTGGCGAGGTCTGGCAGGGCGAGCGGGCTGCCGGCGATTTCACCGTCAGGAACGTCGGGACCGCGCCGCTCACGCTGACGCTCAAAAGTTCGTGTGGTTGCACGGTGGCCAGTAAGCCGCGTTCGCCACTGGAGCCGGGCGAATCAGACACGTTTCGAATCACTTACGACACCTTGAAACGCAAGGGCAAAGCGAACCAAACCGTCACTCTCACAACGAACGACCCGGATCAGCCGAATGTGCGCATTGCGGTGACCGGCGAGGTGAAGCCGTTGTACAGCACGTCGCCGGCGGAGGGGCTGGTCTTCGATCGTTTGACGAGTGACTCGCAGGTCACCCAGACGCTGCGGATTGAAAGCAAATACGAGGGGCCGCTCCATCTGAAGTTGCGTCCGGATCAGGCCTTCGGGCCGTTCACGATCGAGCTGAAGGAGGTCGAGCCCGGCGTGGCCTATGAGCTCGTCGCCACGACGAAGCCGCCCTTAACGGACGACTTCGCGCGCACCACGGTGGTGATTGAAACGGACGTGGAACGCTCGCCGGAGATTCACATTCCGGTTCACGCCCGGGTGCTCCAGGACGTTTCGATCCGCCCAAAGGTGCTCCGCGCCCAGCGCATGCTTATAACCCCCAAAGAAGAAGAAATCACCGTGACTTACAGGGCCGACAAGCCGATCCGGATCACTGAAGTCCGGCCCAGCACGCCCAGCATCAGTTTTGAGCTGTTGTCGCCGCGGCCGGCACGCGAAGGCAGCGACTGGACCGCCCAGCCCATCCGTGTGATTTTGCCCCCGGGCGACCAGTTGCCGCCCGGCGACCAGTTCATCACCGTGCTCACCGATTCGGCTGAACCGCGCTTCCAGGAGCTGCGCGTCGTGGTCCGGGATGTGCAGCCGGGCACGCCGGCCGCTTCGCCGGCAGCGGAGTCGAGCGAGAATGATGGAGCAGAACGATAATGATGATGGCTGAGCCGCTATCTTCTGTATGACAGGAGCAACAGCCGTGCTGCGATCGGGCGTGAGAATCCTGGTGCTTCTGGCGGGCGCGACGCTTATTGGCGTCGGTTACGGCCGCTACCGGCAGATACCGCTGGTGCCGGACGTGCAGCAGATCAAAGAAGAACGCGACCAACGCGCTATTTGGGTGCAGCAGACCGGCATTGATCTGGCGGATTTTGTGCGGCACTACCAGGCGGGCAGGCTCGTCATTGACGCGCGGGCGCCGGAGGCGTTTGAGGAGGGGCACCTGGACGCCCCGTTAATCATGAATATACCGGCCGAGGCCGCGCACGACTGCCTTCATCGGGCCTTGTCTTTCATCGGGACGCCGATCGTGATCTATTGTTCTTCGGCGGACTGTGAATCGGCCCAGGAACTGTGGAATGACATGCGCTCCTGGGCCTTCCCGCCCGAGACGCTGCGCGTCTTTCACCCCGGCTGGGTAGGCATTCGGGAGGCGAAGTTGCCGATCGCCTGCGGGCCCGACATGTTTCAGGACGATCCGTGGCGGCAGAGTGAGGAAGTAGAGACGTCCGTCGCCGAGGATTATGCGGACGCCGCTGCCGAGAGCGGCGATGAGCCGCAGGGCGACGATTCGCCGGGCGCGGAAGAAGAACAGGAGGCCCCATGACCACCGCGGCGTCTGGCCGGAATGCGAGCTGGATAGGGTGGGCAGTTCTGGAATGGACGGCCCGGCTCGCCGTGGCGTTGCTTTTCATATACACCGGCTACACCAAGGTCATGGACCCTGCGACGTTCATCAAAGAGGTCCGCAGTTATGAGCTCATGCCATTGGCTTTGAGCAACTTCACCGCACTGGTTCTGCCGTGGGTGGAGATCATTGCCGGGCTGCTCTTGATAGCGTCCGTCTGGCGTCGCGAGGCCCGTATTCTCTTGGCGCTGATGTTGGTGGTGTTCATTGTCGCCAAGGCGGCCGGGCACGGGGGCGACTGCGGCTGCGTGCCGACCTACAGCTTCATCAAGCCGCTGTTTGAGGGCTGGATGGGGTTCGTCACCAATGCCGTACTGTTGCTGCTGCTGGGGGTCGAAACTTTTCTGGAAAGACTGCGCCGCAAACCGGCGCCGGAAGCGCTGCCGGACATCAAGCAGGAACCGGCCTCGGCTTAGGGCCGTTTAGCGCCACTTTTCCAGTACCAGCGGCTCCAGCGTGATGCCCCAGCCCTGCAGGGCCCATTGCAGCGGGCGGCGGATGAGCTCCCATACTACGCCGATCGCGCCCTGGCCCCACAGGCAAATCATGCCCGACATCATGAAGACGTTGATCGTCAGCAACCAGGAACATACCGCCGGCAGCGGCTGCATCCGCATCCACGCCCGCCGCACCGCCGACAACCGCCGCTGCGGCCGGCGATCGAGATCGCGCATCCAGCGCGACCACTTCTGGTTGACTGCCACCAGCAGCCCCATAACCAAGCCCCACACCACGTAGTTTCCATCCGCGCTGTGCCAGATTCCGCAGATCAGGAACGTGCCCACCGCCGTTACCACGCCGTTCCAGCGCTTGCGCGTAAGCGGAAAGTAGATATAGTCGCGCAGGATCAGCGACATGCTGATGTGCCAGCGGCGCCACATGTCGCTCAGGCTGCGGGCAATCCAGGGCCAGTGAAAATTCTCCACCACGCGGTAGCCCAGCAGCCGCGACATGCCGATCACGAAATCCCAATACGCGCTCAGCACCAGGTAGAAGCCGAACACCTGCAGGTGAATGGCGAAGAACAACGTGGCGTAGCTGGAGACCTCGCCCGGCCGCAGGTAGAAATCCTTCGAAAACATCCCCAGGCGACCCAGCCAGGGCCCATAGTAAGCCAGCGTGAAGGCCATCTTCGCCGCGGCCAGCCCCATGCGCCACAGCCCCACCAGCAGCCCCGGCCCCAGCCGTCGCTCGTGGCAGGTATCAATCTCGGAGTTGAATTCGTTGTAGCGCTCGATCGGCCCCTGGATCAGTGTCGGGGCGTAGCACACATAGGCCATGAAATTCAGCAGCGTGCGGCGTTCGGGCGGAATGGTGCCGCGCTTGATCTCGGAAAAATAGTGGATCATGCGCATAACCAGGTACGCCGTCCCGATCTCGTGCGAGCGGTGCAAAATCAAGTAAAAGAACTGGCGGTTGCTGCCCGGCCAAGCCGGCTCCCACGGCAGTTCGCGATAGCCCAGCGGGTACAGCCAGCGCGCATGGGCCAGCAGCCACGAATTCGCCGCCGCCCCGAGCTTGATGTTGTCCAGCGTGTGAACGAGTACGAAATAAAGGGTGATGATGCTGATCGCCGCCAGCGGCGGCCCCCACGCCCATACGTCCTTCCGCCGCACCTCAATCGCGAACCGCTGGCTCAACGCGTAAAAGGCCAGGCAGGAGGCCAGCCAGAACGCCAGGAACGCCGCCCCGAACACGTAGCCCACAAACGCCAGCCCCGTCACAACGATCGCCCAGCGGAGATTGCGCCCCGCCAGCAGCATCAGCAGAGGTATCACCGGCAGATACAGGAAGATGATGAATTTGCGGTCCCAAAACAGCTCGCTTTGCCAGAACGCCTGCCAGCTTCCCCACGGCAGTTGGCGCAGCGGCGCGAGCAGGTCCGAGAGGGACTCAACCCCCGGGACAACCGCAATTTCCGGCAGCGCCAACACTCGCCTTCCCTCTTCAGCCGCCGTGCAACCGCTACGGTATGCCCTGCCACTCCACGCCGAACAGGTTGAGCACCGCCGCTGTCGGGCGCCGCACGATTTCCCAAATTACGCGCCAGCCGTGGATGTTGCGATCGTTCATAATCACCAGCGCTGAACCGCATAGACAGTTCATAGTGAGGAACCAGGCGCACAGGCGCGGCAGCGGTTGCAGGCGCATCCAATGGCGGCGCACCGCGGATAGCGCCCGGTGCGGCTGGCGGTCGAGGGTGCGCATCCAGCGCGACCAGCGCTGATTGATGGCAACCATGCCGCCCATGACGATGCCCCAGAGCACGAACGTGGGGGCCAGGTTGTGCATCAGCCCGCACACGGCGAATGTTATCATGAGCGCCAGCACGACATTCCAGCCGCGCCGCACCAACGGTATGAAGAAGTAATCCCGCAGGATGAAGGAGAAGCTGATGTGCCAGCGGCGCCAGGCCTCCGTCAGACTGCACGACAGCCAATAGCGATCGAAGTTCTCGATAACGCGATAGCCCATCACGCGTCCCATGCCGATCGCAACATCGGAATAGCCGCTGAAGTTCAGGTACAGGCAGAAGACCTGGAGCTGGATCGAGATCAGCAGGGCCCAGTAGCTGCGGATGTTCTCGGGGTGAGAATAGTACCCGCTATTGAGCACCCAACCGTACACGAGCGGCGCGAAGACCACGATGTTGAACAGGTGCTTGCCCAGTCCGAGCGCGATCCGAAACAGCCCGTAGGTCATTTCGCGCCAGTTGCGATTCTCGCGGCAGTGGTCGATCTCATGGTTGAACTCGCGGTAGCGCTCAATAGGCCCGGCGATCATCGTCGGCGCGAACGTGCAGAACGCCAGAAACTTCGTCAGGCTGCGCTGCGCGGGTGGGATCGTATCCCGCTTGATCTCCGAGAAGTAGCTCATCATGCGAATCGTGAAGATCACGATGCCGTTGACCTGCGGCAGGAAAAATAGCGCATGAAAGAGCTGCATGGGCTGTTTCCCGGGCTCCCAGGCCCAAACCGACTCCCACGGATACACCCGCGCTCCCAGTGGATAAAGGAACGTCAGGTTCTCGCTCATCCAGGCGTTGGTCGGGCCCGAGAAGTGGATGCGCGTCAGCATCATGGAGACGATGTACCAGCCGCCGACGCACGCTATGGCCGCCGTGGGCGGGGCCCAGCGCAGCACGTCCTTGCGTTTGACCTCGATCGAAAACTGCTCGCTCAATTTGTAGAAGATGACGCACTGCGCCAGCCAAATCAGCGGGTACATCGCCCCGAACACATAGGTCATGAAGAGCAGGCCGGTCACGATAATCCCGCTGCGCAGGTGTCGCTGGGGCAGCAACAACAAAAGCAGCAGCAGCGGCGCGAAGTAGACGACCAGGAAGCGGTCGCTGAAGACCAGCATCCAGCCCTGACGCCAGTCCGACACCGCCCCCGAGGTCCACAGATCGTGCAAAAAGCCGGTGAAGCTCGCCCACAAGCTCTGCCAATCGGCGAAGGCCCGACCGCTGATAAGCGCGTCGCGATACTGCCGCAGTGCGTCCAACTCCGGCAAAGTAGCCTGCGCCAACGTGCTCAGATACGGGCTCATCCACTGGCTCGCCTTCCCCGGCAAGCGTGAACATAGCGGGAGTCCTGTCCAAGCGCCAAGCGCGGACATCGCCCCGCGCTTCCGCTAAAATCCCGCCATGACCCAGCACGGACCGCTTAACATCGAGACTTTCGTTGAGCCCATGTTCCAGGAGAACGGCCTGCTGCTCTGGCCGCAGGGCCAGGCCGACTGCTGGTTCGTAGATCCCGGTTTCCCGCCGCAGCCCGAGGCCCTGGCGGCCGCGGTCCATCAGCACGGTCTCAAGCCGCAGGCCATCCTGCTCACCCACTGCCACGCGGACCACCTGGCCGGCGTGCGCCTGCTCCAGCAGAAGCTGCCCGGAACGCCGCTGTGGGCCCCGCGTGATGAAGAGCACATGCTCGGCGACGCCAACGCCAATCTTTCCGCACCGTTCGGCTTCGACGTTACCGCCCCGCCGGCCGACCGCCTGCTCTCCCCGGACGAGCAGCTCGACCTCGGCGGCTTGAGCTGGACCGTCCTGGACGTCGGCGGGCACTCGCCCGGCGGCCTGGCGTATTACTGCCCGGCGGCCGGCGTGGTCATCGTCGGCGACGCCCTGTTTGCCGGCAGCATTGGGCGCCACGATTTCCCGGGCAGCTCGCAACGCCGGCTGCTGCGCAACATTCGCGAGAACCTGCTCACGTTGCCGCCCGAAACCGTCGTGTACTCCGGCCATGGCCCGACCACCACGGTTGCCCGTGAGAAGCGCTACAACCCGTTCGTCGGACTCGGTGCCGCGGACGAGGTCGACGATGAGGATTAAGCTCGCACCATACGGACCGGCCGCCGCCCTGCCGCTTGTGCCGTTGCTGCTGATTGGCTGCGCGCCGCGGCGTGCTTGTGTGGCCGATGCTTTCCCAATCGCTTCTGTCGCCGCTCCTTGGAATCTCGACGGCGACGTGTGGAGCGGGACATTCGAGGAAGCAGTCCCCGGCCTCGGCGCCGATGCCGGCCTGTGGCGTGACCCGCAACCCACACGCGTCTGGCTCGCGATCTACCGCCACGAGAACGATAGCTCGCGCCGCCTGGTGGCCCGCGCATTCCAGTTCGAAACCGCCGCCGCGGCCCAGACCATGTACGACCGCATTCGTCCACAATCGGCCAACGGTTTTCGCGCGGGCGATGCCGGCTGTTGGACCAGTGACGGCGTGCTCTTCGTCTGGGGCCGGCTCGTTTTCGACGTCTTCGCCCCGCAGCCCGGCTGGCAAAACGAGCTTCAGGCCGCCATGCTCGCACAGCACATTCAGAAGCGAATGCCGCCCGGATTGCCGGACACCTCGCCATGAGGGCCGTCGCGCTGCTATCATTTCTGCCGCTGCTAATCTACGGCTGCACGCGCGATTCCGCCCGCAACGCGATTCCTTCGGCCGCTGTCGCCGAAATGCACGATTGGGTGCGCGATCCGGCAGTGGTGCCTTCGGAGCAGCACAGCCCGCCCTTGCGACTGCTCTCCCTCGCCCCGAACGCCACCGAAATCTGCTGTGCGCTTGGGCTGCGCGACCAGCTTTTGGCGCGTACCCGCTTCTGCGACTACCCGCCGGAAATCCGAAATCTGCCCGAGGTTGGAGATCTGGCCGAAATCAACCCCGAAACACTTGTAGCGCTGCGCCCGGACCTCGTGCTCGTGTCCGGCGCCAGCCGGGCCATCACCGACAAGCTGGTCCGGCTCGGCCTGCGTTTCGAATCGCTGCCGGA
>ERZ795050.1949-NODE-1949-length-24522-cov-20.412270_pt1 | contig 24522 bp, 17 predicted proteins | sample MGYA00375134_ERZ795050 | MGnify/ENA primary metagenome ERZ795050 (study PRJEB30179, sample SAMN05720221) | activated sludge metagenome | isolation source: Anaerobic digester | place: Japan | collected 2015-05-26 ... | reverse complement strand
GGTCCGAATCCTGACTCTCGGGTTCGGGTTCCATCGCAGGATCTACCGCTTCGGATTCTGCTGTTTGATTTTCATCCGAATCATCCAGATGTTCTTCATCCTTTTCGCGGGCAATCCGGTCTACACCGATAACGAAATCGGGTCGTTCTATATTGACAATACGAACCCCCTGGGCAGAACGGCCCATGACAGAGATTTCATTGACGGCCACCTTAATCGACTTGCCCTGACTGGTGATACACATGATGGAATCTTCATCACCGACAGAAACACAGCCGACCAGTTCCCCGGTCTTTTCACTTACCGTATAAATCCTCTGGCCGCCGGTAGCCCGTCCATGGGAAGAAAATTCTGCATATTCCACCCGTTTCCCATATCCAAATTCGGAGAGGATCAACATTTTTTCATCATTATCTACCCTGAGGACCCCTGCCAGTTCATCATCAGAATCGAGTTTGATTCCACAGACACCGCGGGAAGACCTTCCGCTGGCCCGGACCTCCGCTTCCTCAGTCCTGAGTGCCTGCCCTTTTCTGGTAATAAGAACAATCTCATCGCTGCCATTGGTAAGCAAGGCGCTCACCAGATTGTCCCCCTCATCAAGATTGATGGCGATAATACCCCGGGTCTTTGCATTTGCAAATTCTATGGTTTGTACCTTCTTAACCACTCCTCTGGCGGTTCCCATGAAAATAAACTGATCTTCAGAGAAATCCTTAAAGGCTACTACGGTAGTGATATCCTCGTTCGGAGAGACCGCCAGCAGGGACTTAATATGGGCACCCCGGGAGGTTCGAGACCCCTCAGGAATTTCATGGACCTTCATCCAATAGGCCTTACCCTTATTGGTTATGTACATGATGTAATCATGGGTAGAGGCTACAAAGAGCTGCTTTACAAAATCGTCCTCCGACAATTTTGCACTATTCATCCCCTTCCCTCCCCGACCCTGGCTCTTATAGGCACTGACCGGGACCCGTTTAATGTAACCCAGGTTGGAGATGAGGATAACCATCTCTTCTTTTTTAATCAGATCTTCTATATTGATGGACTCCACCTCGTCGGCCACAATTTCTGTCCGGCGGGGATCACCATATTTTTCAGAAATAAGATTAATTTCATCCTTAATTACACCCCGAAGCTTTTTAGGATCATCCAGCAGAGATTGCAGATATGTAATAAGATTTTTTAATTCTTCCAGTTCCTGTTTCAGCTTTTCTACTTCCAGACTGGTAAGGCGTCCTAACCGCATATCTACGATAGCCTGAGCCTGGGCTTCAGAAAGCAGGAACCGTTCCATTAAATTCTTTTTGGCTAAGTCCACATCCCGGGAAGCCTTAATAATGGCGATAACTTCATCGATATGGGCCAACGCAATAACAAGACCTTCCAGGATATGGGCCCGCTCCTGGGCTTTACGTAAATCAAACCTGGTGCGCCGGGTTACCACATCGACCCGGTGTTCAACATAGTAATGGATCAGTTCCTTTAGATTGAGGCAGCGGGGTCTGCCCTCTACCAGAGCCAGGTTGATGACCCCAAAGGAGGACTGCAGCGCCGTGTGGGAGAACAGCTGATTCAATACTACCTTTACAATGGCACCTTTCTTTAACTCTATGACAATCCGCAGCCCATCCCGGTCAGATTCATCCCGTATTTCTGAAATACCATCGATAACTTTGTCGCGGACAAGTTCCGCAATCTTTACCAAGAGGTTCGCTTTATTAACAGCATATGGTATTTCATTGAATATTATAGATTCTTTGCCTGTTTTTGACGTTTCAACAACAAAGCGTCCGCGGGTAATAATTTTTCCCCGACCGGTTTTATAGGCCTCCCGAATACCCCTGCGGCCAAAAATTATACCCCCGGTGGGATAATCAGGACCCTTAATATAATGCATGAGCTCATCGATGGTACTATCGGGATTATCAATATAGGCACACACCGCATCGCATACCTCTTTGAGGTTATGGGGCGGCATATTAGTTGCCATACCAACCGCGATACCGCTGGATCCATTGATAAGCAGATTGGGGACCGCTGAAGGTAGTACAACCGGTTCGGTTAGGGATTCGTCATAGTTGGGTACGAAATCGACGGTTTCTTTCTTGAGGTCCGCCAGCATTTCATCCCCAATGCGGGAAAGTTTCGCTTCGGTATAACGGGATGCTGCAGGAGGATCCCCGTCTATGGAACCAAAGTTACCCTGCCCTTGAACCAGGGGATACCGGAGGGAAAAATCCTGAGCCATCCGAACCAGGGCATCATAGAGGGACATATCTCCATGGGGATGATATTTACCCATGGCATCACCGGTGATACGGGCACTCTTTTTCGTAGCCGCATTAGGGTGCAGCCCCAGTTCATCCATGGCATAGAGGAGCCGCCGGTGTACCGGCTTAAGTCCATCCCGAACATCCGGAAGAGCCCGGCTTACGATGACCGACATGGCATAGTTGAGGTATGCGGTCTTTATTTCATCTTCTATTGCAACTGGAATTATTTTTCCACCCGATTCAGCCATAACAACAACCTTTATACATCAAGATAGGAGACAGCCAGAGCGTTTTCTTCGATAAACAAACGCCGCGGTTCAACCTGCTCACCCATAAGGGTCGAGAAGATCCGTTCTGCCTCAACTGCATCATCCATATGTACCTGAACGATATTCCGCCGATCAGGGTCCATAGTGGTTTCCCAGAGCTGGTCAGGATTCATTTCACCCAAACCTTTGTATCGTTGTATAGAAACCTTCTCTGGATCCTTTCCGGAATCGGCAAGTATTTTATCCTTTTCCGCATCATCATAGGCATAGAATACCTTTTTCTCATAGCTAATCTTATAGAGGGGCGGCATGGCCAGATACACATGCCCCCGTTCAATGAGTTCGGTCATATAGCGGTAAAAAAAGGTGAGGAGCAGGGTTCTGATATGCGAGCCGTCCACATCCGCATCGGCCATAATAATTATCTTATGGTACCGCAGTTTTGATATATCAAAGGTATCACCGATTCCTGCACCGATACTGGCAATAATAGGCTGGAGTTTGTCGTTGGTGATTACCTTTTCAATCCGGGTTTTTTCCACATTGAGCATTTTTCCCCAGAGGGATAGGATCGCCTGGAAGGCCCGGTTTCTTCCCATCTTGGCAGAACCTCCTGCCGAATCACCCTCAACGATGAAGAGTTCGCATTTCGCCGGGTCCTTTTCGGAACAGTCCGCAAGCTTGCCGGGGAGGCCCGCACTTTCCATGAGGTTCTTACGCCGAGTCGCGTCCCGGGCCTGCCGGGCTGCAATCCGGGCTTTAGCTGCAAGCACACTCTTTTCCAGTATGGCGTTAATGATATCCGGGTGCTGATCTAAAAAGAGCTCCAGCTGTTCGTTCACCAGGGACTCTACGATACCCTTTACTTCCGAATTCCCTAATTTTCCCTTGGTCTGACCTTCGAACTGAGGATTCGGGACCTTTACAGAAAGCACGGCAGTAAGCCCTTCCCGGACATCATCGCCGGAAAGACTTTCTTCCATCTTTTTAGCCAGCTTAGACTTTTTAAGGTATTCATTAAGGGTTCTCGTCAGAGCTGACTTGAACCCTACGAGGTGGGTACCACCCTCCCGGGTATTAATATCGTTTACAAAGGAGAACATGATTTCGTTGAAGCCATCGTTGTACTGGATGGCACACTCAACTTCTACATCATCCCGAACACCGGAAATATAGATACACTCTTTATGAAGTACCGTCTTATTCTGGTTAAGGTATTCTACAAAGCTTACGACACCGCCGTCGAACTTAAAGTCATGGCTTTTTGGAGTACTCAGCCGTTCGTCCCTGATGGATATTTTAATACCCTTGTTTAAGAAGGCAAGCTCCCGAAGGCGATTAGAGAGCACATCAAAATTATAGGTAGTAGTTTCAAAAATGGTAGAATCCGCCAGAAACCTGACGATGGTTCCCCGTTTCTCGGTAGTTCCAATAACTTTTACCGGCTCTTCCGGAACACCGATATGGTATTTTTGATAGTATATTTGCCCTTCACGATGAACAAAGACTTCACACCAGGTAGAAAGGGCGTTTACTACGGATACGCCCACACCATGAAGACCGCCTGAAACATTGTAGGAGTTTTTATCAAATTTACCGCCCGCATGGAGCTTGGTCATGACCAGTTCCAGCGCACTTACCTGTTCTGTTGGATGTATATCTACGGGAATACCTCGACCGTTATCCTCTACCCGAACAACATCATTTTTTTCTAATACAACCAGAATTTCCGTACAATACCCCTGCATGGCCTCATCGACGGAGTTATCGACCACTTCATAAACAAGATGGTGTAACCCATCAATCCCTGTGGAACCAATGTACATGCCGGGACGTTTTCGTACGGCTTCCAGGCCCTTTAGAACCTGAATACTCTGCGCTGAATAGCTTGAATCCATCTTGTTTCCTTGTTATAACGAGAGAAAAATGACAGCTGAGTATAGCCTTTTACCAATAAAAAGTAAAGGCAAACAAAAGTTCAATAATTTGTGTACAACTTGTGGATAATTTGTTAGAATATTATTATAATACATATAACGATTTAGCTGATTGAGGAAATATAATTATTATTATTACTAAAATGTATTTATTTTATTGTTATATATATACTTATTACAAAACTACTATTCATTTTTAACGTGGTTTTAACAAAAATAGTTTGCTATATTACAAATATTCTATTTGTAATTGTGGCAAATATTGTGGATAATTTGTGAAAAACTTGAAGATTATATGAGGAAGGCGATATGGCTGTTTGGGATTATGAAATTTTCTGGAAAGAAGCGATAAACCAGATTCAACAAGAACTGGAAGAACAGGAATTTGTCATGTGGTTTAACCTCCAATATCTTCGCTCAGAGGAACAAAGTATTGTGATCGGTGTACCCTCTTCGTTCTATCGTGACCAGGTTAAAATTCGCTATCAATCATTTATAGAAGGAAAATTACATGACCTTTCAGGTCAAAATATCACGCTCCAGTTTGAGGTGGTTCCCAAAAAACCCAGCAATCAGGAAGCTGCTTCCGCATCCAGGGGACAGACTTCCGGGACCTCCCATGAAAAAACATCAACATCTTCGCATACAGAAAGTAATCCCAAAGTATATAATCAGAGTAATCCGGCCCCTTCAATACAACAAAAGGATCCCCATCCCCTACTCCGCCGGGATTATACCTTTTCCAACTATGTTATCGGCGATAATAACAGTTTTGCTGCGAATGCGGCTTTGGCAATATCTAAAAATCCCGGTACAGCCTACAATCCTTTCCTGGTTTACGGAGGGGTTGGTCTTGGCAAAACCCACCTTATGCAGGCGATCGGTAATTATATCTATGAACATTCTAATGCCAAAATTATCTATATTACCGCTGAAACCTTTACCAATGAATTTGTTCAAGCACTACAGGCCAATAAAACCGCGGCTTTTAAAAATAAATACCGTTTTGTTGATGTTCTCCTGGTAGATGATATCCACTTTTTACAGAATAAAATTGAAACCCAGGAAGAGCTGTTTCATACCTTTAATGCTCTTTACGATGCTAACAAACAGATGGTATTCACCTGCGATAGACCGGTCTCAGAACTAAAACATCTGTCAGACCGGCTTAGATCTCGTTTCGAACGGGGACTTACCGTAGACCTGCAGCCGCCAGATTATGAAACACGGCTTGCAATACTTAAAAAGAAAGCAGAAGCACGAAACGGTACCATCCCTCATGAAGTACTTGAACTGGTGAGCAAAAACATCACCTCCAATGTTCGCGATCTCGAAGCAGCCCTGACAAAACTTATCGCATATACAGAACTGGTTCAAAAACCAATAACCATAGAAATCGCCCAGCAGCATCTTAAGGATGTTTTTGCTTCGCCAAAACAGGCGAACATGTCAATAGAGATTATTCAACGGGTAGTGGCCGAATATTTTTCTCTTTCCTATAATGATCTTAAAGGGAAAAAGCGGACCCAAAATATTGTACTTCCCCGACAAATTGCCATGTATATAGCCCGAGAAATTACCGAATATTCTACAACCGAATTAGGTCTTGAGTTTGGGGGCCGGGATCATACTACGGTAATGCATGCATGCCAGAAAATTGAAGAACGGATTCGTTCAGATCCTACTCTGGAACCTACAATCCAAAACTTGATTCGTTTAATAAAGGATTATAGAACAAAGAACTGAAAACATGTTATTATAATGGGGATAGAGGGTGGAAAACATTAGTAGCTGTGGGAATGTGGAAAAGGCTATTATACTTTTCCATGAATTGTGGATATTATAAATATATATCATATAATGATATATAAAAGGTATCCACTTGTTAATGGACTCTACTATTACTACTACTAATATATATATATTAATAAGGAGATAGGGGTTATGAAATTTATTTGTGATCGAAGTATACTTTCCAGAGAAATCGGAATAGCCCAGGAAATAATCTCAAGCAAGAATGCCATTTCTATACTTTCAAATGTATATCTTGAAGCTTCTAATAATACGCTTCTTGTTAAGGCCACCGATATAAAAGTCAATTTCGAAACCCGCCTTCCGGTTACCGTGGTAGAAGAGGGATCTACAACCGTCTTTTGTGATAAATTCATAGGTATTCTCAACTCAATTCCCGATGGTGAAATTGAGTTCGAACAGACTGAAAATAAGATAGTTATAAAACCCAGCTTTAAAAAGATTAAGTTCCAGCTGAAGAGTATTGCGGCTGACAAATTCCCCGAATTTCCTTCTCCTGGAAATGCCCAATCCTTTGATATACCTGTAAAAGACTTAAAAGCAATGATTATGCAAACCGTATTTGCTGTATCTGATGACGAAACCCGTTACTATATGAACGGTGTTTTCTTTGAAAAACAGGATAATGATCTGGTAATGGTAGCAACTGATGGAAGACGGCTGGCATATATCAAAAAGCCCATAGCTTCTCCTGTACCCGATTTTGCCGGTGTTATTATTCCACCAAAAATATTAAACCTTGTGATGAAACGTGCAGGGGACGAAGGGATGGCTACCATCAGGGTGACTGAAAAAAACATATTTATAACCTTTGGAGCCTACCAGCTTTCTTCGGTTCTTATCGAAGGCCAGTTCCCAAACTATAAACGAGTCATTCCTGAAAGTCAGAGCCATTCTTTTACGATTAACCGGCAGGAAATGCTTGATGCATTAAAACGGGTTTCAATACTGGTTGAACAGAAATCGCGCAGGGTCTACCTTGTGGTCAATCCTGGTATGCTCTCTGTTGTATCCGAAGAAAGTGAAATCGGTGCAGCAAAGGAAGATATTCCCTGTCAGTATGCCGGAGATGAAGTTTCCATAGCTTTGAATTATCGGTATATCGAAGAGCCCTTTAAGGTGATGACAGAAGAGTCGGTAAGCATCTATTTTACCGAAGCTAATCGGGCAATTACCATAAAACCGATACCTGAAAAGGACTTTTTCCATATTGTAATGCCGATGCAGCTTGAATAATGAATGGCTTTTTCTAACCTAAGGACTTTCGGTTTTCGTAATCTCTGTGATGGAACCATCGATTTTCTCAGCAAAACCGTGTTTTTTGTTGGGGAAAATGGACAAGGAAAAACAAATATACTGGAAGCCCTCTATGTATGTGCCTATGGTGGATCCTTTCGGGGTGTCAGGGACTCATATCTTATCCAGGATGGTAATAGAGAGGCCTCAGTATCCGCTTTAATTACAGGTGCTATTGAGCATCGGGTAACTGTAAAAATTCTTGGAAACCGAAAACAGTTACAGATTGATGAAAAGCCGGTTCAAAGCCGTAAAGAACTCCTTTCAATCAGTCCCACGATTATTTTTTGTCATGAAGATATGGAATTTATTTCGGGAAGCCCCGAACGACGTCGCTGGTTTTTTGATCAGACCTTAAGTTTATATGATTCTTTATATTTAGAGGACCTTCAGCGCTACCGTCATATTCTGAGGATCAGAAACACGGTGCTAAAAGAGGGAAATCTGGATATGCTGGATACTTTAGATATACAGCTCATCCACATTGGCTGTTCCTTAATTGAAAAAAGGGAAAGGGTTTCCGAGCAATTTTCTCACGTTTTTTCAAAACTCTATGAAGTTATAACCGGGATTGATGGGGTGATACTGCGCTATAAACCTTCATGGCACACAAAAGATGTGGACAGGCTTATTGAGCATTTACAAAATCTGCGTGAACGTGAACTTCTTTTAAAGATGAGTGTATCCGGTCCACATCGGGACCGATATCAATTTATTCGCCACGAAGATGAATTTGAAGTGCAGGCTTCTACTGGACAACGCCGCCTTTTAGCCTTACTCCTTCGTATAGCCCAGGCAAAACTCTTTACGGTCATGTCAAATAGGCTCCCGGTACTGCTCTTAGACGATGTCTTATTAGAATTAGACCCAGAAAAGCGAAGAAATTTTTTTTCTGTGCTGCCGGATCATGAACAGGCTTTTTTTACCTTTTTGCCGGAAGAACCCTTTGACCGGTATCAACAGGGTGATACTTTGGTGTATCATGTCAAAGAGGGAGCAGTATATCTATGAGAAAAGCGGGGGATATTCTTTCATCTTTTTTTAATGAACGACTAATAAAAGAAGGTCAAAGATATTCAAATCTTTTTAAATCCTGGGCTCAAATTGCGGGAGACCAGCTTTCAGCCCATAGCCGGATTGTAGAACTGGAACGGAATATTCTCATTGTAGAGGCAGATCATCCTGGTTGGATCATGATTTTACAGTCTAAAGAACAGGATCTGCTAGAACGGGTACGTCGGTCATTTCCTGAATTGGAAGTACATGGAATCAGCTTTAGGCTAAGTAGAGAAACAAAGGTCAGTTCATCAACCCTATCCCCACCAGAACAGACAATGCCTGCAAGTGATACTTCCATGTCTGAAAAGGAATCCACCGAGGTTGATTATGATCGTATTCAGGATCCTCAGTTTAAAGAGGTATTGCAGCGTCTTGAGCGGAGTATTAAATCAAGGTATACATAGGTTGACGAAAAATATATCTTTGTTCTATACTTCGATGCCGTTATATTGATCAAGGAGATTCTCCCATGAAACGTACATATCAGCCCAGTAAAGTAAAGCGGAATCGGAAATTTGGTTTCCGCGCACGAATGAAAACCCGGGGTGGCCGCCTCGTTCTAAAGCGGCGTCGGGCTAAGGGTCGGGCCAAGCTGACTGTTTCCGACGAAAAGAAACCCTATTAAAAAAGGTATTGAACTGTCTTTCCGGTTTCGATCAGCGGAACGACTAAAGGGAAGGGAAGAAATACGAAAAGCTTTTGCCGATGGGAGAAAGTTTTCCTGTAATGGTGCAAAGCTTTTTGTAATTCAGAACGGCTTGCCGGTGAACAGAATTGCCTTTACTTTCGCGCGGAAATATGGAAATGCGGTTCAGCGAAATCGTTCCCGGCGTTTAAGCCGGGAAGTTTTTCGTTTATTAAAAGCTCGGCTTCGCTCTGGTTATGATTTGGTCCTTTTAGTGTATCCTGGCGGGGATACCTTCAATAACCGGATGGAACAGCTTGAAATTCTATTTCAGAAAGCCGGCTTGTTTTTGGATAAAACGTGAAAGGTATTATTCAAAACCTGATGCTCCTTTTAATCAGGTTTTACCAGAAGGCTATCTCTCCACACTTTCCTCCCTCATGTCGGTATACCCCGACTTGTTCACATTATACATATGAGGCAATTCAAAAATATGGGCCTGTAAAGGGTCTTTTGATGGGAATTAAGCGAATACTCCGGTGTCATCCGTTTCATCCAGGCGGTTATGATCCGGTACCCTAATATATCGAGGAATTTTTAATGGACGAAGAAAAACGAATTTTACTAGCCGTAGTGCTTTCTGTGGTAGTCATCTCTGGAAGCTTTATGCTGCAGAGCTATTTAGCTCCTCCTCCTAAAACTCCGGTTTCAACAACTGAACAATCCCAACCTGTAGAGTCTAACGAAACAGTAAAAACTGCTGAAACAAGTTCATCTGTTCAGGTTCCTAATAGTATAAATGAAAGTCTTGATTTCGTACTTAATGAAGCAACCACTCCAGTGGCTGAAGAAAAGGTTACCATAGAGACCAATCTGGTTAAGGTAGTGCTTTCTAATAAGGGAGGGGATATACTCTCCTATAAATTAAAGGAACACAAAGATAAAAACGATTTTGTTGAGATGGTTCTTCCTGCCGGATCGGAAGAATCTCATGCCTTTACCATCGCCTTTGGTGGTATTGAAGCAAAACCTCGGACTGAACTTTTTACTGTCAATCGAATTTCCGATACGGTGATAGAATTTTATCGCGATTACTCGTTACCTAAAAATGGTACAAACGGTAGTAGTACAGATAGTGCCACATTCCGTCTCATTAAACGGTATGAATTTAAAAATAATGATTATATGTTTCAGCTTTCTGTAACATTAGATGGTGGGTATTCAGTACCAAGCCTTAATTTTAACGGTGTTGCCTATACCCTGGAATTTGGTCCCCAGATTGGGCCATATTTTGAAAAACTCGATCAACGTTACGAATACCGTCATTATTATACGTACACAAACGGTAAGCAAAAGACCGAAAAGGTCGATAAAAAAGCGCCAACCCTCATCAACTCCAGGATTTCCTGGGCTGCTATAGCTGGAAAATATTTTACCTTTATTGCGGTTCCCGATGCGACCAATTATACCTACGCATTCTCATCGGTACCTGTCCCAGGTTTACAGGATACTTCCCGCTTTTATGTAATTCGGCCTGCCTTGAATGGGTCCCGGACTACCGATGTGCTTCGGTTCTATCTTGGACCTAAAACTCAAAAAGCACTTGCAGCCTATGATGTAAGTGATAAAAATGCCTTTAAACTCAGTGGCATGAACATGACCAGTGTTGCTAATACGAGCGGTATACTTGGACCGGTTGAAACGGTACTGAAATGGTTCTTGCTTCTTTTTTATAAAATAATTCCTAATTATGGTATAGCGATCATTCTTTTAACTATTCTGGTAAAAATAGTAATGTTCCCGATGACAAAGAAGGGTTCTGAATCGACTATACGGATGCAGGAACTTTCTCCAAAAATAAAGGAACTTCAGGATAAATATAAGGATAATCCTAATAAATTAAATGTGGAAATGGCGGAACTTTATAAGAAAGAGGGCTATAACCCCCTGTCTGGTTGTCTTCCCATGCTTATCCAGATCCCCATTTTCTTTGCCATGTATAATCTCTTTAATAATCATTTTGATCTCCGGGGAGCCCTGTTTATCCCGGGCTGGATACCTGACCTTTCCCTTCCCGAATCGGTATTCAGCTTTGCTCCATATAAGATACCGCTTCTGAACTGGAGTGATATCCGCCTCTTGCCCTTTATCTATCTGGTTTCACAGCTTCTCTATGGAAAGGTGACCCAGACTCCAGACCAGCAGAATAACACCCAAATGAAGATGATGCTCTATGCAATGCCGATCATGTTCTTCTTTATCCTCTATGATGTTCCATCGGGTCTGTTGGTATACTGGATTATGTCAAACCTGCTTACCCTGGTACAGCAGATGATTATTAACCGGTACCTGCATAAACATAAGGCGATGAGGGCTGCCGCTGCCGAGCCGGTAATTGCACCAAAGCGGAAGAAGTCTAAATAAGCATTTTTTCTTGCGAGGAGTATTCGTATGACATATGAATTTGAAGGCCGTACCGAAAAAGAAGCGATCGATCGGGCGGCGGAAGAACTGGGATTAGAAAAGGATCAATTTGATGTAGAAATCCTTGAAACCCAACGATCGACCCTATTCAAAAAAGGCTTTGTCCGTATTCGGGTTCATACGGACGAGCCCGTATCGGTTCCCCGAGAATCCAGTGTTTCAAAACCCGTATTCGGTGATCCGGAGCCAAAAAATGATTTTGAGTTTCAACTGGTAGCTTTTGTCTCCACCCTGATTGAAAAAATGGGATACCCTGGGAAAGTAAGTATCCTATTCAGGGAAGATAAAAAGGTGGGTTTAAAAATTGATTCTGAACATTCTTCCATTCTCATTGGTAAGAAAGGTAAGAATCTTGACTCCCTTCAGTTACTGGCCAATATCTATGCCAGCAAGTTAGGCTATGATGATACCCGGGTTATTTTGGATGCTGAAAATTACCGGATTCGTCGCGAAGAATCCCTGGTTAGGTTAGCCTATACAGTAGCTGATAAGGTCCGTGAAAGTAAGGGCTCGATTCTCCTTGAACCTATGAATCCCTTTGAACGCCGGCTTATCCATACTACTTTAAATGATATTGCCGATGTGGAAACTAAGAGTGAGGGTGAAGGTCTTTATAAACAAGTTCGTGTCTATTATAAGGGTGTTCGCCGGTAAATAGAACAAGTTTTGTAACATAGCCGACTTCATCATGATTTTGATGGGGTCGGCTTTATTTTTAGTGTTTGCTATTAAGGAGTTAAGTATGAAAAAAGCTCTATTAACAACTGTATTAGGTCTATTTTTTATTTTGCATATTTTTTCGCTCAGCCTTTCTGATCTTATTTCTCAAGATAGTTTAGTTGCTCTTGAAAAGGATGGAAAAGTAATTAGGGTCCAAACGGGTAAAGGCCAGGCTCAACTGATTCCAGAATATAGTCCCCTTAAACTGTCGGTAAAAAGTATAGAAGAACAGCTCAAGCCATCGATTATAGTTGAAAACCTCTATCTTTTTCGGAAATCTGCTGCGAAAACAGGAAAGGTTTGGACAGAGGAAGAACAACTTCAGTTGTTTAACAAAATACGTGCCATAAGCACCTTAACTGGTATTGAATATTATTCTGCAAGCCGTAAACAGATGCGGACCTTTTATGAATATTCCTACGTAATTGACAACCCTGAGGCCAAAAAGACCATTTCAGACCCGATTGTTAGGGTGCTTCCCGCGGAGACAACCCTCTTTGCACGCCAGAAGGATTTAACCTTTGGGGATAATGTCTATCGATATGATTATAAAACGACAAACAACAGTTTAATCTTTATCCAAACCAATATGACTACCCTGTCATACGGTATTATACCGCTGGTACAAAAGGAAAATCTTAAATCCCTCATCGCAATCATTGATGTTGATGAAGGGTTATTGCTGTATGCAGGAACCTTTGCAAAGGCGAGTATCATCCCTGGTGTAGAAGGAAAAATAAGGGATTCATTTTCTAACAGGACTGAAGCGGTCTATAAATGGTTTGTTTCAAAAGCCGAGACTGTATTTAAATAAAAAAAGGGAGTTTTTCAGGCTTAATGCCTGAAAAACTCCCACCTTCCTTACAGGTTAAAAACCTACTGGAGCAGCTGCAATACGCCCTGGGATTTCTGGTTCGCCTGGGCCAGCATGGCATTGCCAGCCTGACTCAGGATTCGATCCTTGGTGTATTTGACCATTTCATTGGCCATGTTGGTATCACGGATGCGTGATTCTGCGGCCTGAAGATTCTCAGCACCTATATCAATACCTCGAATAGCATGTTCCAGACGGTTCTGGTAAGCTCCAAGATCGGCCCGCTGCTTGTTGACCTTTTTAAGAGCTTCGTCAAGGGTTCCGATGGCACGGTTAGCAGTATCTGGATCTGCAAGAGAAAGAATACTATTGTCACCAGCATTTCGGACCCCAAGGCCCTTTGATGTCATGGTGCCAATATACACGCGTTCGCGCTGATCCATGTTAGCTCCAATATGGAACCACATGGATGCGGTTACCGCGTTTTCACCGGTTGCCCGGGCAAACCGGCCGGTCAGCATATTCATACCGTTGAACTGTGCATGGGATGCAATCCGATCAATTTCATCTACCAGCTGGGAGACTTCGACCTGAATCTGCATCCGGTCTTCTGCGGTATAAATACCGTTAGAAGCCTGGACAGCCAGTTCACGGAGACGCTGAATGATGTCCTGGGATTCCTGCAGATATCCTTCAGCGGTTTGAATGAAGGAAATACCGTTCGAAGCGTTGGTGGACGCTTGGTTCAAACCGCGGATCTGGCTCCGCATCTTTTCAGATACGGCTAATCCGGAGGCATCATCACCGGCGCGGTTGATCCGCATGCCGCTGGATAGTTTCTCCATACTCTTGTCCATACTGGTCTGAGTAACCCGGAGAGACCGATCGGCATACATTGCGCTCAGGTTGTGGTTAATAATCATAGACTTCACTCCTTTGGCGTTTTCGACGCAAACCGCTTAGGGCGGGTGTGGCGCCGCGGCATCCTTGCCGTTGCTCTACGAAGCTGAAACGTGCCTGGAACCCTCATCCCGCCCGAAAAGGAAGGGTTGAGGATTTCGAGATGAGACGATGCAGTATCAGAAGCCCGACGGGCATGAAACTGATTCATCTACCTCATTTTGAGTATCGGAATTACAAAGGGCAGCTAAAGAGGAAAATAAAACTATTTAGAAATTCCTGAAGGTCTGCAGCGGGAACATCCTAGCACATGAACATGGGATCTGCCGGGTTTATCAAATAACCGGGCTACAAGGACATCCTGGGGAGCCAGGGTTGCCTTACATACGGGACAAATCCGTTTCCGGTCACCTGAGAGGCAGTACATACAGCCATAAATATGCATGAGACGGTCCGAACCGTTCATCGATGGAAATGCGGAGGACCTGACCCGTTCACCGGGAGCAAGTTTGGCGGAACAGACCGGACAGGTTCTAGGATCCCCTGGCAGCCCTTCCTGAGGAGTTTTATAATAACTGATGGTTTTTTTGGGAGAAAAACCAAAAAAAAGTGAGTATCCAAAATAGAGAAGTCCAGTCCCTATAATGATAAAAAGAAGTATTTGAATTACATCTGCCATGATATATGGTTATATTATATCATCTTGGCTATATCCTGGAATAGGAGTATACTTAGGTTGTGTCTACCTTATATGTTATTGGTACTCCTATTGGAAATCTGGGTGATATTACTTTTCGGGCTGTAGAAATACTTAAAACCGTTGACGTCGTTGCCTGTGAAGATACCCGTCAGACCCTGAAACTGATGAATCATTTGGGGATTTCGGTTCGTCTATTATCTTGCCGATCCCAAAACGAAGGTATTGCGGCAGATAAGGTGATTAAGCTGCTGGATGAGGGGTTAACGGTAGCCTATGCAAGTGATGCCGGTACCCCTGGAGTAAGTGATCCCGGAGCTGTGCTTGTTCAGGCGGTGGTTCAAGCGGGGCATGAGGCTATTCCGATACCCGGACCGTCTGCTTTTGCTTCTCTGGTAAGCATTGCCGGTGGTTTAGATAAAACCGTTATTTTTGAAGGCTTTCTTTCACCAAAACCGGGCCGCCGGAGAGCCAGGTTGCAAGAGCTTTTAAATACCGAAGATGCCTTTGTTTTATATGAATCTCCCTTTAGAATACTCAAGTTATTGCAGGATCTTGCCGATCTTGATAAGGACCGATATCTCTGTATTGGACGTGAAATGACCAAATTTCACGAAGAGTATCTTCGTGGTTCAGCGGGTGAACTTTTAGAACTCTTACAGTCCAGGGATAGTCAAAAAGGCGAATTTTCAGTGTATGTATCTGGAAAGAAAAAGGATAAACTATTAGAATAAAAGAGCCGATGTACTCTGTATACGGCAAGGCAGGGCGTAATTATGACAGTAGACAGAATTGGTTCCATTGATCCTATTCAAAACAGCAAAAAGGCTGGGAAACCCGAATCGGTCCATAAAAAGGGCGATATCGATTCGGTTAATCTCTCCAATGAAGCTGTAGAGAAGGGTGATCTATATCAAGCTATCGAATTGGTATCTTCCGCTGCAGATGTTCGTGCTGAGAAAATTGCTGAATTAAAGCAAAAAATTAATGATCCTGCCTATATTAATGATACGGTAATCAATAAGACTGCTGAAAAGATCATGGATCTTTTTGGTCTATAACATATGCCTGACATTTCTTTTAAGCTGGATCCCAGAATAATCATTGGCCCTGATACGGTTAATCGGCTGGGAAGTGTCTGTGCTGAATATGGAAACAGGGTTGTTCTGGTAACAGAACAGGTTCTATATGAAAATAAAATAATCGATCGGGTTGTTCAGGTTCTTGAAGATTCACAGGTAGAAACTATCGTTTTTGATGAAATGCCTCCCCAGGCAACTGCAGAAATTGCTGAGCAAGTAGCCGAACTTGCCCGTGGCGGCCGATGCGGAGCAGTGATTGGCCTGGGTGGTATAAAAACTCAGGCTATTGGACGTTTGGCTTCCATGTTAATAGAACCGGGGGCCTATCTTTTTGATTTATTGGATGGACAAGTCCCTCATTGGAAGTGTCTTCCCTATATTGCGGTCCCTACAAGCGGTAGAGATCCCTTTCTATTTTCAGATCGATTTATAGCAGTCGATCCCCGGGATCGAACGGTTAAAGTAGTTCATACACCCGCAGGCCTCTGTGTGGCTGCAATAATTGATAGCGGAGTTTCGGAATTGCTGTCCGATAAATTTGCCGCCACGGTAGCTTTTGATGGCCTGTGTGTAGCAATAGAATCCTATTGTTCTACCAAGTCTAATTTCCTGTCCGATGCAATTTTAGAGCAAGCTATTATTTCGTATGGTTATATTTTAGATTCCTTCTCAGAAAATAGAACCTTTGATCTGGTTGGCAGCTCATCCCATGCGGGATTTTTAACAGCCCTGGGGTCTGCCGTAAGCGCCCCTGGTATAGGTACTGCACTGGCTTATGCCATAAATGGCCGTTTCCCAGTAGCAAAATCCTGGTGTTCCACGGTGTTGCTGCCCCATATTATGGAACGGCTCGTGGCGGCAAGGCCTGAAAAATTAGCCAGAATAGCGGAACTGCTGGGTGAGCCTGTTCAGGGTGTGCCGACCGCTGAAGCTGCGGGTCTTGCGATCGATGGGGTCAGGCGGAGAATGGGCGTTTTATCGGTACCAGGTCGGCTTAAGGATTTTAATTTAGTGCTTGATAGACTTGTTCCAGTGGCTGAAACCGCCCGTAATCTTGATTTTATTGCCTATTCTCCACGGCCAGTTACGAGCGATGAAGCATACGATATACTAAAGCAGGCTTTTTAGGTTTTCATGATCACCCTGGAAAAATTACTTAAATTACCACGGCATCAGCGGTTGCGTAAAATTGAAAAAATCCTTACCCAATATGAATATCAACTGGTCGGAAAACAGCTAGGTACAGAAAAAATTTCTGATGAATATATTCAAAACATAGTTTATCTGCTTGTACAGGACAACGAGTTTGATGAACCTATACGAGAATATTTAAAAAGCAAGTATCTGGAATTACAGACCCAGATAGGTAATCGGGAGCCTGTGAATAGAATCCGACACCTGCTTCTATCCCTATTGGGTACATCCGTGGCTGATTGGGATTTTATTGATGCGGAGGGGCGGCTTTCCCGAACCAGAGACCAATATATTTCTGGAATGCAGGTCTTTTTAGAAGACATTCGCTCACCCTTTAATGTGGGAGCCATGTTCCGGACAGCTGAATGTTTTGGAGTAGAAAAAATATACCTTTCATCCTTCTGTGCGGATCCTTTGCATCCACGGGCTGAACGAAGCGCCATGGGCTGTGTTGCAATAGTTCCATGGGAACGACGATCCCTGGAAAATCTGGATGGCCCCCTATTTGCTCTGGAAACTGGCGGAATTCCCCTGAATGAGTTCATGTTCCCCGAAAACGCTACAATGATTGTCGGATCTGAAGAATTGGGAGTTTCCCCTGAGGCGTTACAATTAGCTGACTCATCACTTGGCAGAGTGAGTATCCCTACGATTGGAGCAAAGGGCTCTCTCAATGTGGCTGTCGCCTTCGGTATCGCGATGCAGCGATGGCATCAATCCATCGCCCATCGTCTAAAACCTCAGCCCCTGGACCGCTGATTTTCCCGTTTAAAGCCCGCAGCAAATTTCTCCAGCAGGACTTCGAGCTGTTTTTCATTTGAAATTCCAAAGGATGCGAGGGGTTTTTTATCAATTTGATCGAAGGTAACGGTTCCTGATTCATACTCACAGAGCATATTTGCCAGATAGACCGTTTCGACCAGGTCTTTAAATTCAGCGGGTGCAACGTTAGGATCATGATGTAACCGGATCGCACTTACCAGGTTGTCGGGAAAATTCCACTTTTGTGCGATCAGAGCTCCGATTTCAGCATGATTCAAGCCTGCTGAGAGGTCTTCAAAGTTGGAAGCTGGTATCCCCTTTTCTACACAGAAGGTTTTTATTTTGTTTAGCAAATCGGGATGTACATTGGCAAAGATAATTTTACCCATGTCATGCAAGATGCCGCCTACAAACACATCATCGAGCAGATTCCGGTCTTTACGGAAGTTTTTTGCTAGATTGTATGCATAAAAGGCGGTTTTATATGAATGGTCCCAAAGGATGCGTTTATCGGTTGTATCATCACCTAATATCTTCTGGGTGCCATAGGAATAGAGTATGTTTTTAATACCCCGGATTCCAACCATTTTCACCGCTTCTGATATGCTATCGACCTTTTTGGAGAGCATAAATTGAGCAGAGTTAACGACCTTTAAAAGGTCTGCGGTCATGGCCGGATCCATGGAAATCTGACGGGCAATATCAGCCATTTCAGATTTTGGATCATTGATGAGTTTTTGTATCATCACAATGTTTTCGGGGAATTGGGGCAGGGATGTAATCTGATCTACAATGGCTTGAGAAAGGATTGAGAGGTTTTCAACCCGTGTCTGGTCCAGAGGAATGGATATACGGGCTATTGTTTCAGTGTCGCTGGCTACAATATCAAAACAATCTTCATCAAGACCTATTTTTTTTAACATAAGGACGAGGATTACCAATCCCAGACCGGCCCCTTCGGAGTCATCCAGTACCTGAGTAAGGGCTTCTTCGAGAGAATTGTATTGACGTGACCGGGCAAGCTTATCATGAATACGGATGAGTTCCGTTTTTGTAATTGCTACATTATTGCGTACTTCTAAATTGATAATTTGAGCCTTTACATGAAGAATAATTTTAATATATAAGCCCTTTTCTTTCTGTAGCTGCAGGTAATGGGCGATATTATCCATCGTATCCTGTTTAAAATTCGCCATACCCAGCTTATAATCCTCTGGATTATTAAGATCCAAGCCCCGTTCCTGGAAATATACCCGTTTGGTATTTGCCTTTTTTGCATTTACTGCCAGTTCCCGCAGGCAATAGGATAGATAATCCTTGAGCTTTTCCTGACCAAGTTCTTTCAAGAAGGCCTCAAGAACCTCCTCGATGTACATTTCGATTTCATGGGGTAATGTGTAGGTTGTGATGGTGAGTGGAATACCCGAATTGATGGCTTTTTTTATTCTCGAAACATCAACAACTAATTCCTGTGAAACAGCCATACATAATTCCTTATAAAAAATGGGAAAATTCTATGTAAAATTATAGCATTATAACAATTACTTCCGCAAGGATAATGCTTATGTTTCATATCGTTTAATGATGGTAGCCATCCGTTTAAGCTCCCGGGAAACGATACCATTGATAGAATCGGGTGGGAAATTCCCATCCTCATCGGCTGTTCCTGCGGGTCTTCCCATGAACACTTCGAGGGCTTCATCGATAGTGTTGACCGCGTAAAGGTGGAATAGGCCTGCCTTAATATCATTTTGAACGGTTTGATTTAAAATGATGTTATTTAAGTTCCGTTTCGGTATTAAAACTCCCTGGGTGCCGGTAAGTCTCTGTTTTGCACATATGGTATGGAATCCTTCTATTTTTTCTGAAACTCCTCCAACGGGCTGCATATCCCCGAGTTGGTTAACACTGCCGGTGATTGCCAGGTCCTGTCGCAGAGGAATGCCGGAAATAGCTGAAATAATCGCACAAAGCTGGGCAGCGGTGGCTGAATCGCCATCTATTGGTGTGTACATTTGTTCGAAGCAAAGGCTCGCAGTGATTGAAAGGGGGAAGGTTCTTGCATATCTTGAGCGCAGATAGCCAGAGAGAATAAGCACCGCCTTGTCGAATATTTCACCTGATAAACCTGATTCGCCTTCGATATTAATAACACCACCGTCTCCTGGTGCGACTTGGGCGGAAACGACGACGGGAATACCGTACGCGTAATAACCCCGGTCGTGGACCGCAAGACCATTAATTTTGCCAATAGCACTGCCTGTAAATTGAATAATAATTTCGTTGGCTAAAATCATGGATTGGATGGATTCTTCCGGTAAGCGATGTAAATAGGCTCGGAGCTCCAGGGTTTTTTGTATAACCTCCGCTGAAATTTCATCAAGCTGATGTTCTTTGGCATACCAGGTCGCCTCCCTCAGTAAATCTACTACTAAAGAAAACCGGGTGCTGAGCTTTTGACGATGTTCTGCATCCCGTACGCTCCATTCAAGCACCGCTGAAACCCCCGATGGATTAAGGGGTAAAAGCTGTTCTTCCTGTACAATTTTATGTAAAAACGCTGCATAGCGCTGCTGGGAATGTTCATTCCTGTTCATGGTAGAATCGAATTCAGCACATATCTTAAATAATTTTTGAAAATCCGGATCGGTCTGGTACATGATGTCATAGGTAGATTCTTCGCCAATGAGGACAACCTTGACAGAGAGTTCAATCGGCTCCGGTTTTATGATGAGGGGGCTTGCAAGAGGGCTTGGCGGACATTGAATTTCCACAACCCCGGTCTGCAGTACCCGTTTCAGGTAAGGCCATGCCTCTTCATCCTGAATGATATCCTCTGCCCGAAGTACAAGGATGCCTCCTGCGGCTTTAATGAGGCTGCCCGCTCTGATTCGCAGGTATGCGGATCGCAGTTCTTCAGTCATCGAACCAGGGGGTTCAATGGTCCCCACCAGGTTCGTGAGGGTGGGGCGATTTTCGAAAATAACCGGTGGCGTATCTATCCCTGAACGGTCCACTATTATGTTTACCCCATAACGAATAAGGGCTGAAGGATGGTTATGGCTTCGTTGGGCTTCCTTTTCCAGTCTCTCAGGATAGAATAACGGCAGGTGTCCTATAATATCCTCTTCCATAGCTTTTAGCCATGTTCGGATTGGTTTATAGGGAAACGCCTTTGCAAGCCCTTCGATGTGCAGATGGATATCCGGTTTTAACATTTCCTTTGATAGTTCCTGTATTTTTCTATCCAGATCCATCCGTTCCCGTTTTAATGTATCGAAAAGTCCCTTCATCTTATCAATAAGGGTGTAATAGGTTTCACGGAGCCTATTCCATTCATCAGCAGAAAGATTACCGCTTGCAACCTGGGTTTGCAGGTCTTCGAATGAAATCGGGATCCCATCCCGCAATGGAACAAGATCGGTACTTTGTGATTCACCTTCGTTGATCTGAACTATCTGAAAGCCCTGGGTTGCGGCTTCAGTTTCAAAGGCGCTTAAAATTTTGTTTTCCTGCTGCTCTAAAGATGAAACAAGATTGCTTTTTTGTAATTTAAAGGCATCACTTTCCCGATGTAAGCGAACTAAACGTTTAACTTCTTCAATAAAATCATGAAGTTGTTGTTTAAATTGTCTTCCTGTACCAGCAGGTACTTGGATGATATGAGGTTCGGTGGGTACTACATAATTTGAAACATACAGAAAATCTTGCAAGCTCCTTTGGGGTGGATTATAGTTTTTAAGTGCTTTTAAGAGAGCGGTTCTTCGGCCCGTACCTGGTGCGCCCTGGATATAGATGTTATAACCCTTAGCCTGTATGCCAAGTCCTAAAGAAAGGGCTTTCATGGCTCGGCTCTGGCCAATAATGGTAGCATCTGAATCGATCGAATCGTTCAATTCAGGAGGAAGAATGGTAAAAATGATATCTTCTGGAGATAATCTGTAGGTGTTGATGTTCACAATTGAAGCTCCTTATAGTAAACTATGAGCGGAAGAAGAGGAGAAATCAAGGGCAATCGTATTGGAGGGTTTTATGATTGCTGTAGATGATGTAAATGGCAAAATTCTGTACCAGGATTCAGAGCATATGTTTATCTGGCTGGGAGCTGATCCGGAGAGTGCGTCCGGTGTTGTACAGACAAACCAATATCTTATAATCGATAAGGGTCGAGGTGTTCTGCTTGATCCAGGTGGAATTCACCTTTTTGCCAGGGTTGTTGCTGTAGTAAGCCGGTATATTTCCCTTGATAAAATAGATGCTATCTTTTTTTCCCATCAGGATCCGGATGTATCTTCCGGTATAGCCCTGTGGCTTGGGGTTACTTCAGCAAAAATATATGTAAGCTCCCTTTGGCTGCGGTTTTTGCCCCACTTTGGTATAGTTGATCAGAGCAGAATGGTAGGCATAGAAGAATTTGGGAATGCCTATAAACTGGGATCCGGTGCTTTGCTGCGTTTTCTGCCAGCCCATTTCTTACATTCTACTGGCAATTATTCCGCTTTTGATGAACGGTCCCGAATACTATTTTCCGGAGATATTGGAGCAGCAGTGTTTCCTGCCGGAAAGGAACAGCTTTTTATCGATGATTTTGCTGCAGCTTTACCATATATAGAACCATTCCATAAACGGTACATGGCTTCCAATAAAGCTACTTCCCTGTGGGTTCGTCAGGTGCGGGAATTAAAGCCCCAATTGATAGCAGCCCAACATGGAAGTGTGTTTCGTGGAGAGGCGGTGTCTGATTTTCTTGAGTGGTTAGGAAAGCTAACCTGTGGAATCGATACTATCGAATCAATCTATAGATAAGAGGGCAGGAATACTAATATGGATAACACGACATCCTTTGAAAACAGTTCTCTCGCCCTTCGAAAACTTGTTGGTGGATACAATAAAAGCGTTGTTCTAAACACGGTAACACTCCGGTCTTTAGATATCATCGGTTATAATTTGGAACGGATTGGTTCCGGGCTTTCTACGATTGTCGCAGCCTTTGAAGAAATTCGTGCAACAAGCCAAAATACCTCTCAGAATGCTGACAAGATCGATTCTATGATGGATGGTATTTTAACGAAGAATGCCAGCACCGGGACGGAAATAACCCAAAGAGTTCAAGACATTAATCAGGCAGTTGAGGGGACCGCGAGGTTATCTGCTCTTTTTGCAGATTTAGCTGAAAAAGCGAAAAGTATTGCTTCGGTGACCGGATCTATTCAGGATGTTTCAGATAGGACTAATATTTTGGCTATTAATGCGTCTATAGAAGCCGCTCGGGCGGGAAATGTTGGTAAGGGATTTCGGATTATTGCCAATGAGGTTCGTACCCTTGCGGGGCAGACCGGGGATTTTGCAAAAACAATTGAAACCACCATCAGCGATTTTGAGTCAGTGGTTGGACAGATTACGGAAGAATTGCAGGGTTTTACCAAAGTTCTTGAATCGTTTAAACAATCCTTTGCAACCGTACTCGATAGTTTTCAGACCAATGCAAAGGCCATTGATGAAGCTGGTGCTTTTTTGAATCAGATTTCTGGTTCAATTCGGGAAGAAACAACCGCCTTAACCGACGGTTTAAGTTCCCTTGAAAAGATTTCTACATCCTTAAAGGATACTAATGTTGTATTTGCTGCCCTATTGAAGACCTACGGAAATTTGGATACCCTCCTGAACAAGGAAGGAAATCGTTAGTGTCCGATTTGGTTTTACTTGTTTGGCTGCTCATTGTTCTGGTCGGCTTGGAGCTTGTTCGACCCTTCGTTAAAAGTATCCGGGATATTACTGGTATTATACTCTTTCCTATCTTAGCCTTAGTTCTTTTACTCCTCGTATTATATATTTATGGTTTTAGACCGGAGTTGGTCCCCTTAGGTGTTTTTATTTTCATTATTGTATTATTTCGGATTCCAAAACTTATTTCTCTTTTACAAAGATTACGGGAAGATGAAGATAGAACCCCTTCGCTTGTTTTATTTTTTATAGGTTTTCTTTTTTTATCGGTTACCGGAGCTGTTGCCATAGTATTTTCTCCTTCTAAGGAGTTTTTGTCAGGTAAGGATACTGCACCTTTAGCGGCAGCTAAGGATAACTATGAAACCTTCGTTCTGAAAGACTCCTCTGTTGGCACAGAATATTTTATTCGATCCTACAAGGTATCCGCTGAAAAAACACGGGGCACCATTCTTGTTATTCCGCCGGTAAGCGGGTCCGTTGAAGTAGTAGATTCCATCTGTACACCCCTTTTTGCTAAGGGTTTTTCAATAGTAACCTTATCTCAAAATGGTTTGGATTTGCCAGCCTATGATGTGTTACATAAGCCGGTGGCTCCGTCTATAAAAAGGACTGCTGAGTATTTGCTCAGCTTTATTGCCGGCTTGCGATATAAGACTCCCAATGAGTATGGGCGCAGTATCGAAGATGAACGCCTTCGGGCAATTGAACGGGTAATTTCCCAGGGGGTGTATGATCTCCCTTTGTATATTATCGGTTATGGTGCAGGCGGGGCTGCAGCGTTGCGCTATCTTGCCCAACACAAGGATAATCCTGTTTCAGCCCTTATCAATATAGAAGGCCCGCTGTTTTATAGCCTTGAATTTAA
>ERZ795050.1939-NODE-1939-length-24606-cov-17.088998_pt1 | contig 24606 bp, 19 predicted proteins | sample MGYA00375134_ERZ795050 | MGnify/ENA primary metagenome ERZ795050 (study PRJEB30179, sample SAMN05720221) | activated sludge metagenome | isolation source: Anaerobic digester | place: Japan | collected 2015-05-26 ... | reverse complement strand
GGAATTTCCGCCGGGGCGGTGCCGATCCCCATATATGAAGTATGGGGATCCCTTAAAACCCTTTTCAGACCGGATAGTAAGGATACTAGCTTTACCATCCTGTTTACCCTGAGGCTCCCTCGGGTACTTCTTGCCATGGCTGTGGGAGCCTCCCTTTCGGTGGCTGGTGCTGGATTCCAGGGCTTTTTCCGAAACCCCTTAGCTGACCCTTACGTCATTGGGGCATCCTCAGGTGCAGCCCTGGGAGCTGCCTTGGCCATTGTTCTAACCCTGCCATCCTTTGGACCGGTTTCATCAACTTCCCTCTGCGCCTTTATCGGGGCGCTTCTGGCTACCTTTATGGCCTTTGCCCTTTCCCGCTTTGCCGGTGACCCGCCTCCTGCGGTAGCCCTGTTATTAGCCGGTACCGCCTTGAGTGCCTTCTTTTCCGCCCTTCTTTCGCTTATTTTGGTGATAAAAGATAGGGATATGCATCGTGTGTATTACTGGCTCCTTGGTGGGCTGGGCATGTCTTCCTGGTCAGAACTGGTGACTGCTGTCCCTGTCATGATTATTGGTGCCAGTCTGGTATACCTGGCATCCCGGCCCCTGGATATCCTTATCCAGGGAGATGATGTGGCCCATTCCCTCGGTATCGATGTACGGCGTCTCCGTTTCCTTGTCGCTACCGGCGCATCACTCGCCGCTGCGGCAGCTGTGGCAAGTGCAGGAATTATTGGCTTTGTGGGACTCATAGCCCCCCATGGGATGCGGATTATTGTAGGTCCCGGCCATCGGCGTCTGCTGCCCGCTGCCGCCCTCGGTGGGGCCCTGCTTGTGCTTGTGGCAGATATTTTAGCCCGTACAATTGCAGCCCCCCTTGAATTGCCGATTGGAATTATCACCTCTATCATTGGTGCTCCATTTTTTATAATCCTGCTATTAAAACGGGGGCGAAACCTTGGCACCTGATATACGACTTTCTGCGGAAGCTGTTTCTGTAGGGTATCATAATAAGCCCGTTTTATCCGATATATCTCTTACCCTCCCAAAGGGGGAGCTCTGTATTCTAGTAGGCCCTAATGGGGCTGGTAAAACCACCCTACTCAAGGCACTGGCAGGGCTAATAAAGCCCTTACGGGGAACCATAGTTTTAGATTCACAACCCTTAGAAACCTATACAGCCTATGAGCGGGCTGCAAAGATCGGCTATGTAGCCCAGGGCAGCAGTATTAACTGGCCCTTTACTGTCCAGGAACTGGTTGCCCAGGGCCGCTTCCCCAGTCAGAAATGGTTTGGGGTAGAAGGTCCTGAAGACCGGCTTGCGGTGGAAGAAGCCCTGGACATTACGGACCTGCAGATGTACCGTGAGCGGCTTGTTACGGAACTGTCTGGCGGCGAATTGCAGCGGGTTCTCATAGCCCGGGCTCTGGCCCAAAAACCGGAACTCTTGGTGCTCGATGAACCCGTATCTCACCTGGATATCCGATATCAGATAGGGGTTATGGAGTTGCTCCAAAAATTGGTAGCCCAGGGCCTTTCAGCCATCATCAGTCTGCATGATCTTAATTTAGCCAGCCTCTATGGCACCTCGGTCTGCCTTGTAGCTAAAGGAAGAATCCTGAAGCAGGGGACCGTACATGAGGTGCTGCGGGCTGAACTACTTAAAGAGGCATATAGTATCGATTTGGAGGTAGAGCCCCATCCCGAAGATGGGTCCCTCCCTATGGTTTATTACCAGAGCCGGCAGCGCAGGCTTCCACAAGACGAGTAAAGGCGTGCTGTAAGGTTCTGGTGACCCCTCCAGGTAATCCTGACCCGATTTTATGCCTTTCAAGCTTGTTTTGTTTGTCTATAGAGATTATTTGAATAAGGGGCATTATTTCGGTAGTGGTCCCGCAGATAAAGGCCTCATCGGCCGCTAAAAGTTCATCAATTGTAAAGGACTTTTCTTTCCATGGGATGGCTTCTTCAGAGGCTAGCCGCAGAATCTCCTGCCGGGTAATACCATTTAAGATAAGATTATTTGCCGGGTGGGTGAGCAACTCTCCCTTTGAAACAATAAAAAGGTTGGAAGAACTGCCTTCGGTCAGGATTCCATTCCGTTCAAGGATGGCTTCATAACAATGGGCTTCCTTGGCTTGCTGTTTACTTAACACGGCCCCAAGCAGGTTCAGGCTTTTTATATCGTTTCTAAGCCAGCGGATGTCCGGAAGCAGCAGTGCTTCACAACCCTGTTCCATCAGTGTAAGCGGACGGGGGAGGGGACTGGCGGTCCCTGAAAAAACCGGTATGGGTTCTGGGGTAGGAAACTGATGCACCCTCGAAGCCGCTCCCCGGCTGATCTGCAGATACACGATCCCATCATCAATCCCTTCCGCTTCTATCAGCAGTGTGGCCCCCTTAAGAAGTCGTTCTACACAGTTTGGAAAGGAAATACGCAGTTCTCTGAGGCTTCGCTCCATCCGTTTTGCATGGGCTTCCGCAAGAAAAAGCTTCCCCCCATAGACCCGGATTACCTCATAAACGCCGTCACCAAACTGGTAGCCCCTGTCTTCTATATCTGTTTTTGCGTCCTGCCTGGCAACCAGGGTATCCTGATGAAGCGCCCAATGACCGGTCATACCTATACCCCTTAACGTTTAAGTATCTCTTGTAAAGCCCGGACTACCCGTTCTACATTTGCTTCCTGGGCGGTATAACCCATGAGACCGATACGCCATATTTTGCCCGCCAGCGGACCAAGGCCTGCACCGATTTCAATGTCGTATGTTTCAAGCAGGGCCTTTCGTACCGCCCCTTCATCCACACCCTCGGGAACGGTGACCGCATTGAGCATGGGAAGCCGGTATGCTTCTGCCACGGGCAGTTCAAGGCCAATGCTCGTAAGTCCCTTAACCAGCTGTTCATGCATCCTTCTATGCCGTTCATAGGCCTTTGGCAAGCCTTCGTCTAACAGGACTGAAAGGGCCGCATGGAGGCCATAGAGCATATTGATTGGTGCCGTATGGTGGTAGGCCCGTTTTGCCCCCTGCCAGTAGTCCATAATCATGGAAAGGTCAAGGTACCAGTTTGGAACCTTAGTCTGCCGGTTTTTTAACTTTGCAATAGCCCGCTCTCCGATGGTAAGCGGTGCAAGTCCCGGAGGACAGGAGAGGCATTTCTGGGTGCCAGAATAACAGAGGTCCGCACCGATTGCGTCAACCTCCACAGGAATTCCCCCAAGGCTGGTAACCGCATCAACAATATAGAGGGCCCCCGATTCACGAACCATGGGGCCAATCAATTCCACCGGATTCCGTACCCCCGTGGAGGTTTCTGCATGGACAATGGCAACAATCTGCCACTTTTTTTCCCGAATTTTTTCTGCCGCCCTGTCTGGATCTACCGGCGTACCCCAGGTGAACTCACATTCTTCAACATCAGCACCAAGCCGGCGGGCAACCTCTGCCATCCTCTTGCCAAAGACCCCGTTTACCAATACCAGTACTTTGTCACCCCGTTCAACGAGATTTACAAAGGCTGCTTCCATTCCCGCCGAACCGGTTCCCGACATGGGCAGGGTTATCTCATTCTTTGTGCCCATCACCTGGCGGAGCATTACTTTTATTTCGTCCATTATATTGATGAACCTTGGGTCCAGGTGTCCGATGGTGGGCATGGCCAGGGCTTTATAAACCTCAGGATGTACACAGGAAGGACCCGGTCCCATCAATGTGGTTTTAGTGATGCTTTGTAATCCATTCATAACAGGCCTCCTTAGACAGATAATCCTATCATGCTTGACCTTATCCGCCAAGGCAGGGTACACCAGAAATCTATGGAAAAAACAGTAGATGAACTGGATCCGCTTATAATCGCCGCAGAAACAGGCCGCCGGATTCTTGAAGCGGGCGGGGAAACCTACCGGGCTGAGGATGTTATTGTGCGGCTCTGCCGTGCCTGGGGATTTACAGATGCTGAAGCCTTTGCAACGCCCACGGGACTTATGGCATCCATTGTCGACCATGATAACCGGAGCCGGGCGGTGGTGCGCCGAATTACCCGGAGGGTAGTGGACCTGCACCGGATCAGCAGGCTGGATACCCTGGTTCGGATTGCGGAACAACAGAAAATATCGGTGCAGGACGTACAAGAGAAGCTAATAGAAATTGATAGCGAGCATCCCTATTCTACTGCCATCACGATTTTTGCTGCAGCCCTAAGTTCTTTATTTTTTACATTACTGTTCCAGGGGAGCATCCGCGATGCAATGGGAGCCTTTTTTGTGGGACTGGGAATTAAAACCTTTGCCTACATATTGCAGGGATGGCATTTCCCTGATTTTATTACCACCATTATCGGTGGAGCCATTGCGGCCCTGCTTTCTATGCTTACCTTACGAATTGGGATAACAGAACATTTAGATAAAACAATCATAGGTTCAATCATGCTGCTTGTTCCTGGTCTTGCCACCGTAAATGCCATCCGCGATACCATTGCGGGGGATCTGGTGGCGGGTATTGCCCGTCTAACCGATGCGGTCATAACCGCTGCAGCCCTTGCAATTGGTGCGGGGGCTGTATTTTCGTTGCTGAGGTAGGTATGGATATTCTCTGGGCTGCCCTGGCATCGGGAACCTTCGCAATAGTTTTTAATGTTCGGGGCAGGCATATCCCCTTTGCAGCCCTTGGCGGCGGCTTTGGCTGGGGAATTTATATGGTAAGTTCATCTACAGCCCCTGCGACAGGGGTGGCATATTTCTTAGCTTCTATCGGGATCGCCCTCTATGCTGAAATTCTTGCTGGACTTTTAAAGCGGCCCGCAACAACCTATCTTGTCTGTGCACTTATACCCCTGGTTCCTGGGGGCGGGATGTACTATACCTTGGCGAGTTCCCTTCAGGGAGATTTGCAGGGGACCTTGACTATAGGTTTTGAAACTTTAACCATTGCAGGGGCGATAGCTGCGGGGGTTGCCATTGGTTCTGCCATTGCCCGCTTAAGCAAGCGGCTCTGACTCTTCGGTGATTTTTGCAGGTTTTTTAACTATAACCTTATCGATCCGGTTGCCATCCATATCGACCACTTCGAACACATATCCATTCCATGGATATGTGGCCCCTGTCCTGGGAATTTCTCCGGCAATTTCAAGGATAAAACCTGCTAGTGTATGGAATTCGTGGTGTTCTTTAATAAGATGCCCAAAACCAAGAAGCTCCGCCGCTTCATCAATATTTACAGCCCCTCCTAACAGATAGGACCCATCTTCTCGGAGTATAATATCTTCGGTATCATTATCGGGCCTTGATAATTCCCCGACTATCTCTTCAATGAGGTCCTGCAATGAAAGGGTACCTGAAAAACCGCCGTATTCATCCATCACCAGTATATATTCAACCTGTTCTCTTTTAAAAACATCAAATGCCTTAAGGGCAGACATGGTCTCAGGAACGAATATGGGTTTTTTCATGATGGATTTAAGTGATTTTTTACTATCCTGGAGGATCTGGGCTAAAAGGTCTTCCTTTGAAACAATCCCGATTACTTCATCGGGGGTCTCATTACAGATGGGGTAATATTTTGGACTATCTGGTTCAAGTAGACGGGGTTTAAGATCTATAAGGTCCTTATTACTATCAAGCCATTCGACCTCGGACCGGTAGGTCATAAAGGTTTCGACAGGTCGGTCCCCCAGGTAAAAAATACCTTCCACCATTGATCGTTCATTTTCCATGACAATACCGGACTGTTGTCCTTCCTGCAGGGCTATCTGGAGCTCCTCCTCTGTCATGGTATGGGCAGGAGCCTCTCTGATATGCAGGATTTTTAAGAGGATAGAAGTGGAAAGAGAAAGAAAACTTACCAGGGGTTTAAAAATAATAGCGATGGTGTCCAGTATTGGTACCACGAGAGAAGCAATACTTTCCGGCTTAGAGAGCGCCACCTGTTTTGGAACCAGTTCTCCCAGAATTATTGAAAAATAAGTGATGCCTATTACTACAAAGGCTACTGCAAGTCCCTCTGCGTAGGGACCAATGAATGGAATCTTAACCAGGATCTGCCGCAATGGTTCGGTCAGTGTGGACCCCCCAAAGGCCCCTGCCAGGATCCCAATAAGGGTAATCCCAATTTGAATAGTAGAAAGGAAGCGTCCTGGCTGTTCCTTAGCGGCGAGGGCCCGTTTATATGCCTTTTTCCCATTTTTAGCCTTTGCAAGCAGCCGGGCTTTCTGGGATGAAACCAGGGACATTTCCGATAATGAAAAAAATCCATTTATAAAGATGAGTATAAAAATAATGAGTATATCTCTTAAGGCTGTTGATTCCATCTTATTCTTGAATGGTTCCCACTTCTTCCTTTACCAGGGGCCGAACGATATGTATACCATTTTGAGTGGTTTCTATGGTTTTATTTTTTCCATCCGGTGTTTTTTCTCCAAAAATTTGAACAACAGGGTAACGGGGATTTTCAGGATTTACATCAACTACCTGACCTCTTTTATTATTGGACAGCAGCACATAGAGCCCTATCGGATAGATGGAAAGGGAATATACGAGGGCTCTCACTATTGTGTCATCATATTGCTGGCCCACATTCTTAAGAAGGTCGATCATTCCAGTATAGCCATCCTTGGCATCCTTGTAGGGCCGTAATGCGGTCAGAGCTTCATATGAACAGGCTACGGCGATGATCTTGGCGTACAGGCTGATGCGGTCTCCCTTCAGTTTCTGAGGGTATCCTTCACCATTTTGCCGTTCATGATGTTCAAGGGCACCGACACAGATAGAAAGAGGAAAGTCCAGACTTTTCAAAATATTATAGCTTAAAATGGGATGGGTCAGAATCGCCTTCCGTTCCTGGGGACTTAAGGGCCGGTTCGACATATAAAGCTGTGGCGGAAGTTTAAGCATACCGATTTCATGGAGCAAGGCGGCCACACCCAACTCTATAAGCCGATGAGAAGGCAGTTTAAGATAGGTACCAATAATGACCGCAATGATTGTGGATTTTACCGTATGCATTGCAAGGAAATTCTGGTTTTTTGATTGGGGAATTTCTACCCGAAGCAAGAACCGGCGATTCTCCCTTACTACATCACAGAGTTCTTTAATTTTATCTGCTACTTCCTTGAAATTGATTTCATTTTTCGTGGTATACTTGGTAAATAGATTTTCCACATAAAGCAGGAACTTCTGGTAAAATTCTATCGCCCCCTGAAGCTTGTCTCCATCATTTAAATTGTTTACTTCAATTTCTTTGGCCTCTTCACCAGTTTCCTGTCCAGACTCGCTTGAAGAATCAGAGTATTCGGATCTTGGAATACCATCAGATTGGACTTCCCTAAATTCCCATTGCAGTAGGGCCTTCCTCATGGAATTGGTAAAGGGCATCTCCGGTGCGGTGAGAATAAAACGCCCATCAAGAAAAACGGGTTTGCTAAAGAAGCTCTCCTGTGGAATGTCTTTAATCGGAAACGATTGCATTTATTAAACCCCTGTTGACCCGTACCATACTTTTCTCTATCATTTTCGACAATTATAAAGGAGAATACCATTGAAATTTAAATCTATTTTTATTCTTTTTAATATCGTAATCATCCTCTCCTTTTGTTTTGTTTTTGCCATGCCTTTTTTTGCCCTGGGGCTCGAATTTGCTCTGAAATTCTGGACCACAAGCTGGCCCTTAGGCCTCCTCTTACTTGTAATTTTAGCAGGTTTTGACTCTTTTTTCATTATAAACTTAAAAATATTTGAACTTCTGGAGCGGGAAGACTGGCCTGCCCTGGTACAATACCTGGAAGATCGGGTAATAAAACAGCACCGATATTCCCAAAGGCTGGTGAAATTACTGATTCATAGTTACCTCGTCATGTCGGACCCCCAGAGTGTCATCAACCTGGAAACACTATTAAAAAAGGATAAACCAAGGCTGCTTGCCGCCAATAGCCTTCTTTTTGGAATATCCCATGTACTTAAGGGTGATCATGCCGGAGCGGTAAACCTGTTTTTAGAACAGGAAAAAAACGGAGGATTAAAAAATGAATGGGAACAATGGTACCTCTGTTTCGCCCTTTTATTACAGAAACGATTTGCCGAAGCGGCGGACCGGCTCATAGGGCTGGCTCAGAATGGCAAAGATTCCCTTGTTTGTGCCCTTTCTGCCCTGTTTTTATGGGATACTATTCAAAAAGCGGTTCCCGAAAAGGCTGAACATGCAAAGTCAGCTGCTGAAAGGGCCAAAACAAGGATTAAAAACGCCTTGCCTGATTTAAGAGCCTGGAATAAGGAACTGGGAAAAGCCCAGGGTGAAATACAGGTTATTATTCTTGGCAAATCTCTGCAGGATGCGGGGCGATTCATTTATGAGGAGGAACAGCAGCATGCGAATGTTCAATAAGTCCCATAAACTGGACAATGTCTGCTACGATATCCGTGGACCGGTCATGAAAGAGGCTAAGCGCATGGAGGCTGAGGGATTTCGGGTCCTGAAACTGAATATCGGCAATCCAGCGGCCTTTGGATTTAATGCCCCCGATGAAATCCTCCATGACATCATTATAAACCTGCAGAATGCCCAGGGCTATTCTGATTCCCAGGGCATATTTGTTGCCCGGAAAGCCATCATGCAGGAATTTCAGTCCAAAGGAATCATGGATGTAACTGTCGATGATATTTTTATCGGCAATGGAGTCAGTGAGCTTATTATGATGGCCATGCAGGGCCTTCTGGATGAGGGGGACGAGGTTCTCATTCCCTCTCCGGATTATCCTCTTTGGACCGCCGCGGTAACCCTGGCGGGAGGAAAGGCGGTACACTATCTCTGCGATGAAGCATCGGACTGGAATCCTGATTTAGCGGATATCAAAGCTAAGGTGACAAGCCGCACCAAGGCCATTGTAATTATAAATCCAAATAATCCAACCGGGGCAGTCTACGACAGGACTATCCTGGAAGGTATTGCGGCCATTGCCAGTGAATCGGACCTGCTCGTCTTTGCTGATGAAATCTATGACAAAATTCTCTACGATGGGGCTGTGCATGTTCCTATGGCCAGCATTAATCCGGATATTTGTACCCTTTCCTTTAATGGTCTTTCTAAAGCCTACCGGGCAGCGGGGTTCCGTTCGGGCTGGATGGTCATTTCGGGCAATAAGCGGCTCATATCCGGTTATAGAGAAGGGCTTGAAATGCTTTCTAATATGCGGCTCTGTGCGAATGTCCCTGCCCAATATGGGATTCAGACCGCTCTGGGTGGCTATCAGAGCATAAAAGATCTGGTTCTGCCCGGGGGCCGGCTTAAAGAACAGCGGGATACCTGTGTGCATCTGGTGAATTCCATCCCCGGTCTTTCGGTGACCAATCCTAAGGGCGCCCTCTACTGCTTTCCTAAAATTGATGTAAAGCGTTTCAATATTACCGATGATGAGCAGTTTGTGATGGACCTCCTCCGCTCCCAGCGGATACTGCTCGTCCAGGGTACGGGCTTTAACTGGAAAGAACCGGATCATTTCAGAATTGTGTTTCTGCCAGACAAGGAAACAATTGCAGATGCCATGAACCGGCTCAGAAACTTCCTCGCAAGTTATAAACAAATATGATTGGTGCATTGTCAAAACTCAGGGAGGTTTGACAGAGCCCCAAGTAACAAACTTTTGTAAAAACCTTAAAAAAAAGGCGATGCGCCTGGACGTCGTTATGCGCACCGCCTCACTCATCAGAGGAATACACCCCGTTGATATGTTATATATCGGCTTATCTACCAGTTACTTTACAAAAAAGTTAGGTTCTCAATAATAAAAGTTGATATTCTATTGATTCTTTAAGTCCTGTATAAAAATTGTTCAGGTAGTTGATATAGGAAGCCAGCGCATCGGCGGAATCTGTGCCAGGTTTTTCGGTAAATAAAAAGCCCGCCACATCCTTTATAGGACTTTGAGCAATCCGCTCATTTATTCTATCAAGTTCGGCCAGTTTTTCTTCTAACGGTATTTTCATTAGATTGATGAATCCCCGCTGCATCGCTTCCTGAAGATTGGTGATAAGCTGGAGACCCTGCTGTGTTGTGGAGTACAGGTCTGTAAGGGCACCTGTAAGGGCTGCCCGTTCCCGTTCCCAGTCATTTCGCAGTCTTTCCTGATTCTCCGGGCTGAAAAAACTATCCTCCAGGTTATTAAAAAAGCTGATAAGTTTGGTTTGCAGTTCGCTTCGTATTACAGGCAATTGAAGAAGTTCCTCAACCGAACCAAGGCCTAAGCCTGATATGGCTATACCTTTGGGTGCAAGGCTTTTACATAAACTCGGTGGAAGCTGGCGGAGCCTGGCTTCGAACCAGGCGGTATAGAGGGAAAGCCGTTTATCGGTTAATACGGTTCCGCCTGAAGCGCTGGGGGCAGTGAAGGGGTAGGCCCCCATAAGGCTACGAAATGATTGGGTCTCCGCTGGCAAAAATCGGTTCGAGCTATGAAAGGCCCGCTCTTCAAAAAGGGCTCCTGAAAAGTGGGTTTTATAGTCCGGATATGCCAAGTCCAAACCGGCGATAAACACTGGAGATGTTCCAAGATGCAGGGCAAAATCGAAGGCCGTAGTTGCCACTGAGCCGCCAGCCCCAAGCCGGCCCTTAGGGTCAATACCCTTCTCCAGGTAGTTTCCAAGAGGATACAGGGATGAGCAAAGCAGTTTATGTTGAAACTGGTGTCGCAGCACTGTGGGATATACCGCAATCTCTGTGACAAGACAGGATGCGGGGGTATCACAAAAATCCAGATGCCGGGCATTCCAATATTGGGGATCCACTACAATCACAAAGTCAGGTTCTATGCCAGTACGAAGGATGGCCCTCAGGGCCGTATCAACGGAGATAATGAGACATCTTTCATACAGGGAAGGCATAAAAGGGAGCACCTCATCAAGAGAGGGGCCCGCGGCAACCACCAGGGTCGGAATCGATGTAAATGCGCCTGCCAAATTTCTGATCCCCGGGGTGGTAACCAGGTATTTCTGGTTAAGGATGGTATTTTTCACCCAGCGCTTACCAAATTTCTGAACCGTCGTTCGATTTACCTGGCTTTTAGTTTCCCAAATCGAAACTATGTTCATAAGCTCTCTGGCTGCGTCCGGCTCCGCTTCCCGATAGGGTCTGGGTATTACCATATGGGGTCTGGCAGAAAAAAGAGAAAGCAGTCCATGCAGGGCATTAAAGTCCCTATCAATAATAAAAATAAGGTTCGGAGCACTAAGGAGCCGGCTCAGATCCCGCGTTTCCAGAGCTTTGAGCAGGATCGTTAAGTTGGGCTCAATGATAACCAGGGGATTCTCTGGAAACTGTTCCCGGACACATTCGGCCACATACCCAAGACCAAAACCAAGGAGAAGGATGGGCTCTTGATGATCTACCGGCGGTATCTGAAAGGCTGCTTGAATAAACCGCAGGCTTTCCTGTCGTGGATTCCTGCTCGAATGGAGCCAAATCCCTCTGTACGTTATGCTGGGATCTCCCGATGGGGTACTAACAAGCTGAAGTTCATTAGAACTGGTGGTCTTGAGTGCCGACTCCTGTAAGAGCCGTGCATAAAGATCGGGAAACACCTTCTCGAGGACTGTCTTGTTGGATTCAAGCATCATTATTCCAGTTCCAGATGGATTACCATCCCCTCCGTGATTGGTGTTCCCGGATCCGGGGTTTGTTTCTTTACCCACCCATCACCTTCCAGATCTACGGTAATATCATCCCGTAACAGCAGGGGGAGCAACTGTTTTTTTGAGAATCCCCGCAGATCGGGCATGGTGTCCCCAATGGTAATGCTTGGCGGGAAATTTAAGACCACCGATCCGGAGTGTTCAATCTGGGGACTTTTACCGCGGGGGATGCCTAGATAATCGGCCAATTCTTCCGCAGCTTCACGGATTGCGGGGGCTGCAATGCGGCCCCCTAAATAGGATTCTCCTTTGGGGCGTATGATTACCATGTATAGTATGAGTGTAGGCTGCTCTGCAGGTACTAGGGCCAGGGTGCTGGCGATATAATCAGTTTTTGAATAGGTCCCCGTTTTAGGGTCGATAATCTGGGCAGTTCCTGTTTTAACCCCGATAGAGATATCATCCACTCGGGCCCGTCTGCCAGTCCCCGCTTCAGAAGCGGCGGCGATCATATATTTTCTCAGTTCCCGGGCTGTCTCTGGTCTAATAACCTGCCGGGGCTGGCCAGTTTGGATCTCCCGAACCAGAAGCCCCTCATGGTTAAGTACCTTTGCTACTATTTTGGGTGGAACTAAAAGACCATCGTTCGCGATTGCTGAAGCAGCCTGCACCATCTGAAGGGCAGAAACGGATATTTCCTGACCTATTGCTATGGTTGGTTTTGACCGGGCAGACCAGCGGTTAACGGGCCGTAAAAAACCGCTCGTTTCTCCGGGAACTCCAAGACCGGTTTTATTGCCAAAACCGAATTGCTGCAGCATAGAAAAGAATGTGGAGGCATCAATCCTGTCCGATGCATAGGCAGCTCCAGCATTACAGGAATAGGTGATTATCTCCTGGGGGCGAACCGTTCCATGGGCTCCCAGACATTTAATAGTAATTTTTTCACCCCCTGTAGTGGTTTGTTCATATTGGCCATCACAGACAAAAGTGCTACTTGGTGAAATTGCCCCCGTATCGATCATGGATGCAATAGTAAATACTTTAAAGACCGAGCCTGGTTCGTAGGCCCAAACAGCGGGGCGATCCATTCTATCCAGCTCTGTGGATCCGCTAATGTCATTGGGGTTAAAATTAGGTATAGATACATAACCCAGAATATCGCCTGTTTGGGGTGTCATGGCGATCATCATGGCTGCTTCTGCTTTGTTTTCTTCCAAGGTTTTTTTTGCAATTGATTCCAGAATGTATTGCACCTTCGCATCGATGGTTAAAATGAGCTGGTTTCCATAGGATTGGCCGTTTTGTGGGGCCAGATCCGATTCAAAGGCATATTCAAGGCCACCAAGCCCCTGATTTTCATCCCCTACAAAACCAATAAGATTGCTGGCTAAGTTCTTTTCTGGATAAATACGGCCCATAACGGGTTCAATGGCAATACCGGGAAGCTTTCCTTCCTTGATGAGAGCTTCTACATTTCCCAGTACTGATTGGTCAAGGCGTTTTTTTAGATATATGAAGGAACTGGCAGATTGTCTTACCCGATCGATAATAAGTTTTTCATTTATTTCTAAAAGGGGGGCGAGCAGTTTTGCACTTTGTTCCAATGTTTGAAGTGCCTCTGGTTTCCATACGGTAATATTACCCAACCGGGTTTGCATTGCAAGAATAGTCCCATTTCTGTCTAAAATAGGACCCCGTTCGATAAGCGTGTTGGTTTCGATAGTATTACCGGCAGTTTCAGGGAACAGCATAAGCTGGGCATAACGGAAATAGACCAGGAGTATAAACAGAGAAAAGAGGGATGCAAAAACAATGAACCTGCCCTTGCCTGGAGGATTTGCTTCCATTATCTAATTCCTTCGACCCTGCCTAATACAAAATCAGCTGAAATTGGTCCATAATTCCGTGAATCATAGGATACTTCACTATTTTCGCCAAGGACAATTATATACTTTCCATCCTCTATTTGCACACAGCGTTTAACCGCAATGGTCCCCTGGGGAGAAGAAAATACGATAATATCTCCTATTCGCGGATAAGCCCAGCGAAGAGTATATGCTGTTGACCAGGGGAAACGGAATCCATAGGCTAATTTATTTATAAATAAGATCCGCCCAGATGAAATTGTGGGCCTCATGGATTCACCCTCGGCGATCATAATATCAAAGCAACATAGTTTTATAAGGAGCGCAACAAAGAGGGCTCCTATAATCGTAAAACCAAGGGAAATGTCCCTTTTGGGGTCTTTCATGGTAATCCAGTATAATGAACTGACTTCTCTCTGTCGATAAACTACTATGATGAACGAAATAATCCGCAAACAGCACATACAACAGCGACGACGTTTTGCTCCCCTTCCGCTCAATACTTCCCGGTTTCGAGTTGCTCCAAAAGTACAACATATACAGCGTTTTTCCCCTTCATTTAAACCTGCAGTGTATACAGATTTACCTGTCTCTATACCTGCAAAGCCCATGGTTCTTGCCTTCTTAGCAGGTATCGGTATTGCTTTTTTTGCGGGGATATTATTCTCCCCCTGGCCTGCAGGACTCGAACGGTTTGTTCTCCCGGCGGAGCCGGCGGGGACAGCGGCCAATTTAAAGGCTTATATTCATCAAAATATATCAGATTCTGTAGATGACGGCGAAAGCGAATCGATTCCCCTGGCGTTGACTGAACAATTTGCATGGCAATCCTATCGGGTTCGTAATGGAGACACTTTGCTGGGGATTGCAAAGTCATTTAACCTTTCGATAGATGCGATTATTGCCTTAAACGGAATAACAAACGCCCGTTCCCTGCGGAGCGGGACCGTTTTAAAAATACCCAATATGGACGGGATTCCCTATAAGGTAAAAAAAGGGGATAGCCTTTCAAAGATATCTCAGACCTGGGGTATACCAATGGAGGCAATCCTCGATGCAAATGATTTAAGCAGCGATGTGATTAATCCTGGTACCCAACTCTTTCTGCCTGGCGCACGGCTCAGTTCTGTGGAACTTAAGCAGGTTTTGGGGAACCTTTTTATATATCCAGTATCCGGCCGGCTGACAAGCTCCTTCGGCTGGCGTAATGATCCCTTTACCGGGGTCAGGCGTTTCCATGCGGCCATCGATATAGCCCAGGATATTGGTATCCCTGTGGGGGCTTCGATGGATGGCCGAGTATCTACCACAGGGTACAATTCTGTATATGGGAATTATATCATCCTCAGTCATGATGGGGGCTACCAGACGATGTATGCCCACCTGAGTGCAATCAATGTAAAGAAGGGCGAACGGGTAAAACAAAAACAGAAGATTGGGGAGGTGGGAAATACCGGATACAGTACCGGACCACATCTTCATTTTGCAATTTTTAAAAATGGAAGGGCTATGAATCCTTTAGAGTTATTAGGAAAATAATAAGTTTTGCAGAATTTTATTGCATAAAAGTACCTGTCGGTGGTATACTGCGGACAGGAACAGGAGGTTCCATGCGGCAACTCGTATTTGTTTTAATAGCGCTGTTAGCGGTAGTTACCTTTATCCGTGCTTATGATGTCCCGGCAAACCAGGAACTTCATGGGGAGCAGACGGTTCAAACCCTTATTTCAAATAACTAAAATTTCTTATTACTTATACTTGCATGCATCCATAGTCAGTAGTACACTTTTGGATGTATGCTCAAGTCTAACAAACTGTTCGTCATAGACACCAATGTTTTTATTCATAATCCCGAAGCGGTACTTTCATTTAGAGATTCGGAAATTGCCATTCCTCTGGTGGTTCTCGAAGAATTGGATAAACTTAAAACTTATCAGGACCATAGGGGCAAAAATGCCCGTGAGGCTATACGATTTTTTAATAATCTGATTAAAGGCGGAGATGTTCGACAGGGTGTAAAGCTGGACAATGGGTCTATTTTACGGGTAATTTTTGGCGGTATTGGGGAACCCCCTGCAGATTTACCCCTGGATCGGAATGATAATGTGATTATTTTACAAGCTGCCGCTCTCCTGCAGAGCGGGCGTCCCGTATTCTTTGTTTCCAAGGATATCAATGCCCGGGTAAAAGCTGCAGTCCTTGGTTTAAAAGCCGTAGATTATGAAAAACAGAAGGTTAATGCGGCGGAACTCTATTCCGGGATTCGAGATGATTGTGTCATCCCCCTTTCTAACGAAGTAACCGAAAAGCTCCTCGCTAATGAATACATTTATGCCCCTAATACTAATCCAGAAGAAGATTTTTTAGGTCGATGGGATAAACAAAATGGTGTGCTACAAACAGTTCCGCAAGAACGGAAACAATGTTTTGGGATAAAGGCTCGGAATGAACGGCAATGGGCAGCCCTGGATCTACTGTTAAATCCGGACATCCCCTGTGTAACCCTCATTGGAAGGGCAGGCACCGGTAAAACCCTGCTTGCTATTGCAGCAGGCTTGCATCTTGTTATCGAAGAAAAGAAATATGATCGTATCCTGGTTTCCAGACCTATCGTTCCCCTTGGTAAAGATATAGGTTATCTGCCCGGGGAAAAGGCCGCCAAACTAGCCACCTGGATGGAGCCTATTTTTGATAACCTGGAGTACCTACTATCGATCAATAAGCGTCCAAACCTTAAAAATGTGGACCAGGTTTTTAAGGAACGATACATGGAAGTAGAAGCAGTTACTTATATCCGGGGACGGTCGCTCCCCTCTCAATTTATCGTTATTGATGAAGCCCAGAATTTGACGCCCCATGAAATAAAGACTATTGTATCCCGGGCCGGTGCTAATTCCAAGGTAGTACTGACCGGCGATCCGGAACAGATCGATAATATGTACCTGGATGCGAACTCTAACGGCCTCTCCTATCTTGTAGAAGCTTTTAAGGGAGAACCGCTTTTCGGTCATATTACGTTACAAAAAACTGAACGGAGTGAACTGGCTGAACTGGCTGCCAGATTGTTGTAGCAGGTATAGGGATGCTTATGGTGAAAACGGGGTTTCAGGAAATTGTGGATGAATCTTTTCAAAGTTTGCAGGCTATGGAAGCGCAGCAGAAGCTGCTGTATATCCAAATCTATGAACAAAAACTGCAAAAGCTTGAAGAAGAATTGAATGTTTTTATAATGCAGGCAACAATTAAGCAAGATAGTAAGAAAAAAGGATAGAACTATGATACATAAACTCAAAGGCAGCCTATTAACACTCATTCTTTTTATATACTCTTTACCCCTTTCTGCGGAGGTCCGTTTTGATGGTCTGGACCTTTTTTCCGATGGGCGTCTCCTGTATACCGTGCAGATTACCAATCCTGGTTCTGCTCCCCATGGGGGACTATTTTTAGCTGACCTTGAGAAAAATAAAACTAAATTATTAACAGCCTATCCAGAAAAAATGGAACTTCTTGATGAAGGTCGAATTATCCAGATACGAAACGGATTTGGTGCCTTTAGAATTCCTATAAAAGGAGGACTGCCAGAATCGGTGGCCGGTTTTCCTACCTTTGCTGATGGGGCATCCATTCAATCCGGTCAGGTCGAAGCGATGTCTGCTTCCTTTGATGGCAAATGGGTCCTCTATGTGGAACCGGTCAGTGCTGCCTATGGAAATTTGGTGTTAGTTGATATTGCTACCACAAAGCGGTACCCCATTGCCACCCATATAGAACGGCCTGGCCGCTATTTTCCTGCGGTCTGGAGCAAAGATTCCAGGGTTTTTATCTATACTAAGGATGGTCAGCTCTATTATTATGCCCTCAGTACCTTAAACTCTGTCTCAATAGATGAACAGTTTCGGCTCATTGGTGATGGCCAGATCAATTCTGTGTATTGGGGACCCCAGGGGGACTTCTTCTATGTGAATGGGAGGACCGTTTATAAGGTTCGCAGTACGGAGCTTTTTGCCCGTTCTCTCTATGCGAACTTCATTGAAATTGGCCAAATTGCAGGGGTCTTGCCCTTTCCCTTTGATCCTTCCTTTGACCAATTCTGGATACATCCTGCATCACAGGCTATCCTTGTTTCAAAAGCGGGGCAAATCCTGTTTTATTATCCCCTGCAAGAGCTAGGGAATCAAGCTTCCGCGGCAATGGACCAAAGCTCAGTATACCCCTACCTTAAGCTTCCCGCCATGTGCACTAATATTCGTCTGCTTTGGTCTGCTACAGGGATTATTACTATTTGGGGACTTCGATCGGATAAGGGGTCTCTTGCTTTTTCCTACCGTCTCGATGCATCAAAAACAACAGGTCCCTACAATTTTGTACCGGTAAAATTCCCTGCTGTTTCGGAAGCCCTCCTGTCTCCCGATGGAACTAAGGCTGTACTATGGGGCGATGGAGGCTGTTTTATCTATGACTTTCAGGATTGGAAATCGAGGTTAACGGTCAGTACAACTCAAACTTTGAATGCCCGGTGGCTCAATAATGACGAATTAATAATTGGTGATAATCAGTTTATATATCGATTCAAAGAGCCGGATACTCGCATCATAATAGGTCTTTCAAAGGCCGATACCTATGGCTTTGATAAGACTTCGGGGTCAATACTTGCAAAGGTTAGCGATACCTGGTTTGGTACGGACGGTTCAGTTCCATGGACCCGCCGCACCGATTCGATAAATCTTCGGCCTCCAGCCCTCAGCTCCGATCGGTACAGGGTGTATCTTGAAACTCAAGGCGGAGGACTTTATAAGAACATACCAATGATCAGGTTGATGGATGGGCTTACCACCGTGCCCCTTATCCTTGTTAATGGAACCCAGTATGAGCCTATCAGTGATGTACCTGCTAAAGAAGCTGTTTCTTCATCCAGCAGTGTTTTCAATAATGGAAAACGCTATGGCTCTCGGACTGTATCCCTAACCTTTGATGTAATAGATTCCCCTGAAGGACTGACAACAGTACTGGATATATTAAAGCAATATAACATTCGAGCAACCTTTTTTGTAAACGGTGAATTCATCCGCCGTTATGCCGATTTAGCCCGCCTCTTAAGCGATTCGGGTCATGAAATTGGTTCCCTTTTTTATGCTCCCATAGATTTATCTGACACCCGATATCGGGTAGACGCCAATTTTATTAAAAGGGGCCTTGCAAGGAATGAGGATGAGTATCTTGCTGCAACCTCCAAGGAATTGTCTGCCCTCTGGCATGCTCCGTTTTATATCATATCTCCTGAACTCGTTTCGGCCGCACGGTCGGCGGGATATAAAACGATAGGCCGGGATATTGATCCCTATGATTGGGTGGGCAAATCGGATGTACGCAGAAGTTATGTTCCCTATTTAAGCGCTTCTGAAATTATAGATCAGATCATGCAGAAGAAACGCCCCGGTTCTATTATACCGATTCGGATCGGTGCTAATGAAAAAGTAAGGACCGATTATCTGTTTAATCGTTTAGATGTACTGCTCGATGCACTTTTACGGGCTGGATATGAGGTGGTACCGGTAAGCACCTTGATGGAACAGGCAAAATGATAAAAAAAGCCGCCCTTTGCAAGGCGGCTTTTTTGGGCGCTGAGAGACTCGAACTCCCGACATCCTCGGTGTAAGCGAGGCGCTCTAGCCAACTGAGCTAAGCGCCCGATGGCCAAACCTTACCATAAAAACGAAATAAAAGTCAAGAGAAATCGGGAGTAAGCCCATTTTTTTAACATCTTTCTGGGGCTTGTTAGGCTTGGTAAGTCCATGTATTCTTAGTTCGTTATGGATAAATTGATAATAAAAGGTGCCCGGGAACACAACCTTAAGAACATCGATCTTGAACTACCCCGGGATAAGTTGATTGTAATATCGGGGCTTTCAGGATCCGGTAAAAGTTCTCTGGCCTTTGATACCATCTTTGCCGAGGGCCAGCGGCGTTATGTGGAAAGCCTTTCTGCCTATGCCCGTCAGTTTCTAGGTAGAATGGATAAACCGGACCTGGATTATATCGAAGGGCTTTCACCCGCAATTTCCATAGAGCAAAAAACTACCCACCGGAACCCCCGTTCTACCGTAGGAACAGTAACTGAAATCTACGATTATTACCGGCTGCTTTATGCCCGGATCGGTATACCCCATTGTCCTTCCTGCGGCCGGGAAATTAAAGAACAATCGGTGGATCAGATGGTCGATGCCATTATGGCCTTTCCATCTGGGACCAGGGTCCAGCTTTTAGCACCTGTTATCAGAGGAAAAAAGGGCGAGCACCAAAAAATCATAGATGATGCACGAAGGGCAGGTTTTGTACGGGCCCGGATCGACGGCCTTTTAGTTAATCTGGAAGATGATATTAAGCTGGACAAACAGAAAAAGCATACCATTGAAATTGTGGTTGACCGGCTCGTTATAGGACCCGATATTCGGTCCCGGCTTGCTGAATCGGTAGAAGCTGCCCTGGATTCCGCTGAGGGTATCATGCAGGTCCTGCGATCAACCGAAGAGGGAGAAGAGGAACTCTTTTTTAGCCGTCAAAGTGCCTGTCCCGAGTGCGGTATCTCGATTCCCGAATTGCAGCCCCGGCTTTTTTCCTTTAATAATCCCTTTGGAGCCTGTCCTGCCTGTACAGGCCTGGGAATAAAGATGGAATTTGATCCCGATTTGATTATTCCTGATAAGAGTCTCTCCTTTAATGAAGGGGGCTGTATACCCTATAACCCTGAATCTGCCTGGAATCGGAGCCGTTTCGAAAGCCTGGCAAAACATCTGCATTTTAGCCTGGATACGCCCTTTGCAGAACTGCCTAAAAAAATCATGGATGCCATCCTGTATGGTACCGATGACGCCATTGATGTAGTATATGAAAACCGGGATAAGACCGGTAAATTTGAATATAAATCCCGGTTCCCTGGCATATTAGAGGACCTTAAACGGCGATACCGGGAAAGTCAGAGCCAGGCTATAAGGGATTGGCTTGAAAAATTCATGAGTCAGAAACCCTGTGAGGTCTGCGGTGGCCGCAGGCTTAAACCGGAGGCGCTGGCTGTTACCGTTGGCGGCAGAAATATTCATGAGTTAAGCAGCCTGTCCGTAACGGATTCTCTTACATTTTTCGAAACCGTTCATTTTACGGAAACGGAACGAACCATCGCAAAACAAATCCTTAAGGAAATTATTGCCCGCCTCGGGTTTATGAAAAATGTGGGTCTTGATTACCTCACCCTGGAGCGGAAAGCCGCTACCCTTTCGGGGGGTGAGGCCCAGCGGATACGGCTTGCAACCCAGATTGGTTCCAGTCTTGTGGGAGTTCTCTATATTCTGGATGAACCTTCTATAGGTTTACACCAGCGGGATAACCAGCGTCTTATTGATACGCTTCTCTATCTCAGGGACATTGGCAATACCCTCATTGTGGTTGAACACGATGAACAGACCCTCAGAACCGCCGATTATATTGTAGACCTTGGCCCAGGGGCTGGAGTTCATGGAGGAAAGGTTATAGCCCAGGGGACGCCCCAGGAGGTGATGAAAATCCCTGAAAGCCTTACCGGTCAATATCTGGCGGGAACCCTCTTTATGGAGGTTCCAAAGATCCGTCGGAATGGAAATGGACATTATATACGGTTAAAAAATGCTACGGAACATAATCTAAAGGGCATAGATGTACAAATTCCCCTGGGGGCATTTACCTGTATCACCGGTGTCTCCGGTTCTGGAAAATCTACCCTCCTGTCGGATGTTCTGTATCCGGCAATTTCTAACCGGGTCGGTAAAACAAGTCTCCCTGAAGGGGCCTACGATTCGATAGAAGGGGTGGAGTATATCGATAAGGTTATCAATATAGATCAGAGCCCTATCGGCCGCACCCCCCGGTCCAATCCGGCTACCTATGTGGGGGTCTTTTCGGGGATTCGGGATCTGTTTGCCAGCCTGCCCGATGCTAAGGCTCGGGGATACAAACCGGGTCGTTTTTCATTTAATGTTAAGGGCGGCCGCTGTGAGAATTGTCAGGGTGATGGAACCATTAAAATTGAGATGAACTTTCTCCCCGATGTGTACATTACCTGCGATGTCTGTCACGGAAAGCGTTTTAATAAGGAAACACTGGAGGTCCGATATAAGGGTAAAAATATAGCCGATGTGCTGGACATGACCATAGAAGAGGCGGCAGAGTTTTTTGCTTTTATTCCCCATGTGGCCCATAAACTGGAGACCCTTCTCTCGGTTGGGCTGGGGTATATCAAGCTGGGACAGTCCGCATTGACCCTTTCTGGCGGTGAAGCCCAGCGGGTAAAGCTGGCTCTGGAGCTTTCCAAACGTTCTACCGGTAAAACCCTCTATATTCTCGATGAGCCTACTACGGGACTGCATTTCGCCGATGTAAAACAACTCATGGAGGTTATTCAACGGCTTGTGAATGGGGGAAACACGGTGGTTATGATCGAACATAATCTGGATGTCATTTTACAGGCCGATTATATAATCGATCTTGGCCCCGAAGGGGGAGATAGGGGTGGTTCTATTGTAACCACCGGCACACCGGAAGAAGTAGCTGCCTGCGAAAGATCCTATACGGGTTATTATATAAAAGAGCAACTGGAACGGAGCCAAAAAAACTGATGGTAAAAAGGGGGATTTTTGCACCTCTTTTAGTGGTGCTTTTGGCTTTTTCTGTCCTGGCCCAATCAGAAAAAGCATCCGATATTCTGCCCGACTATATCGAAATGGATATTCGGACTTCCAGGCTTGATGAACTGGCAGACTGGTGCCGCCGTCTTGGTTTATCCGATGCGGGCAGCCGGGATGAACTGGCTGGGAGATTGCGGGACTACTTTGGGATTGCTTCAAGCCAAGTTGCTTCGGATGCCCAATCAGCAAGATCCATAACCATTGAGTCTGCCCAAAGTACCGAGTATTTTACCCTTGAAACGGTGAATGAATCCTATGCCCGGCTTTCCGGTTCAGTCCTGATTACCCTCATGGATGGGGATACCATACACAAGTTAAAAGCCGAAGAGGTCCTGTTTAACCGTACCCGGAATATATTGAATGCCAAGGGTAGTGTTGAATATACCAAAGAAGGCGGCGGTGTAAAGGAGTCATTTAAGGGAGATTCCATTACCATTTCACTGGATAATTGGGAGGGGGTGTTTCTTGGAGGCGCTTCGGAACGTTCCCTATCTGATAAAAGTACCACCTATCGTTTTGCCGGGGAGGTTATTTCCCGGGATGCGGAGGATGTGACGGTTTTAAAAAATGCAAAAATAACTACCGCAGGTCGTGATGAAGCCTATTGGTCCATAGATGCGACAAAACTGTGGCTCCTGCCTAGTTCAGATTGGGCTATGGCCAATGGAGTATTAAAAGTAGGGGAGGTGCCTCTTTTATATATTCCCTTTTTCTATCTTCCCGGTGATGAAGTGATATTTCATCCGGTGCTGGGATACCGTTCCCGGGAAGGCTCCTTTGTCCAGACAACAACCTATCTCCTGGGCCGGCCAAAGGCAAGCAGTTCATCGGAAAATTCTATAACTAAAATATTAGGTTCCGGGGCTGACACAGAACGAAAACGGGAGGGCCTTTTTCTTCGGAGTACGGGTAAAAGGGCTATTAATCAGGATGCTCCCAGTCTCAGCCTTTTATTTGATGTTTATACAAACCTGGGTGCCTATGTGGGAATGAATTCATCTATACCGAAAACTGGCATCCTGGGTAAGACGGACCTTTCTTTTGGTTTAGGCTTTACCAGGGATATTTATCAACCTCAGGTTAACTATTATACCCCCTTTAAAAATAATGATGGCATCAGCAATTGGAATAGTTCAGACCTTTTTGGCGCAGCAGTACCTTTTAGGTACCGTTTTAAAAGCAACGGTTCTCTCCAGAATTCACTGTTTTCGTTATCCTGGGAATTGCCCTTTTATTCTGATCCCTTTGTAGATCGGGACTTTCTTAATAGAACCGAATCTATGGACTGGCTTCAGATGCTTAAAGAGGGAAGTAATCAGACCCAATCGGGTTCTGGGACTCAGGTTGGTACCATAGGTTCTTACCAATGGCGTCTTAACACCAGCTTCTCTGGCCCAGTTCTATCGATAAAACCTTCTCTTGCAACACTCTCAGTGAACGCTCTTTCTTCCAGTCTTTACTTTAATACCCGTTCGGTCAGCAATCCATCATCGCCATTGGATTCACTGTTTTTCTATCCTGAGCGGTTTACCCTCTATACAACAAGCTTTTCTTTGAGGGGCAGTCTGCTGGGAAAGGATACATCGGAGCTTGTTAAACCTAAAACCCCATCTCAGGCCGTTTCCGATGTTTCTAAGTCTCTACCGGAACTAAAAGTTCCAGATGCATGGTCTCCCTGGGCTGATGAAAATGTACAAAAAACTAGAAGTCCTGCTTCACCATCCGTATCCTCAAAGGATCCCCTGGATGCGTTGCTGCCGCCGGATATTCAGCAAAGTTTTACAATCAGTACTGCACAAAGTCCGGTAAACGTACGGCTTGATTATAGTATTAATCCATCTTTCTCTACGGAACTGTTTTATCGTTCATCTTCTGCCCATTGGCCAACCAAAGAGTCCATACGATGGGATGAATATTCATCAATTTTTACCAGTTTTCGCAGCGATGCTAACCTTGGTCTTTCTGTATCCGATCCAACGGGAATGATCTCCACAGCCTTTAAGCTGACCGATCAGAATGCATTCCAGGTATATAACTATATGAATGAAGCAGCTGAAGAATTTGATACCCCCCAGGAAAAAGATGCGGCCCTTCTGCGTGCATTTAATGGAACATATAACAGCATTAATCCAGAGTTTAGTTTTAAGTTGTCACCCTTTATACAGGATGAGGTCTGGAAAGCAACAAGTTTGCAGTATATTCTCAAAGGTACCTGGGTAAAAACCACCTATGTAGGAGATGTGGCAAGCGGCTCCTGGCTCACCAGTTATGGAGAATGGACAAAGGACTATATCTCGCTTCACCAGGTTCAATTGAATGTGAACGCCTCTACAGGCTCCCAAACACAGAGCAGTTCCCTGTTTCTCGATTTACCGCCCCGGGATAGCAATCTGAAGAGTGCGACTACTATTTCCCTGGGTATCAGCCG
>ERZ795050.1937-NODE-1937-length-24634-cov-7.935962_pt1 | contig 24634 bp, 16 predicted proteins | sample MGYA00375134_ERZ795050 | MGnify/ENA primary metagenome ERZ795050 (study PRJEB30179, sample SAMN05720221) | activated sludge metagenome | isolation source: Anaerobic digester | place: Japan | collected 2015-05-26 ... | reverse complement strand
CGTTGAGGATGCGCTTGGCGTAGATGCCGTGGATCATGGCGTTGAGGTTGCCCTTGGCCTTCTCGGGCGGGCAGCCGCCGTGGTTGGTGGGATTGGCGCCGTGGTAGTAGCAGACGCGGTAGCCCGGCGTGACCGGGCGCTTGCACCGCTCGCCGGTCTGCTTGCTCTTCGCGTGGCAGCGCTTGCTGTCGTCGATCATCTCAAGACCTTCTTGCGCGAGGCTTCGATGAGACTTGGGGCCGGGCCACGAGGGATGCGAAAAACGCCCCGTTCCTCGGCCAAGCAATGCTGTAAACCAGAGCGAGCATCAGTTCGGACCCGAAAAAGTGGCTCCCCGACCAGGACTCGAACTGGTTGCACTCGTGTACGGCTGCAACCCTTCTCGAACAGAGAGTACGCGGGGGGTGAGGGGCGGGTCGTAAGTGCTTGGCGGGGCGGGAGAAAGAGAAGAAGCCCAGGTCCTCTCTGGAACCTGGGCTTCTGTGAACCAGTGGGTCGGCCGATTCCGTGGCCGACGCCTCTCGCTCCCCGACGAGGGCTCGAAAGGACTCGAAAACCGGCCTCACTCCCCCGGAGCCTTGAACGGATCACGCGTCCCTTTGGGCTTCAGTTCATCCAGGTTGGCTATGTGGTAGGCGCGTTTGGTGTCCTTCTCGATCTTGATATTCCCCAGGTGAAACGCGGTCTTGATTGCCCTATGGGTGATCAGGTACACCCCATAGTCGCCGGGGAGCAGACTTACCGCAATGCTGCCATCATCCCGCGGAATGCCCCGTTCGTAAGGCATCCTGGCGGGCGAGAGTGCGACGAAAAGCAGTCCCCCCCGGTTGTCCTTGGTCAACGGCTGGCCCTCTAGGCGGACATCGGCCTCGAACCGAACTCCAGAGGACATCTCAACCGCCACTTCTCTTGCCCCAGGGTCCACGAGGACGAGTGAAGGGGCAAGATTCGCTGCTTCCACACGCACGACGGCTCGTCTCCGATTATCATAAGCGATGCTGACCGGCTTCCCCGGATCGGCATGCGTCATCACCGCGGGCTGTCGAGGATCCTCTCCAAGATAATACAACTCAAGATTACACGCGGGTGGCTGGCCGTCCCGGACTCGCACTCTCACCACCAGGGTTCCCATTGCAGCAAGCTGTATTCTGGTGGCCACTCTTGGCTGATCTGGTGTCACATCCACGTCAACCTGTTCAGGCCTGTAGCCGCTTGCGGAGATGACGACCCTATATTTCCCTGGCGCAACCTTCAATGGGGGATAGTGCTCCAACCGTGGGTAGCGGAACAACAGCGTGCGGCTTCCCTTTTCTACTCCCGTCACTGTCGCCTGGAACGCAGGGATCTCTCGACCGGTGCCACTATCCACGCAAGCGAAAGACACTTCCGGCTTGCGACCAAGCAGGTATTCGAAGACGAAGTCGCCACGAAGGTCGGGAGGGATTGTGAACCGGTCAGGGCCCGCAACATAGAAATCCTGGGCGGAAGACGGAGAAAGCGTCACAGTGTAGCTGGAGCCAGGGGCCATACACAAGGGACCCTCGGGCATGTCTCTGAAAACCGGGATACGAAACTGCCCCTTAGCGACCGAGGTGTTGATAGACAAGCCTTTCTCTCCCTTAAGGCTGAACCCCAAGTCGCCAGGGAAAGGGATGCGAGCGCCCTTCTCGATGAGCGTGCCCTTAACGGTACACACCCCCGTGTATTTGCTAGCCAGATTCCACACGAACTCACGACCGGCGTAATCCTCGGCGGCAAAGGCCTCCGACAGCTCGCCCACGAGCTTACCCTCGATGCCCGTGCCTACAATCAGCTTGTATATCCGCTTGGGGGGAAGGACTAACGAGAAGCGCCCCTCCTTATCTGTCACACACCGTGCCGCGGTTTCCGGTGAACCTGCAGTCACGTCGAGACACTGCAAGGACCTATCGGCAGCACCCCCGGGGACGGGCGAAAGGAACCGAAGGATCCCATCGACCCGAACCGGTTTCACCGCGGTCAACTCCAGGGCCACTCTTGTGTCTTGCCTCAAGTCAACTTCGGCCGGCTTCGGGAGCACCCAACAATAGCCGTCTCGCGGCTCCCCTGTCCACCTGAAGTCCAGGACGTACTTTCCCGGCCTCAGTCCTCCAAGAGCCAAAGGCGACGTTTCCCCATGCGTGGGCTTACTCCCCGAAGGCAACCAGTAAGTGTGGACCCATCTGGACTGTTCGTCTTCCAGGGTGCCCAGATGCCATTGCGTCCCATCTCCTGCAAGGATGTCGGTAACCCATAACAGATTCCACGGCAGCCGAACGCGAACCTGCCCGCACGGGGCAAAGCGGGCTGGGGCCATTGCTGTAGGTCTCAAGACAACCTCCAGCGCCCACGCCTCTTTCTTACCAACTTGCGGGTCGGCAACCGAGGCCGAAAAGGCAACTACCGCCATCGCCGTTAGCGACAAGGCCATGTCGCGCTCCTCCTGTCGCGAAGGTCCCTGCTCTGAGCGCCGCGGCACCGGATCAATGGCTCTCCACTATGTAATTGTAGTCGCTGTCTGGCCACGTGAACAGGATCCAGACGCCTCCTTCATCCGTGAACCAGACCGGTGTGTAGAACTCCAACGCGGCACTGAGGGCGCACGAGTGGACAACTGTCTCACCTACCTGCATGATAAGGTCTTGATCCCAGTCCATACTTGCGTTCTCGGAAGGCGCATCCCCTTCTTCCGCCTCCTCGGCGTGTGTTTCGTTGATCCGGCTCACTTGTTTGTAGACGTTCGGGTCCGCCTTGGTGCCATTCCGGTGTATGCTTTGGCGTGAGGCGGCCCATACGACCTCGCCCTTGCCGGTTTGTTGCGGCGCATCAACCGCGTCAAACACAGAAAACAGCGATGAACCCAGGGCCATAGAATTGGCGGCAACTGCCCAGGCGGGTAGCGAGGTCCCGAGGGTTACCGCAGCGCTGAGACCCGCAAGCGCACCGGCGAACGCTGCCGTCACGTTCAGCCCACCATCGTGCAAGTCCCACAGACAGTACTTCACGCTCGCGTTGGGGAAGAGCGTGACCCTGTACTTGCCGCTCTCCTGTCCGAGATCCCTGCCGGGTGCGCCAGCGAGAACTGGCACCTCGCGCCACCCGTAGGAGAACCCGAAGTGGACAGCGAGCGTCTCGCCATAGACCCGGGACATGATGCACTCGCCACCGCATTCCGCCATCCCAGTGTCGTCCATCATGTAAACCCTAAGCTTACGTTGCCCCGGTGTAAGGAGCGTCCGCCCATAGACGTGGCTCTCATCACCAGCCGAGAACCCGTGGACACACATACTCCCGTTGATCTCTTTCTTCTCGTATCTGGGCCACTGCGGAATCTTGTTTGCCAGGCCAGGCCCTGACCATTTGTAGCATTGTCCTATCGGATGTTCAGCTGCTATCTCGTCCTCGCAACCCTTATTCTCCGCAAGGTGGTTCCACCCAGTGTGGGTAATTTCCTTTTGTTCCGCGTTGCCATTCGCCCGGCAATGCCAGTTGGTCTGCCTGGTATCCTGGTCGAACACACCGATCGGCTCAGAGAACACTTTGCCCACCTCACCCTCCTTCAATTCCACTACCTGGACGTTCTTGTCGCCGAAAATCTGGGCCACCTTACCCTGAGGGTCATCGTATTCCTGCTCAACGTTCTGGGTGTGGACGAACCAAGGCGATTCTACGTCCCCCCACTTCAGGCTCTTCAGTGTCAGGTTCTCCGGTTGTCCCGCGGGATTGGGGTTGCCTTCGCCCCCGTGTTGCACGGTGACGGTCATATGGAACTTTGCATACCGAGTAGTATCCTTATCCACGTCGACGCCCTTGAACGTGGACGGAGTATTCGGGACCCAAGCCCAATAGATCTTCTGGCTACCATTGTCCCGCGGCCCGAACCCTTTGTCGTAACCCGGTGTGGGGTGGCCCGCCTTATGTGCTGCAAATGCCTGTCCGAAGTTGTGTGTAAAGGCCGACAGCCAGTTTCCGCCACCGTCTGTGTGCCTATAGAGGAACGTTACTGTCCCCTCGGTGAGCCAAGCCTTCTCAGACGCGTAACCCTCAACAACAAAGGCGATGGGGACAGCAGAGGGTGCCTCCGCGTAGAGCCACTCTGGCACCCGCTGTATGTCGAGCCCGAGCACGCGTACGTCAGCCTGAGCGGTGCTTACGGTGACGGATGAATCGAGTGTGCAGGTGGCGGTAAGCGCCACTCCTCCGGGAGTCCGCCAGCCGCATGTATACGGGGAGACGTCAGGTGTCTTCGGCTTCTTGCAATCAAAGCCGGCAACTGTGGCCTGGTGGTTAGTGCCTCCGCAGCTACATTCTGCGGTAACAGTGTATATGGCCGTGTTTGACAGATACACGGGCCGCTGGGATGGCAGAGTGACAACACCTGAGTTCTTGCTGTATGTCCATGTGGCCCCCACACCATTACCGCTTATAGTTAGCGAAATGATGTGATCCGGTACGCTGCTTTCCTCAGCAGTGCTTACTCCCCAGGAGAGGGCGAGGCATGCGGATGCAGCTCGGACAACCACCCAAAGCCTGAACATTGGCGCTCCTCCTGTAAAGGGCCAGGTCTCGGCCTGTCCTGTGTTCTCCACCACCAGGGGGATCACGGATTCGTGCCCCATTCCTCCACCTCCTTCTCCAGAATGCTGACCTCCGTGCGCGCGTGCGCAGTGCATGCGGGATCGTATTGCCTCAGGACGGTCTTCAGATGTGCCAGAGCCTTCATTTTCTCTCCTTGGCGCGCCAGCAGGACACCACGGAGGCTCTCGGCCATGCCGCGTTCAGCAGGCGTCTTTGCAGCACTCAGCATCGCCTCAAGGTCGGCGGTTGCATCCTTGAACCGGCGCGCCGTGATGTTCATAATAATCAGCGTCTCGTAGACCCCCATTCGCTCCCAAGGCTCCCAGATGCCGTCCCTTAGCGCGCGGCGCAGCATGTCGGTCTGCTGCTCCATGCCCCCATAGGAGGCGAGTTGGCGCAGCGCGACACCCGCAAACCGCCCCTTCGGGAAGCGGTCAAGCAGCTTGTAGTAGCACTGTGCGGCCCTGAGATCCTGTTTGGTTCGTACATACCTTTCTGCTTCAGCAGCAAGGGCTTTACCCCAAGCTTCTTGTCCACCTTTCCTCTCGGCTTCGGCAAGGTATGCCTCGAGCGCCTCCTCGCGCGCCCTCTCATTGGCCACGAGTTCATAGCACAGGAGCAGGTTCCGGCGGGCCTCCAGGATCTCGGGAAAGTCGGGGTAGGTTCGAACCAACTCCTCACCAAGCACTGTGGCCTGCAACCCCTTCTCCAGTGCCTCATGTCCCTTCCCCGTCTGCCCGCTGAGGTGCGCGACCTCCTCACGGAGAGCGTAGAACATATCGAAAGCCCGGAAAGTGTCCGCGGCGAACATGGGCGGTTCGGGGGTCGCCTTGGGCGGCAGCGCCTTGACTGGAACCTGCTGCTTCGTCGGGCCGGCGGCCACCACGGGAGGCGGAGCCGAAGTCACCTTTGACGGCACCGCCTGGGACCGGGGACTGGTCAACGCTTCAGGCGGAGATTCGTGCCGGTGAAACTTGGGCAGCAGCGGCGCAACGCCCAAGAGCACACTGGCCGCAGCACCAAGCACGATGGCGTAGCGCAATAGTGTACGCCGTCGGTCCTGGGCGCGGACCTTTACGAGGACGCGCCTGCGGACGTTGGCAGCGATCTCCTCGATCTCTTCCTCGGACACAGGCGGTGGGGTAAAGAGGGTTACTACGCGGCGGTAGCCGCTGAACTCATGTCGGCAGTAGGGGCAGACCCGGATGTGGCGACGAACCTCGTCCACGAGCGCCGGCTCATCGAGGCTGGTGTCCTCCAGGGCGATGTCGATCATCACGCCCCGGTAGTCCTCATACGTCGGGCAACTGGACGCTTCCACCTCGGGCTCCCGAAACTACACCCCTCTACATGTATAGGGTCGAAATCGCACCAAATGCCGCATGAAAAAATCGTGATCGGCGATGGAAGCCAGGCAATCGGGCGTGCTGTACTCTATAACCTGATGGCCCCACGATAATTACGCCTCCTGCCCTCGAGAATTCCCGCTCAGCTTCGCCGTCAGCATCCCCAAGGCTTCTCTGAGGCGCACTTGGACGGTCCTCTCGGATCAACCCAACTGAGCAGCGATCTGGCGGCAGGTCAGGCCGCTGAGGAGCCTGAGACTGGCTACGGTTCGGTGCTCGCCAGGGAGCTGTTCGATGGCTTCCTGAAGGTCGAGGTGCAGCGGGGTCCAGGAGTGCTTGCGGGTCAGCCGGGATGTCAGCGGCGGCGTCAATGAGGGCGGGGGTGTCCTCGCCAGGCGCCTGGCGGGCGCTCATCGTGGGCCGAAGCCGGGGCAGAGCGACGCGCCGGCCGGGACGGAGCGAGGCGGCCTCCGCCTCGGCCCCTTCCACCAGCGGCTGCACAGGCATACGTGTCCGCAGGACCAAGCTCGGACATTCGTCGGTGGTCAACGCGATGACGACGACGGGGCGAGCCCTGCTCAGCCCCCTCCCGCCCGGCTGACACCGTAACCCTTCGCGTCCGAGCAGTTGAGGAGACCCTGAGGACCGCCTCCCCACCGTATCCCACTACGCCGCGCAGGACCGTTGTTGCATAGCCCGTTCCGCCGGGGTAGAATGCACTTGTGAAGGGTGACGGTCGTGCTGGCCCCAGAGGCGGCGCCCGACGCGGCCTGCGTGCGAGCGCCGCGTTGGGCTTGATCGGGAGGTTGCGCCGTGGCCAGGCAGCCATGCAGTTGCGATTCCGCGATGAAGCGGTGCCGGCCTCCGTGCATCCCGCTGGTTGTCGCCCTGCTGCTCCTCGTCGCTCGGCCGGCGCACGCCTACATCGACCCGAACACCTTTCATAGCATCTTCGGTTCTCTGTGGCCCTTCCTGGCCGCGGGCATCGCGGCGCTCGGCATCCTGATATGGCCCCTGCGCTGGGTGTTGGCCCGGCTATGGTCTTGGGCGAAGAAACGGCGCACCGTAGCAGCCATTGCCCGGTCCGTCCGAGCGCACCCGCGACGGGCCTTCCTCGTGAGCATCGGCGCGGCCCTCGGTGGGCTGGCCTTTGGAGTCTGGCACTTTGCCCTGCGCGGGAAGCGTCGCCCGCGAATCAGGGCGGATGGGAGCCGTCCGCGTGTCATCCTCCTCGGCGTTGACGGCCTGGACCCGAGCATCGTAGAAGCAATGATGTCGCACGGGGAGCTGGCGAACTTCCGCAGGCTCAGCGACTTGGGCGGCTTCGCGCGGCTGGCAACGAGCAACCCGGCGCACAGCCCAAACGCCTGGACGTGCATCGCCACGGGAGGCGACGCCGGCCAGCACGGGGTCTTTGACTTCATCCTGCGTGATCCCGCCACGTACCGGCTGGACCTCGCCGTCCTCCGGCGCAACGCCAGCAATCTGCTCGGGCAGCGTGATAGCATGTTCCTCCCTGTGCGCCGCTGCCCTGCATTCTGGGAACTGCTCTCGGAAGCCGGCGTTCCGGCGACAGTCGTGCGCTGGCCAGTGACGTTCCCGCCCGACGCTGTGACGGGATGCTCGTTGTCCGGTCTCGGCGTGCCGGACATCAAGGGGGGCCTCGGCGCGTACACGTTCTACACGACGCGCCAGGCGTCGCCGAATGAGGAGGGGCGCGAGAAGGTGGTCGTCGTCGAACAGGCCGGCAACGCGTTCGAGACAGCCATCCAGGGGCCTGCTGTGGCGGGCCTGTCGGGAACCGCGCAGGCAAGCATACCACTGAAGATCATGCTCCGCCCCGATGGCCGTGGCGTGTCCCTTCTGGTTGGCCGAGATGCCTTCGATGTGGACGTGGGCCAATGGAGTGGTCATGTTCGCCTTCGCTTTGACGCGGGCCTGAGCGGCAGCATCACGGGCATGGCGGCGTTCTACCTGAAGTCGGTCCGGCCCCACCTCGAGCTTTACCTTTCCCCCATCGAGGTCCACCCGCTCGATCCAGCGTTCCCGATCAGCTCGCCGAGTGACTACGCACGGGAACTTGCCGAGGCCATTGGCCCGTTCCACACCCTGGGGATACCCGAAGACACGAACGCGGTCACGGAGGGGCGGCTGGACGCCGATGCGTTCCTTCACCTCTGCCATCAGATCAATGCGGAACGGGAGCGCATGCTCCTGCACGAGCTGGGGCGCTTCGACGACGGCTTGCTGGCCTTCGTCGCCGACACTTCAGACCGGCTCCAGCACATGTTCTGGGTCAGGCGCGACCCGGGGCACCCGCTCTACGACCCCGCCTTCGCAAAGCGGTACGCGGAGGTGATCCCAGACGTCTACCGCCACGCGGACAAGCTGCTGGGGCACGTCCTTGAGTGTGCCGACGGGAAGGCAACCGTGCTGGTCGTCTCCGACCACGGCTTCGCGCCGTTCCGCCGCGCGGTCCATCTCAACTCCTGGCTCGCGGCCAACGGCTTCATGTTCCTCAAGACGGCTCCGTCCGATCCCGAAGGCGGCGCGCTGTTCCAGAACGTTGTGTGGGAGGAGACGAGCGCTTACGCTCTCGGCTTCGGTGGAATCTACGTGAACCTTCGGGGGCGGGAGGGCCGGGGCGCCGTCGCGCAGGGAAGCGAGTGCCGCACGGTCTGCGAGCGGATCGCCTCGGGCCTCCAAGCGGTGCGCGACCCGAAGACGGGCCAGTGCCCCGTACGGCGCGTCTACCTGCGCGACGAACTCTACCACGGGCCGCAGGCAGCCCAAGGTCCCGACCTTGTGGTGGGTTTCGAGCCTGGCTACCGGGCCTCGTGGCAGACGGCGCTTGGCGGCGCGCCGCAGGGCATCCTCGACGACAACCGCAAGCTCTGGAGCGGAGACCACATCGTCGATCCCTCCTGCGTGCCGGGGGTTCTGCTTGCGAACCGGCCGCTGAAAGGTACCGGTCTGAGCCAGACGGACGTGGCCCCAACCGTGCTCGGAGCCTTCGGGGTCCAGAAGACCCCGGCGATGAATGGAGACGCCTTCCTGTAGGCTCTACGCGATGGACTACCTCGACGAGTTGGAGAGCGAGAGCATCTACGTCATCCGCGAGGCGTACTATCGCTTCCGGCGGGTGGCCATGCTCTGGTCGGTCGGGAAAGACTCCACCACGCTCCTGTGGCTCTGCCGCAAGGCGTTCTTCGGCCACGTGCCGTTCCCCGTCGTTCACATCGACACCGGCTACAAGTTCGCAGAGATCTACCGTTTCCGCGACAGGTGGGCGCGGGAGTGGAACCTGAACCTGGTCGTGGGCACGAATGCAGCGGCGCGAGCCGCGGGCGTGGGGCCGCACACGGGGTCGAAGTTCGACTGCTGCACGGCGCTGAAAACGGAGGCCCTCAAGCGGGTCATCCGCGAGTGGGGCTTTGAGGCCGTGCTCCTGGGCATCCGGCGCGACGAGCACGGCATCCGCGCCAAGGAGCGCTACTTCAGCCCTCGCGACGAGGGCTTTCAGTGGGACTACACGAACCAGCCCCCCGAGCTGTGGGATCAGTACAAGTCGCTTTCGGCAGATGGGCATCATCTCCGCATCCATCCACTCCTGCACATGAGCGAACTCGACGTGTGGCGCTACGTGCGGCGGGAGGGCCTGCCCGTGGTGGAACTCTACTTTGCCAGGGACGGGAAGCGCTACCGCAGCATCGGCTGCGAACCTTGCTGCAACCCTGTGGACTCCGACGCGGCCACCGTGGACGAGATCGTCGAGGAGATCGCGGCGTCCACCGTCTCGGAGCGGTCTGGCCGCGCCCAGGACAAGGAGGACGCCTACACCATGCAGAAGCTTCGGGCGCTCGGCTACATGTGATGCTGGCTCTGGGGACTCCTGATGGCGACGGACAGGTTACGGATCGCATTCCTCGGGCACGTGGACCACGGGAAGTCCACGCTGATCGGGCGGCTCCTCTGTGACACCGGCTCGTTCCCGCCCGATCGCATGGAGCAGTTGCGATTGGCATCGGTCGCGCAGGGCAGCGAGATGGAGTTCGCCTATCTTGTGGACCAGCTCCGGGAGGAGCGGGAGCAGGCGATGACCATCGACACGGCCCGGCTCTTCTTCCGGACGGTCGAGCGGGAGTATGTGGTCATTGACGCCCCGGGCCACCGGGAGTTCCTGAAGAACATGCTCACGGGGGCGAGCCAGGCCGATGCTGCCGTGCTCATCGTGGACGCCTCGCAGGGGATTGGCGAGCAGACGCGTCGCCATGCCTTCCTGCTTTCACTTCTGGGGATCAGATGTTGTGTCGTTGCAGTCAACAAGATGGACCTCGTGGGGTATTCCGAAGCCCGGTTCCTCGACGTGCGCGGCGCCGTTCACGACCTGACTGGGAGACTCGGCTTGGCATGCACCGCGTGTGTCCCGATCAGCGCGAAGCTCGGGGACAACGTGGTCGTGGGGTCCGAGCACATGCCGTGGTATGACGGGCCGGCCATACTGGATGCCATCGCAGCAGTTCCCGCGGCCAGGGATACCGACTTGCCTCTTCGCTTCTGTGTCCAGGATGTGTACCACTTCAACGGCCGCCGAATCGTGGCGGGACGCGTCCTCAGCGGCAGCCTAGCCCCGGGCGCACGCATCGTGGTCTTGCCCGACGAACAGGCCACCCAGGTAGTTTCGGTCGAGCGCTTCCAGAGCGCTCGTACTGTGGCCGAGGCTGGGGAGTGCGTTGGCCTGACGCTCCCCGACGAGGTCTCGGTCCGCCGCGGACAGGTTCTCTGCGATCCGGGCGACCTGCCGCGCGTCACCTCGGGCCTTCGGGTCGAGCTTTTCTGGATGTCCCCCAATCCGCTGAGCAAAAGGGAGCGCCTTCCTCTGAGGTTATCAACACAAGAGGCCGAATGCCAGATCGCGCGGATTCGCCGGCGCGTTGATTCGGCCTCCCTGGACGTGCTCGAGGAAGATGCCGCGCTTCTGGGAGATGCAGAGGTCGGCGAGCTTGACCTCGCTCTGGCGACACCCGTTGTCGTCGAGCCATTCTCGCGCATCCCGCCGCTGGGCCGGGTGGTGCTGGAGCGCGACGGCAACATCGTCGGCGCCGGCGTTGTCACGGACATCACCCCGCATGAGGGACAGGGGGCACAATGAGCCTGCCCGTCGCAGAGAGGGTCATCGTCCTCGGCATGGACGGCCTCGACCCCCGAATCCTCGAGCGCCTGATGGACGATGGCCGCGCGCCCGCCTTTGCCAGGCTCCGCAGCAACGGCGGCTACCGGCGTCTGGCCACGACAACCCCACCCCAGAGTCCGGTCGCCTGGTCCACAATCGCCACTGGGTGCAACCCCGGGCACCACGGGGTCTTCGACTTCATCCGCCGAGACCCGCACCGCTACCTTCCAGAGCTATCCATCCTCCGGCCCAACCCACGCAACGTCCTCGGTCGGCGCAGTGCCATGTTCCTTCCCCCTCGGCAAGGCACGGCCTTCTGGAACGTTACCTCCGAGGCCGGCATTCCCACGTCGGTCATCCGCTGGCCGCTGACGCTGCCTCCCGAGAAGGTGACAGGCTACATGCTCTCGGGCCTCGGCGTGCCCGACCTGAAGGCCAACCTGGGACGCTACACCTTCTACACGACCAGGGATATTCCGCCCTCCGAAGCCCAGAGGCGGAAAGGGGACATCATCCGCCTCCCGCCGAACGCGGAGACCATCCACACGAGCATCCCCGGGCCGGAGCGCTCGACCGTGCCGATGCAGCTCCGGGTTGATCGGGGCGCCCACCAGGTTACCATCAAGCTCGCTGAACAGGAAGTCACTCTCGGCGAAAGACAATGGAGCGACTGGGTGCGGGTGAAGTTCACCATGCACTTCGTGCGGACCGTCAGGGGCCTGTGCCGCTTCTACCTGAACTCGCTTGCGTCTCACATCGAACTATACCTGTCCCCTGTCCAGGCCGACCCACGCGACCCTGCCTTCATCATCTCGCATCCTGATGGTTACGCCGCGGAGCTTGCCGAAGCCATCGGCGACTACCACACGCTCGGCATGCCGGAGGACACCAACGCTCTGATGGACGGCGGCTTCGACGCTGATGCGTTCCTTGCTCAGTGCAACATGGTGATGGCCGAGCGCGAGAGGATGCTCTGGCACGAGCTTGGCCGCCTCTCGCACGGCCTGCTCGCCTTCGTCTTCGACACCACCGACCGCATCCAGCACGTCTTCTGGAGGGCGCGGGACCCCGAACACCCCGCCTACGATGAAGCCTTTGCCCGCCGACATAGCAGCGTCATCGAAGACTATTACTGCCGCATGGACCGCATCCTCGGCAACGTCCTTGAATCCGTTGGCGAGAAGACGGTGGTCATCGTCCTCTCGGACCACGGGTTCACCTCGTTCCGCCGCGCCGTCCACCTGAACACGTGGCTTGTCCAGAATGGCCTCATGGTTTTGAAAGAGCCGACTGCGGCAGAGGAGCCGACTCTTTTGCGGAACGTTGAGTGGGCCAGGACGCGAGCTTACGCGCTCGGCTTCTCCAGCATCTACCTCAATCTTGCCGGACGCGAGGGGAAGGGCATCGTTTCAGATGGGGACGAGGCAGCAGCCTTGAGGCGTCAGATCGCCGACATGCTCGTCAAGCTCGCTGACCCGGCCTCTGGACAGCGGGTAATCCAGCGGGTCTACACAAGGGAGGAGCTCTACGCTGGGCCATTCCTTGAAGGTGCTCCCGACCTGGTCGTGGGATTCCGGCCCGGGTACCGTGCGTCGTGGCAGACGGCCGTCGGCGGCTGTGGTAGCGCCCCCGTTGAGGACAACCTTGAGGGCTGGGGCGGCGACCACGTGGTTGACCCTTCCCATGTGCCGGGCGTCTTGGCCGCTAGCCGGGCTGTTCGGGCGTGGGAAGCCCGGGCGTGCGATGCGGCCGTCTCCATCGTCCGCCTTCTTGGGCTGCCAGGGCTCCTGAGGGCGGAGGGGAGAGAGCTATTCGGGGACTGAGGCTGCTTCTGCGACATCCGGTGACCGAGAAGGGCGCGGTGGCCGCGCCGCCGAGAAGGGGCACATTGGCCCCCGCGAGGCGCAAATCGCAACTTGACTGCCAGGGAGAAGGCCTGTATACTGAATACAACACGAGAGGCAGTAAGGGCACCCGTTCTGGTTCTTGTCCTCCCTGGGGGCCGCGAGATGGGTAACTCTCGCGCCGCAAGGAACGGGTCGGTCGAGAGGGGGCAATACCCCCCCCACGCCGCAGAGGACGCGGCGTTTCACATCCTTTCTCATCCCACCGCAATCGTCAGCCTATTCCTTCTCGGTATCCCGCTTCGCGCGCGGGACGGCGCGCTCGCGACGGCAGCGTGACGTTGGCCTGCGAACCGTTGTTGTGGATGGGCGGTGCCTCGGGCCGCAGTGCGGCTGTCGCACCTCGCCTGCCGGCCGTTGAGGAGGAGCACCTGGTTCAGGGTGCAGTCTCCACCCTTGGGAAGGAGGAGCGCCATGCCTTCTAGGCGCAGTATGACATTGGCGTGGGCCTGGATGGTGCTGGCCGGATGGGCTGCGGTGGCCGGCCAGGCGGAGGTCGGCCAGATGGCGAATCCAGGCTTCGAGGCCGACGCTGACAGGGATGGGATTCCGGACGGCTGGCAGCGGGCTGGGAGCGCCGTGCCAGAGGTCGTCGCCCTGGACTCGGAGGTGAAGAAGGAGGGGAGGGCTTCCTTGCGGCTTGAGTCTCGCAGCCGGCCGACGGACAACCATTTCTGCCAGACGGTCGGATTGGAGCCTGGAGCTATCTACAGGGTATCAGCGTGGGTGAAGACGAAGGACTACAAGGCTGTGGAGGGTGCCCCGGTTCGTGCGACGATCAGCGTCCGGACACACTTCAACGGTGGCCTCATCGAGTGCGGGAGGCCGCGCGAGGGGACGACGGAGTGGGAGGAGGAGACTCTCGACTTCGCGGCGCCGGGGAACGGGAAGGCCGTCATCGCCTGCGAGTATGCAAGCTGGGGGAGGGCCACGGGGACGGTGTGGTTTGATGGGTTCCGGCTGGAGCGCGTTGCGGGTCCTGGGCAGTTCGAAGCCCTGGCCGAGGCGCCCCACGGGTGCCATCTTCGCGCCGAATGGGCTGCGCGGCGCGTGCCACGGGACTGGGCGACGCTCGCTGGGGCGCTGGACAGTTTTTATAGCCAAGGGGGGAGCCGGGAGCGTGGAAGGGTCGCAGACCACCTGGCCGCGCTGACCGCCGCAGCACAGGCTGACCCGAAGGCACACGCAGCCCTGAGGGACCTCTACGCAAAACATGCGTGGCGGATCGCGCTCTCCGAGCTCGGGGGAACCCACGTGTGGCCCCTCCTGGAGGAGGCGGCCGTGCAGCTTGCTCAGGACCCCAAGAAGGCGGACCTGCTGCGCTCCGCCCGGCTGGGCATCGCGCGTTTCACGGCGCTCCACGGCAACGAGGCGGTTCCTGCCGCGGTCAAGGCCCTGTCGGAGGCCGCCGGAGGCGACCAGAAGGCGCGCCAGGAGATCATCAACGTCCTCCTGGGCGACATCAAGCACCTCCAGGCTAAGGGCCCGCAGGCCCAGGCCAAGCGCATCTGCGCCATCCTCCTGGTGTTCGTGCCTGCGGAGGCCCCGGAGAGGGCGTCTGTGGAGTCGGCGAACCTCGACTTCCTGAAGGCGACGGGGGACTTCGAGGCGGCCCGGGCCGCAGCAGAAAGACTCCTCGCAGCCGACTCGAAGGCCACTCCCCCGCTCAAGAGGCAGGCCCTCCTCACGCTCGCCGAGCTGTGCTCAGCGGTGGACGAGAAGGACAAGGCCCAACAATGGCTCGCGCGGGCCGACCAGGAGTACTCCACCAACCGCGGGGCGCGGGCAGGCTTCCGCCTGGACTTCGCCAAGGCCCTGGCGAAGCAGGAGCGGTGGGGTGAGGTCACTGCCGCCTGCCTGACGATTGTGGCTTCTTTCCCGCAGGAGGTGAAGGCGTGCTTCGAGGCGCAGCAGCTCCTCGTGAAGGCGGCCATGCAGCAGCGTCGGTACGAGGACGCTCTTGGGGCGGCCAGGGTCCTCTATGGCGTGGCACCGAACTCCGAGAAGGAGATCACGGATGCAGTGAACCTGGTCATGCAGGCCCTCAGGGCGCGCTACCGCTCAATAGCGCTTGCGAACGACTTCGCGGCCTTCCAGTCATATGGGCCGGAGGGTAAGGACGGCAGGAAGGGGACGGAGGACGACATCATCAACCCGCTGGCGAACGTGCGCTGGAGCCCGCCGGCCGAGGTGGAGGCGTTATTCAAGAAAACCCTGGCGAGTCTCCCCGAGGACTTCCAGGGGCGCCGCTGGCGGGGGTATCTCTACCTCTACTGGGACAAGCCAGACCTCGCACTGAAGGAGTTCGTCAAGCGCTACGACGAGGCGCCGCTGGAGCAGAAGGCCGTTGACGAGGCCATCGGAGACCTCGTGGTTGCCCTGAAAGCCCACTGCGGCCACACCCTCGCCGGGGAGCGGTTCATGAAGTACCAGAAGTTCGGCCCCAAGGGCGAGGACGGCAAGCTGGGCACAGATGATGATCTGACTGACCCGCTGAAGGACCTCCTCGGCAAGTGACGGCCCCTGAGATAGCATCCGAGAGGAGCGGTTCCTCCGAATGGAGTGCAAAACAAGGGGGCGAAGCGATGAGACGGCGTTGGCCCGGCGGCTTCTGGCATGCGATTGCCGCAATCGCGCTGATCCTTGCGGCCTCCGTCGCCTTCGGCGGCGAGGAGGCGCCATCCGAGGAGTATGAGTGCGCCCGCTCCCTGTTCGAGGGCTACATCCTCGCGAAGGATGCGGAGCCGTACGAGCGGCTGGAGGCCCTTGAGCATGTGGCGCGCGCGGTGAGCCGGGCAGCCGTCGCCCAGGAAATCCTCCCCCTTTACCTGAGGGCCGTCCGCTCCACTGATGTGGCCGACGAGGACGTGGCCATGGCCCTGGCCGAAGGCTTCGCCATGTGCCTCCTCAAGCAGGGGCAGCCCTATGCCGAGGTGCGCGATGTCCTGCGCCACGAGGCCACGGGGAGGAAGGGCTCAGCGATTGGCGCCACGCTCCTCGCCATGGCAGAGAGGTTGAACCGTTTGTGCGGCCCAGGGAACCCTTCCGGGCGGGCAGTCTCAGGGGGAGGGATCGACGTGCCCCAGGTCGCACATGCTGCTCCTCAAGCCGAGCTTGCCGTCAGGCTGCCGCAGACTCCGGCCGCAGCGCCCAAGGCCCCGGGCATCGCCGTGGCCGAGCCGCCCCGCCGCGTGGAGGGAACGCCTCCATCGCCCGGGGGGTCGTCCAGCACCCGCGCACGGCCCCCTGCCCCGATTGAACTGACGACCCCTGCTGCAAAGCCATCGGGGAAGGAACTCCCGCAGCCGGATGGCACTGTCGCAACGGCACGCCCTCACTCCGACGACCTCGGGAGGATGCAGTCGGCGCGCCCGGCCCCGTCCGAGCGGATTCGGGTTGATGAGAAGCGCTCCCTGGCCCTGGCTGAGATCGAGGCATTCGTCACGGGCATCCAACTCTCAGAGGCTCGGCCAATCGCAGTGGGGGCGGGGCCTTCCGCCGCCGCGAAGAGCGTTGCAGGCCTGCCGCAGATAGCAGACACCGAGGTCGCCAGGCCCAAGGTCGGCGAGGTTCCATTGCCGGGAACCGCGCCTAAGGTCGCTCCCGTCCCGGCAGTGGATACCCGCGAGGTCGCGCGTCCCAGCGCGGAACCCGTGCCCGTGCCTGACGCCTCGCGGCTGCCCGCCATGAAGGCTATCGCTCCCGACCTGACCGCGGAGGGAACGGCTCCTGCGATCCGCAAGGCCATTGGCACGGCGCTGGGCGCGGAACTGGGGAAGATGGTTGCGGAACTTGCCAAGGAGGCCGACTGGAAGGCCAAACGGGGGGACCACGATGGTGCGCTGGGGCTTTTCGGGGCCGTGATCCGCGATGCGCCCGACACGGCCTTCTCGGAGGATGCCGTGCGCCGGTCGCTCCCCATCGCGCTGGCGAGGCCATCCGCCAAGGACCAGGAGGCCGCCCTGCGGTCATTCGAGGCTTGGGTGGAGAAGCTGGGCGGGCCGCGCGACCAGGCGTTCGCTTCCCTCCTCATCCTCCAGCAGCGCTACCGCGAGAACCAGTTCGCGCAGGCACAGGAGGGGCTGAAGGCCTTCCTCGCCAGGCACAAGGACGCGGAGTTCATCCCGCAGGCCAAGCTCCTCCTCGCTCTTGCCACGTGGCGCGTGGGGGACCGCAACGAGGCGGTCAAGCTGCTCCGTGAGATCGTCCGCAACCATCCCAGCGACCCGGCTGCACCGCGTGCGCAGTTCCTCATAGGCTATCTCTTCTTCGCCGCGGGGGAGCAGGAGCCTGCCCACGCCGCCTTCCTCCGCGTCATCAACGACTACCCCGACAGCCCGTTCGCGGAGAAGGCCATCGAGTTCCTGGGCACGGAGGCGGCCAACCGCGCGGAGGCCGAGGCCGAGAGGCTCCAGGCCGAGAAGCTTCCCGCGACTACATGCCCGCGAACGAAGCAGCCGGTTCGCGTTGACGGGCAGCTCGACGAGGCTGCTTGGAACACAGCCCCCGTCGTGCCACTGTTCAAGAAGGGCAAGGACGACGAGCCGGCACCGCGGCCCGAACCCAGCACCTCTTTCCGCCTCCTCTGGGACGATTCGGCGCTCTACATCGCGTTCGAGTGCTCTGATGACGATATCCGCTCGGAGGCGCACAAACGCGATGACCCCGTTCTGCTCGGGGACGCCGTGCGGGTGCTCATTGCCCCCGTGGCTGACCAGGCAGAGGACCAGCCAGCCTGCTACTTCGACTTCGCCGTGGCCCCGACGGGTGCGCTCAACGACGGCAAGGTGCTCTTCGAGCGCGGCGTGGCCCTCTGGCAGCACGCCAGGAAGGCCGCGGCCTGGAACTGCCTGGGAGTCCAGTGCGCAGCGAAGACCGACGGGACCCTCAATGATGCCAAGCCGGACCGGGGCTGGACGGCGGAGCTCGCCATCCCGTTCGATGCGCTGGGCTTCCGCCCGTCCGAGGGGAGCGTGTGGCGCGTGAACCTCTTGTGGGTCAACAGGCAGGCGGACGGCGAGCGGGCCGTCGCCTCGTGGTCGCCGATGGGCGCCTGGCTGCCCCAGCCGCGCCTCTTCGGTCAGGTCACTTTCAGCACAGCAGCAGAGCGGTGAATGCGCTATGCCTGGCTCGTCATCTGCTCATTTGCGATCGGTCGGCCTGCCCCGAGCGCCTGCCGCGAGAGCCATCAGCCGCAGGCAATGCCTCGCAGCCCTCCTCCCTGCGGCTCTGTGCCCCCTACGCACCGCCTTCGCCGCCCCGCCCAAGCCGAACATCCTCTTCATCATGATCGATACGCTCCGCGCCGACCACGTCGGCTGCTACGGCTATGACAAGCCGACTACGCCCAACCTTGACCGCCTCGCCCGCGAGGGCGTCCGCTTCACCAACTTCCACACGGCCTCGCCCTGGACCATGCCCTCCGTGATGACCATGCTCACCTCGCTTCACCCCACGGTCCACGGCGCCACCAGCGCCCAACGCCGCGCGAGCCTCAAGGTCCGGACCCTCGCCGAACGCCTCAAGGACTCCGGCTACGCCCGGACCGCCGCCATAACCTCCAACCCCATGGTCAACTCCCGCTACGGCTTTGCCCAAGGCTTCGACCTCTACGACGACTACACGATCTTCTTCGCCCACGAACTCAATCTCTTCGCCGTCGACGATGTGGACCACCGCAAGAGCATCACCGAGGCCGTCACGTCGCAGACCGTCACCCGCATGGCAAGCGAATGGCTCGGCAAGCACGGCCGCGACGGCCCCTGGTTCCTCTTCCTCCTCTACTTTGACCCCCACGACCGCTACGTTCCGCCGTCGCCCTGGGACCGCAAGTTCGACCCCCATCCCGGTGCCGAAAGTCGGAAGCGCACGGACACCGGCCCCCACCTCCTCCACCCGCGGGTCACACCCGACGAGCTGGAGCACGCCATCGCCCTCTACGACGGCGAGATTGGCTACACGGACCACTGCATTGGTCAGCTCCTGGCCAAGCTTGAGACCCTCACTCTCAGGGACAACACCCTCGTCCTCGTCACGAGCGACCACGGCGAGGAGTTCCTCGACCACGGCGGCGTCCGCCACGGACATACCCTCTACGGCGAGCTGACCCGCGGCATCCTCATCCTCCGCCATCCGGGGAGGCTGCCCGCCGGGAAAGTCGTGGCCGCCCCCGCCTACCATCTCGATGTCACACCCACCCTCCTCGACTGCACCGGCGAGAAGACCGACCCCGAATGCCAGGGCGCGAGCCGCCTTGCGGCTATGCTGGGGAAGACTCCCGAGCGCCGCGCGCCGGAGCCCGAGCCGATCTTCCTGGAGGCCACGACAAAGGAAGCTCCAAGGGCACTGGTCCTGGGCCGCCACAAGCTCATTCTTGACACCGCCTCGCGCCAAGAGGAACTCTACGACCTCAAAGCCGACCCAGGCGAGAAGACGAACCTCGCCGCCAAGCACCCCGACCTCTCCGCCAAGCTTCGAGGAATCCTCGACGCCCACGTCAGCCAGTGCGCGGCGCTGGCGAAGAAGTACCACATCGAGGGCGATGCGGCCCGTCCCCAGCTCACCCGTCAGGACATCGATGCCCTGCGTCAACTGGGCTATCTGCAGTGAGGCGGGACGAGGCACAAGGTAATCGCGGCGTGCGCCGAACGTCGCGAGAGCGAACCCGGCTGGGAGCGAAGCTACATGGCGGAGGCTGTGATATGGAACGGGTCTTGGTGGCTTGCTTCCTGATGGCGCTACACATCGGTACCTGCGCAGGCGCGACACTTGAGGTCAGGGCAGCATACTATGCGATCAAGACGCCAAGCGACCCCGGCTCGGCTATCGTGATGCTGCGCAACAACAGCAAAGAAGCGATTGAGATCACCCAAGTCCTGATGGACGGGAGCTTTCTCCCCTGCTTCGGCGTCGGGGAGGGTCTCGCTGTGCCAACGAGCAAGAGGAACGACCCTGTCCTTCAGCTTGCTGCTGCCCGAATCGTCTGGGCGCGGCTAGACCCCAATCCCATTCCGCCTAGCCGGTCAGCCTTGCTCTATGTCCAGTACAGTACGCGGCCCCCGTACGCTTTCCAGCTTCGCGTGACAGGGCAGGGCGACGTGGCTGCCGAGTGCAAGCTCCTCCCCGTAGACACCCCGGTCCGCATCACCAACGTTGCCTTCCGCGACGACCTTTCTGAGTGCTTGGTCTACGTCGAGAACAGGTCTAAGGGCAAGGGCGAGCAGATCAAAGCGGTCGAAGTCAACGACACCGATGTGACAGCAAGCATCTGGACATCGTCACGAGAGACTGCCCCTGGTGCAAAGGAGCTAGTTACCGTCCCCTGCTTCGGCCTGCGCGTCGGCGAGCCCGTCAGAGTCCTCGTAGCCTTCCAATCCGGCGTCCACATCGCAGGGTGTGTCCGTGCCCTGCCCACGTTCCTGCTCGCTTTGGAGCATGGACCCCCCGAGCCGAGCCTTGGCACCAGAGGTATGGTTCATGGGCCGTCGGGTGGCAACAGCGCCGCTCCGGTCATCGACCATCGTGTCTCTGCAGTACGGGTGTCCTACGGCCCCCCTGACGGAAAGGACCCAGGCTACTGGCAAGTGTACGCCGCTGAGGTCCTGCGACGGAAGTCCTCCGCCGCGGAGACCAACATGAGGCTTCCCACCTTCGACGCTCTGTCACGGATCCGTCCAGAGCTTACTTGCACGGCCTTCGCGCACATGACCGATGCGGGTTTCCTTAACCCATATCTACCGCAGTACAGCCGGGCGAACCCACGTCATCCAGTCGACGCTATCCTCTGGGCATTGGACATGGTCAAGGCCGCAAACGCGCCGAACCCCTTCTACTCCCTGGTGGGCGTGTACAAGTTCGGGGACGAAGGCCAGCCCCCCGTGCCGGGGGAGCTCCGTCGACTTGTCTTCACCATTCTAGCTTGCGGCGCTCGGGGACTGATCTACAGGCTCAACCAGAGCAAGCTCACGCCAGAGCTATCTGCAAGCGTCAGGGGCATTAATGAGAAGGTAACACAGCTTAGGCCTCTACTCCTCCCTGCGGAGCCTGTCGGCTGGGCGTCTTCCACCAATGGACAGGTACTCGCTCGAACTCTCTGTGCTGGCAGGGATGGCGTATTGCTCTTCCTGCTCAATAACGGCGATGCGAAGGGGAACTTGACCTCGACCGGCCGCGCCCAAGTCACTGTGAGTGCTCCGGAGTGGCTTGGCGGCCTTTCGCTTGCCCCCGAAAGCGATCCACTCGACGGCTCTGTCACCATCGACATGCAGCGCATCCGTGTCAATGTCAATCAGGTCCCCTCCGCACTGGTCCTGGTGTTCAAGGGCAGCCGGGCCCAGAACCCACCCATTGTCCCGAAGGCCCCCAAGAGAGGGGCGACACCGTGAGACGCACGATTCTCGAACTGTTCAACTCGATTGTGGATGGCATGGAGCATGACCTGATGCGCCGAGCGCTGGGGATCACGCATGACCGGCAACTCGCCGAGGATGCCTGCCAAGAGGGATACCTGGAGCTGTATCGTGCGCTCGACAAGGCCGCGCCCATCAACGACTACCGAGCTTGGCTACGCCGAGTGGTTGCCACCAAGGCCCTGGCCGCACGCAGTGCACGACGACCACCTGGCGAAGACACGCCACTCCTGCTAGACTCCATAGACGAGCAATCGGTCCGGACCGCCACGGGTTCCACCGACCCGGGTGCTGGTCTCGATCTCCAAGAGACCCTTGCGCGCTTGCCAACAGACCAGCAGACGGTGGTAAGCCTCAGACTGGTCCGGGGGCTGAGCTGCCGTGAGATCGCCGCCATGCTGAAGTGCTCGGAGAGGACTGTCCAGCGTTGGCTGGAGAAGGCCATTGCCGAGCTCAGACAGGAGCTTTCGAGCCCTGACTGAACTCCGCTGTAAGTATCGAGCGCCCAACGAGATAGGAGGATGGGCGAATTTCCCAGCATTCCAGTGTCGGTTTTCGGGCCGATTTGCGCTCTATATAAGTAGGGGGTGACAGTTCGGTGAGGTCCGTGATGGCTGTATCTGAGGCCTGCTCCAAGCACACTGGCTACCGAGGCGTGATCATCGGCATCGCGCTGGGGGATACCAGCCTGCATGAACCTGCTCTGGCGGACGAAGTGCGCCGCCACGTCGATGGGTGCTCGTATTGCCAAGGCGAGTTGGCCGCATACCGGAGGGTCGTGCTCGCCCTGCGGGCACAGCCCATTGCCGACCAAGTGGTTGCCGAGGCTACAGCCAACGTCAGAAGGCGTGTGATGGCAAAGGTTTGCAGATACGAGCGCTTCCGACTGCTCAAGCGCTCGGCAGCTGTGCTTGGCGCCGCAGCAGGCGTCGTCATCGCGCTGGCCCTCGTCTGGTCCCGGTGGACTGGCCCCGCGGCCCGGCCGGCGACGCAGATGGCTGAGGGTCCCGCTCCGGTGGACATAAGGCCCGGGCAAGTGTTTCCAACTCCAGCCAAGTCTGCTGCGGAAGAGCGTAGGTCACAGAAGCAGGCCATCGCAAACCACGTGAAGCGGGAACCCGCTGTCAAGCGGACCGTCGCGCGAGACTGGAAGCACAGTCTCGAAGAGGTCGCTCGGCTGCGCGAAGAGGGGACCAGGTACGCCTCCGGGAACGACTATGAGAAGGCCCAGCGACTACTGCGCCGCGCCATCACGCTGGCGGAGGGCATCTTGCGAGAGGCCCCTCAGGCCAAGACGGTTGAACGGTCGCACTACGAGCAATACCTCTGCTACGAAGCGCTTGGTGAGCACCTTATGCGGGAAAGCTCATTCTGCGCCTACCTCCGGGCCATTCAGGAGACGGGTGGAAAGGAAGCTGCTGCGTGGGCGCTGTTGGAGGATGCGCAGCGGCTCGTCCAGAGCGGCGCGACTTACACCTCAGGTGAGCGTGTCGAACGCGCCCTAGCACTGGGCCCATCACCCAGGCTGAAGCTCGCAGGTCACGTGATTCTCGCCTCGTGCGCTGAGCGAAGGGAGCTGTGGGATTTGGCGCTTTCCCAGTACCAAGCGGCACTTGATGAAGGGCCAGAGGCCGAGTTGGCAGCAAGGATTCTCGGCAAGATGATCACGCTCAACATGCACCAGGACAGGCTGCCCGCGGCCCTCGCAAGTGCTGAGGCGCTCTGCGCTCTGTCGCGAGAGGGATTCCCCAAGCGCGAGTGTATCCTCCAGGACCAATGGCTGGCGCACCTGTACGCTCGCAATGGCAGTGTGGCGAAGGCTGTCCTTGTCCTCCGTGAAACCATCAAGCGCTACGGACCAGGGGACGATACGTATATGGCACAGCTACAGCTCAACCGGATCCATGAGAAACTCATAGGTCAGGACTTCACGCGATGAGCAACCGGAGCCTCTGTGCTGGGCTGTCCATCGGAGGGGTATGCCTCCTATGAGAGTTCAGCGTTGCGCACACCTCCACGTTCTTCTCCTGCGGCTAGCGCTCTTCCTCCCTGTGTGTGGTGGCGCTTCGGCCATTGCTGGCGAAGCATCGCATCCGGTGTGCGTCTCCGTGTTCCTCAGCAACGACTGCCCCGGTTGTGGACTCATTGAGAGGCCGAATGTCGAAAAGCTCGCAGAGAAGCTGGGATGCGAGATCCGCATCCGCTACTTCTACGTAGACAAGGTCGAGGAGTACCATAGGCTCGTCAAGCTGGAGCAGCAGATTGGGGACGAGGGAAACGAGCTCCCGGTCGTTTTCCTTGGGACAGAGGTCCTGGGCGGCGTGAAGGAGATCAGGACTTCCTTCGCAGCGCTCGTTGAGAGGTTTGCGAAAGGAGGCGGAGCAGAGTCGTTCCCGGAGCTGGTTGCGGGACCTGAGCCCCCCACCCCGACAAGCGCCAGAGACTCTCGGGGCGGCACGCAAAGACTCATCTACATTGCCTATTTCGACTCGCCGGGCTGCAAGGAATGTCGTCGAGTGGAGTACATGCTCCAGAGCATCCGTCGAGACTTCCCAACCGTGCGCGTGAGGCGATTCTTCACGTCAGACCGCAGGTCTCAGCTTTTCCAGGAGGCCATTTCCCATCGCCTCGGCGTGCCTGCCGAGAAGCGCCTCCTGACGCCGGCTGTGTTCGTCGGCCGCGAGACGTTCATTCGCGAGGAGGTTGTAGACAGCCGCATCCGCTCTTGCGTGGGCCGATACCTGGACCGGGGAACGGAATGCGCTTGGGAGGATGATCTCGACCTCGCTGCCGCGGAAGACAGCCTGCACCAGCGCATGCGCTCCGTGGGCCTTGGTGCGGTGATTGTGGGCGGCCTCATTGACGGCATCAATCCGTGTGCGTTCGCCACGCTCATCCTGTTCGTTAGCTACATGCGGTCGGCGCGGCGCGACCGCCGCAAGCTTCTGGCGATCGGCGGCGCGTTCATCGCAGCCGTCTTTCTCTCATACTTCGCGGTGGGTATGGGCCTCTCGGAACTCGCCCTTCTTGCCGAGGGTGTCCCGTATCTTGATGCCATCGTCACGTGGGCTATCATCCTCCTTTGTATCCTCCTTGCAGTCCTCAGCCTGCGTGATGCCCAGATCGCGAGGCGTGGCCAGCACCGCGCCATGACACTCCAGTTGCCTCACGGCTTCAAGGATCGCATACACCGCGTCTTCATCCGGT
>ERZ795050.1921-NODE-1921-length-24814-cov-8.348843_pt1 | contig 24814 bp, 20 predicted proteins | sample MGYA00375134_ERZ795050 | MGnify/ENA primary metagenome ERZ795050 (study PRJEB30179, sample SAMN05720221) | activated sludge metagenome | isolation source: Anaerobic digester | place: Japan | collected 2015-05-26 ... | reverse complement strand
AAGTTCGCGTAGCTGGCCGGCAAACGCTGGTCTTCCCAAACTATCGGACGCGGCATGGGCAGCTCGACGATCCGAAACGGGCGTCCGTCGGGCTGACGAAAGCTGCGCAGGCGCTTCAGGTTGTCTTGCAGCGGCCGGTAATTTTCGTCGGCCGGATCGTCCTCGATGACCGTCACGATTGTCTCGGGATCGACAAACCGGGCCAGGTCGTCGACGTGACCATCGGTGTCATCGCCTACAATGCCCTCTCCGAGCCAGAGGATGTGCTCGACGCCTAAGTATTCGCGCAGGCGCTCTTCGATCTCAGCTCGCCCTAACTGCGGATTGCGGTTCGGGTTCAGCAGGCAGGCCTCGCTGGTCAACAAGACGCCCTGTCCGTTGACGTCGATCGAACCGCCTTCGAGGATCATGTCGGCGACGAAACGCGGCGTGCCCAGCACTTCGGCCATGAGCGCGGGGATCTTGTTGTCCAGGTCGTAAGGCGGGTACTTATCGCCCCAGGCGTTGTAGCCCCAGTCGGTCGCGGCCAGCTCACCGGCCCCGCGGGCCCCTTGCCCAGCCGCGCGGCGAACGAAGATGGCCCCGTAGTCGCGGCACCAGGCGTCGTTGGTCGGAAACTGGTGGAAACGGATGTCGCCCACCGCCTCCGCCTGCTGTAGAAAGGCCCGGGCCCGCTGCTCCATGTCCTGATCGCAAACGTTAATGTGAACGGTCTCCGACGCGGCCAGCGCGGCCACCATGCGCGCGAACACCGGAAACACGGTTTCCAGCTTGCCGGGCCAGGAGGCTTCTTTGTGAGGCCAGGAAACCCACGTGGCTTGATGCGGCTCCCATTCGGCGGGCATGCGATAGCCCAGTTGGCGCGGCGTCATACGGGCTCGCCCTTGTGCTGCTCGCCGATATAGACGCTGAGAAGGTCGCGGTAGGCGTCCGTACGGCGATCGCGCAAAAACGGCCAATGAGTGCGGTGGCGCTCGATGTCGCCCAGGTCGAGTTGGGAGACCAGGACCTGCTCGGCATCAACGGCCGCGCGAACGCGAATATCGCCGCTCGGGCCGGCCACAAAACTGCTGCCCCAGAACTCGATACCGCCGTCCGCTGGACCTTCGTGGCCGACGCGATTCACGGCCACCACGAAGCAGCCGTTGGCGATGGCGTGCGAGCGTTGTATGAGCTGCCAGTTCTCAAGCTGCTGGGCGCCCCACCTGGCTTTTTCGGACGGATGCCAGCCGATGGCGGTCGGGTAAAAGAGGATATCGGCGCCGTGCAAAGCGGTTGCGCGAGCGGCCTCGGGATACCATTGATCCCAGCATATCAGCGTACCGACCCGGGCGTGGCGCGTGTCGAAGCAGCGAAAGCCCAGGTCCCCCGGCGTGAAGTAAAACTTCTCGTAGTAAAGCGGGTCGTCGGGGATGTGCATTTTCCGGTACTTGCCGAGGTAGGCGCCGTTGGCGTCGAGGACGGCGACGGTGTTGTGGTAGACGCCGCGGGCCCGCTTTTCGAAAACGCTGGCGATGATCACGACGCTCAATTCCGCGGCGAGGGCGGCCAGCGCTTCTGTGGTCGGGCCGGGAACCGGTTCGGCCAAGTCGAAATTGGCGTGGTTCTCGGTCTGGCAAAAGTACTGGGTGCGGAACAGCTCGGGCAGGCAGATGATCTGCGCTCCCTGGGCGGCGGCCTGGCGAACGAGCTTCGCGGCGCTTTCCACATTCGCGGCTGGATCAGGTGCGCAACGCATCTGCACAAGACCGACGCTGACGTGATGGTTCTCTGCGTTCATGGGGCCTGGCTCCGCGGGCATTTACCCGGCTGGCGGTAGTGTAGTAATTGTTTGGGAATTCGTCATTGCGCCCGGCCGCTTCAGGCACGGGGCTGATGAGGAAGAGGAAATCAGCAGTGTGAGCCCCCTGTATCTCGGAAAACGACTGGACAGGCCAGGATATTCGTGTTAGGATTATGTTTGGTGGAACGATACAGGCGCTGCTTAGTCCGAAAACTCCATAATGCTTGCAGGGAAAAAATGTCGTGCACGCAACCCACGCTGGCCACTCGACTTGCGGCGATTATCGGCTGCGAGTTTGACGCATACAATATGTTGGGCTATATTGAAGGTTGCCCCCTATAGATGGCAGGCAGCAGGTCCTGACCGCCGCTGGGGCGTTTTCGTCTCGCGGTCAAACGTCAGCGAGGTTCATTGAGGGAAGGACGGTCGCATGAGTCAGAAGGAAGCCGCTGATTTGAGGCTCACGGAGGAGCCGCTGCTCACGCCGAACGCCCGCACTGTCCTTGAGGCCCGCTACCTCAAGAAGAATGAGGCCGGCGAGTGTATCGAAACGCCCGGCCAACTCTTTCGGCGGGTCGCACGGACCATAGCCAATGTCGAGCTCGCTTACGGCGGCGACGAAGCGGAGCGGCAGGCGTGGGAACAGCGCTTTTACGACCTGATGGCGTCCGGCAAGTTCATGCCCAACTCGCCCACCCTTATGAACGCCGGCCGCGAGCTGGGCCTTCTGTCGGCCTGCTTCGTCCTGCCGGTGCATGATTCGATTGTGGACATTTTCGACGCGATCAAGCAGACCGCTCTGATCCAAAAGGCCGGTGGCGGAACCGGTTTCGCTTTCGACGAGCTACGTCCCACTGGCGACTACATCAAGTCCAGCGGCGGCACCACCAGCGGACCAATCACGTTCTGGCGCGCTTTCAGCGAAGCCACCAACGCGATCCAGCAGGGCGCTTTCCGCCGCGGGGCCAACATGGGCATGATGTATATCCATCATCCCGATATCCTAAAATTCCTCTACGCCAAACAGGACCTCAATCAGTTCACAAACTACAACATCTCGGTCAAGGTGACCGACACGTGGATGGAGGAATTCCGGGCCGACCCCGATTCGCCGCACATCGTCCGCAACCCGCGCACCGGTCGCGCCTATGCGATCCCGCGCGCCGTTGATATCTGGAAACACGATTTGCGCGACCTCGTGGAAATCCACTGCGTCGAGCCCGCCTCCGGCCGAGCCGCCTATTACACGACTCCGCGGCTGACCAGCCCTCTGCCTGAGGAACTGCAGGGGCACATTTACACCAAGCACGACATCTGGACCATCATCACCCAGCACGCCTGGCAGACGGGCGAGCCGGGAATCGTTTTCATCGACCGGATTAATCAGCACAATCCCACGCCGCACGTTGGCCGCATCGAAGCCACCAATCCCTGCGGCGAGCAGCCGCTGCTGCCGCACGAGGCCTGCAACCTCGGCAGCCTGAATCTGGGCCGGTTCGTGCGCAATGCGTGTACGCCGCAAGCCGAAGTGGATTGGGAGGCCATGCGCCAGGCGGTGCGTGACAGCGTTCGGTTCCTTGATAACGTGATCGACGCGAACACGTATCCGCTGCCCGAGATCGAGAAGATGTGCAAGGCCAATCGCAAGATCGGCCTGGGCATCATGGGGTTCGCGGACGCCCTGTTCGCTCTGAACGTGCCTTACAACAGCGCCCTTGGCGTGTCCTGGGGTGAGCGCTTCATGAAATTCATCAATGAGGAAGCGCACCTGTGCAGCGAGGAGCTTGCCCGCACGCGTGGCTGCTTCCCCAACTGGCAAGGCAGCATCTGGCAAACGCGTTACGACCGCCCGATGCGCAACGCCGCCGTCACAACCGTAGCCCCGACCGGCACCATCAGCATCATCGCCAACTGCTCGGGCGGCGTGGAGCCGCTGTTCTCGCTGGCGTTCATTCGGAACGTCCTGCGCGGCCAAAAGCAAGGCGAAAAGCCGCTGGTCGAGGTCAACGCGCTTTTCCGCCGCGTCGCTCAGGAACGAGGTTTCCTGTCCGACGAACTGCTGGAACGCCTGGCGGCCGAAGGCACGCTCGCGCGCATCCCCAAGGTGCCCGAGGACGTTCGCCGGGTATTTGTGTGCGCCCACGATATTTCGCCCGAATGGCACATGCGCATGCAGGCCGCTTTCCAGCAGCATTGCGACTCCTCGATCAGCAAGACCATCAATTTCCCTCGCTCGGCCACGGTTGCCGACGTCGAGCGGATTTACCACCTGGCCTACGAGCTGGACTGCAAGGGCGTCACGGTCTACCGCGACGGTTGCCGCGCCGGCCAGCCGATGGCCTTGAAGAACGGCGAGGGCGAAAAGGCCCACGCCGATGCGAGCGAGGGGGCCAGCGCGCCCCCATCTGATAGCGCGGCCAGCCGGCCGGTTCGCGAGCAGGCGCAATGCGAAGCCTGCCCCGAGGGCACCCCTCCCTCGGTCGAGCCTACGAACCGGCCCGGCGGCCCGCCCACCCGCCCCTATATCGAGCCCGCCGACCTGCCCGAGATCGTCAGCGGCTTCCGCATTCGCCAAATGACCCCCTTTGGCAACATGCACGTAAAGATCACCGTCGACCCGCACTCGCAGCGCGAGTTGGAAATCTTCGCCCAACTGGGCAAGGGCGGCGACGTGGCCAATAGCGATCTGGAAGGCCTCTGCCGCATCGCCTCGCTCTGGCTCCGAGCCGGCGGCAGCCTCGTCAATCTTATCAAGCAATGGGAGGGCATCGGCTCATCGCTCCAGATCCCCACCCGCGCGGGCCGCATCATGTCGCTGCCCGATGGCTTGGCTTGTGCCCTCAAAAAGTACTTGCGGGCCAAGGAGCGTTTCGGCCTCCGCGCCCTGCTGCTGGGTGAGATCGATCCGGCGGAACTCGATAACCCTTATCCGCCGCCCCACGAACGCGCGGCACATGCGCCCGATCGCACCGTTGACGCTACACGGCCCCAGCAGGCCCCCCTGCCGCCAAAGCGCGGCCAAGACCCAAGCGCCGGCGGCGGAGCAGATTCGAAATCCTACGCGACGGGCGCCGTACAACGCAGGCTGGACGGAGGAAACGTCGCACGCCTCGATAGCGCCACAGAACCAAAAGCCTCCGCCCACTCGTCGTCCCCAACCGCCGGGTCGAAACCCAGCGTCAAAAGCGACGGTAACGGCCACGGCAAGGGTAACGGCAAAGGCAATGGCGGAACGGTCGTGACTACCACGTCCCTCGGTAACGGCGACAGTGCCTGGTCCGGCTATCGCCCGCCGTATGCGACGCGCTCGGATTCCGCCACCGCGCTGGCAGTTGAAGAAGCCGCGGGCGTGGCGGTCGTCGCTGAGCCGCAGCCGCAGCAGCGTGCAGCCAGCGCCGCAGGGCACTCCGAGGGCATGAGCGCGGTCGAGCGTGCCATGCTCGCCAGCATCTTGTCCGGCGGGCGCCACGACCACGACGCTGCCAGCCACTACGCCCTCAAATGCCCCATGTGCGGCGGCCCGGTGGCCCGCCAGGAAGGCTGCTTACACTGCGGCAACCAGTGCGGCTGGGCGGCGTGCTAACGACCCTCGCGCAGAGCACAGCGACACCGGCTCACAGGCATCGGGCCCGCGTGCTCTGCACCGGAGAGCTTCCACACGCCGGCGTCCCGGTAGATTTGCCCCGCAAACCCGGTTACGCTTTTGTTCCTGCCGATTATGTCGAGGCACACCGGCGGGCAGCCCGGCATGGGCCGAGGCGAGCGAGTACGGCACGAGGTTGAGTGACGATGTGGAGAACTGGCATCCTGTTAACCGCGATCCTGATTTGCGCAACGGTTCTGACTTCGTGCGGCGATTCCGCTGAGCCGCCGCCGCGGAGCGCAACCGTGAAAGGCAGCGGCGCACTGGCCGCCCCGATCACGCCTACGCCACCGGATGGCGGCATTCTGCAGGACCAGGCTCAGTATCAGCCGGCCACCTTCACGCCGCCGCCGAGCAAGCCAAAAGAGTCGGCCGCGGGGGAAGACGGCGCTGCTCAGGACTCCAACGAGGCGGCCGCTGTGCGCGAGTTCATGTTTGACGTGATGCGTGACATGCAGGCCGGCAGGTTCGAACGCGTTCTCAGCAAGATCGACCCTGACCCGGGCGAGGCGGCGCGCGAGCATATGCAGCGCACACTGGAGATGGTTACTGCCCTCGCGCGGTCCCTGACTGAAAAGCTGGGGCTTGATTCCCTGGAGCAATTTTACGAGGGCGAGCTGAAAGCTCTGGCGGACAATATCGAGGTCGAGTTGACCGGTCCTGACTCGGCGACGGTCACGCCTAACCTGCTGGGTGGGTTACTACTTGGTCCCGACTTCGCCACGCCCAAGGCGAAGCTAGTCAAGACGGGCGGGGAGTGGCGTTTCTTGCTCGAGACGCCGCTGACCGGCGCAGACCTGGACAAGCTGGCGGTGTATCATCAGACAGTACAGGCACAACTGAAGCAGGTTAGCGAAGTTATTCAGCAGGCCGGGCCCGCGGAACTAGAGGCTATTAGAGAAGGCGTTATGCAAGCCTTGGCAGCCGCGAGCATCGCCGAATTGAGCTCGGCGCCCGCAGCGAGCCAGGCGGCGCCCGCCAGCGCCCCGTCGGAAGAGCCCAACGAGGGCGGGCGGCCGGCTCCCTGAAGTCGGGCGCGACGGCAAGTGTAAACCAGGCGAGTCTTGGAGGTTTGGTTTGGCGGTCGTCTCACGAGAGCAACTGGATTCCCTCATCGCAGCGATTCACTCGCACGACTTTCTGCGCCGCATGCTGGAGAGCATGGAGCAGCACCACCGGCTGGTCTTCCACGCGAATGAGCACGCGGATTGGAACTTGGTGCGCGCCACTGCGGAGCAAATCCTGGTCGCGGAAATCGTTTCACGGCACAAAGGCAACATTGACGGCGTCTACTTTGCCCTGCGCGACCTCGAGGCCGGCGGGCGGACCTGGGAAGCCGCCATCAATGAGCTGGCGGGCCGCGTCCATTCCTATTACACCACGCCGCTGGGCGTCCTGATGCGCAAGAACCTGTTCGGCGAAAACGCCGTGTTCCTCACAACCGATGCTCACGACTGGATTCGCCGTCAGGAGGCCTCTTCCGGCATGCTTGGAAACCAGGCATGAATGCGAACGCTCCCAAAGCGCGGTGTAACGTCGCAGACCTGAAAGCCGGCCAGCGGCTCGACGATCAAATCTTCCGCATCGCGCAAAAGGAGCTGCGCACCACCTCGAACGGCAGCCTCTACATCCACGCCGTGCTGGCGGACGCGACCGGGCAAATCCTGGGCCGCATGTGGAACGCCTCGCAGGAGATTTTCGATTCGATCCCGAACGGCGGGTTCCTGGCGTTCCGCGGACGCGTGGAGAGCTTCAAAGGCGCCCCGCAGTTCATCATCGACGGCCTGCGCTGCGTGGAAGCCGGCAGCTTCGACCCGAGCGAGTTTCTTCCGGCCACCGAGCGCGACGTGGAGGCCATGTGGGAAGAGCTTAAAACCACCCTGCGGCAGGTTCAGAACCGGGACTTGCTGGCGCTGGTCGCCAAATTCGTCAACGACCCCGCCTTCCAGACCGGCTTCAAGCGCGCCCCGGCCGCGATGTCTTTTCACCATGCCTGGCTGGGCGGCCTGCTGGAGCACACGCTAAACCTGCTGCGCCTGGCGCGCGTCGTGTGCCCGCTGTACCCGCAGGTCTGCCAGGACCTCGTGCTGGTCGGCGTTTTCCTGCACGACATCGGCAAAGTCCGCGAGCTGGCCTACGAGACGAATTTCGAATACACGAGCGAAGGGCAGCTCATCGGGCACATAACGCAGGCGGTACTGTGGGTGCATGAAAAATGCGCCGAGATCGCGCGCGAGACCGGGCAGCCGTTCCCGCACGACCTGGAGATGGCCCTTCAACACATCATTCTGGCCCATCACGGCAAGTACGAATTCGGCAGCCCGCGCCTGCCGGCGACCGCCGAAGCGATCATGATTCACTACCTCGACAACCTGGATGCCAAGCTGAACATGGTCTTCGAAGCCATCGAGGGCGACACGGACGCCGACAGCGAATGGACAGCCTTCGTGCGTGCGCTCGAGACCAAAATCTTCAAGCCGGACATCCTGGGAACGCGCAAAAAGACATAGGCCATTCGCAATCCGCGACCACGGGCGGCACGAACGGGTCGATATCGTAACCGGGAATGCTGCGGCAGCCCGCCGCCGGCCGTGTTCGGCTGCGCCGCCGGCGCGCCCGCCTCGCCGCAGAGCAGTGCGAAGCTTACAATTACGACCCGGCGCCTCCGGCGAGCCAAGCCGCTGAACACGGAAGTAAATGACCAGCGCACCCGAACGGATTCAAATGGCGAATTATCGCAGCGAGATCGGGCGGAAATCGGTTCACTTTCTTTCGGCGCTCACGCCGCTGGTCTACCTGTTAATCGACAAGCGTTTGGCGCTGTCGATCCTGGTTCCGATTGCGTGCGCGGTACTTCTGATCGACGTGTTGCGGCAGGCCCACCCGGGGCTGCGGGCGTTTTACAACCGGCACTGGGGGCATTTGATGCGCGGGGATGAGACCGGCCGGCTGAGTGGCGCGTCGCATGTGATGATCGCGAGCGTGTTGTGTATCGTCGTTTTTCCAAAGCCGATCGCGATTACGGCGTTGCTGTTCATGTCCGTTTCGGACGCGTTGGCATCGCTCGCGGGTATGCGCTCCAATGGTCCACGCTGGTTCCGCGCCAGTTTGGCCGGCAGTTCAGCGTTTCTGATATCCGCGGCGGCAATGGCGCTGCTTCTCTTGCGCGAACATCCGCTCGCGGCGCTGGTTGGCGCGGTGGTCGCCACAGTTATCGAGGCCCTGCCGCTGAGCATCGGCAAAGCCCGCATTGACGACAACCTCACGGTCCCTCTTGGCGCGGGCCTGGTTATGTGGGCTCTCTGCGGCTGGTGCTGAGCCCGCCATATAGTCGTCTGAAATGCCGGCCATATTATAGGACGCTGCTTTCAGTCCGCAAAGCAGTCGTTTGCTTCAAAGTTCACTGCTGTCAGGAATCCGGCACAGGCCGCGATCCCGGCCGCCGGCGGGCCGAAATTACTTCCGTCATGACCGCTCGTATCGTACAATTGAATCGCTCCGGGGGTTCGGAAGGCTGTTATTGATTCATCCATTAGGAGGAAGGCAAAGATGTCGCGAACAATCTTCTTGTGTCTTGCACTGTTGTGCAGTTGCGTGTTGTCGTTCGGCGCGGTGGGCGCGGAGCGCGGCGGGAATTACCTAATCGTCTCCGCACCAGACTATGTAAACACCCCCCCGCTCAACCAGTTCATCGCTCACCGCGAGGCGCGCGGTTTTAACGTCATGGTTTATTCCCCGCCGAGCGGCACGAGCAAGGAAGCCATAAAGGCCTACATTCAGAGTTTATGGGGGACGGCTGACCAGCCGGCCTATCTGCTGATCGTAGGCGACACCGACGGCACCTCGACTTCAACCAACAGCACCATCCCGCACTGGATAGGTACCGGCAGCAAATCCGCTCCGACCGACCTGCCGTATGTATGCATGGACTCCGTCCCCGTGAGCTGGTACCCGGATTTTTACCTTGGGCGCTTCTCCGTGCGCGACCTCAGCATGCTCAACGCCGTAGTCGCTAAGACGATCGCGGTCGAAAGCGGCGGCTTCAGCGATCCTGGATACGTGCGCCGGGCGGCCCTGCTGGCTAACGACGACTCCACTACGCATTCCATAGAATTGCACGACTGGATCATCAACACCTATCTCGAGCCGGCCGGGTTCACGCCGCATCGCATTTACGCTGCCTACGGCGGCAGCACGGCCGACGTCAGCGCCGCTGTAAATGCCGGCGTATTGTTCACCGTCTATTTCGGGCACAGCGGGTCCGGCGGTTGGTGGTCGCCGGCCTTTTATCAAGCCGACGTTCAAAACCTGACGAACAACGGCCTCTATGGTCTAACCATGGGTTGGTCCTGCAGCTCCGCCTATTACCCTACCTCAGAGTGCTTCGGCGAAACCTGGTTGCGCGTCGCGAACCGTGGTTCGGCCGCCTACCTGTCTTCTGCAACATCCGTGTGGTGGGGCTCGGACTCCTCCTGGGAATCGTCGCGGCGCATGGAACGCTACATCTTCCAGTCCTTCTTCGCCGACAACATCTGGGAAGTCGGCCCGGCTTGGCACGCGGCCCTGGGACGCATGTACAACGACCCTGAATTCGGCCCGGCGCATGATCACACGCACAACATCTTCGAGATGATGGTCCTGTTGGGGGACCCTGCCCTGCGGCTGCCGTTCCGCGCGCTCGATATCTCTCTGATGGAGGGCGTGCCCGAATTCATCCACCCCGATGAGCCAACCATATTCACAGTGAACATCGGCTCGGCCGCCGAGCAATACGTAGCCGACACGGCCCTGCTGCACTACTCACTCAACGGTGAAGACTTCCAGACGGCGCCGCTGGTTCACCTGGGCGGAAGCGAGTTCCTGGCCAGCCTGCCCGCGCCCGGCTGCGGCAGCACGCCCCGCTTTTACTTCAGCGCGCAGGGCGATCAGGGCTCGACCGTGTACCTGCCGTATCTGGCGCCGGCCTCCTGTTTCACCGCCGAGGTTGCCGCAATCACAACCCTGCTCGATGACGATTTCGAGGCCGATACGGGCTGGACTGTGTGGAGCGACCCGGCCATGGTGAGTGGAATGTGGCAGCGGGGCATCCCGGTGAGCCCGGTGCCGGAAGGCGCGCCCAAGGCCGATTTTGACGGCTCGGGCAGTTGTTTCCTTACGGACAATCGCAGCCCCAACTACGACGTGGACCTGGGACCGACCATCCTGTTGTCGCCGATCATCAACTTGGCCGGCCGGCCCGACCCGTACGTGCGTTATAGCCGGTGGATGTATTGCGATGACGTAATTGCGCCGGCCCGGGACTACCTCTTGGTGCAATGCTCGTCTGACGGCGGCGCAAACTGGACTACGGTCGAGCAGGCCTGGGACGACGGGGCATGGGTCCAGCGCGAGTTCCGTGTGCGCGACTTTGTGACGCCGACCGCCCAGTTCCAACTGCGGTTTTCCGTCGCGGACAACCCGAACAACTCCGTGACCGAAGCCGGCGTGGACGCAGTCTGGGTGTACGATCGGGGCTGCGGGGACGTGCCCCCCGTTCTGGGTGACTTAAATTGCGACGGCAATGTCAACGTTTTCGACATCGATCCGTTCGTGCTGGCGCTGACGGACCCCGCGGGGTACGCACTGGCGTTCCCGGCCTGCGACGCAATGAACGGCGACGCCAACCAGGATGGCGAGGTCAACGTCTTCGATATCGATCCGTTTGTGGCGCTCCTGACCTCGTCGGCCCCTTGACGGCCTGAGACGGCGCACTGCCAAACCGCCGGCATAATTCAGCACTGAAGCGTTGCGGCCCGGCTTTTTGCCGGGCCGCCGCTCAAATTGCAGAGCGCTCCAGCAGCTTCGCGACCAGCTCAACCGGCAAACCGACCACGTTCGGAAAACTGCCCTCGATCCGCTCGATCAGCCGATCGCCGCAGTCTTGTATGCCGTACGCCCCGGCCTTGCCGCGCCACTCTCCGCTTTTCAGGTAAGCTTCGATCTCGGCCGCGTCGTCGCGCATCCAAACCGCTGTTACATCTGCTCCAAACAGCCGCCGCGGCCGGCCGTTTATCCGCACCAGTGAAACGCCGGTAATCACGTCGCAGCGCCGGCCGGCTTGCAGGAGGAGCATGCGCCGTGCGTCAGCCAGATCGCGTGGTTTGCCGAGCAGGTGCTGCCCGCAGGTTACGATCGTGTCCGCTCCCAGCACGAGCCGGCCGGGATTGGCTTCGGCCACTGCCCGGGCTTTAAAGTAGGCCAGTGCTTCCGCCCAGCCGCGCGGGTTCACCGACTCGGGCTTTGCGTCCGGCTCCGCCAGCGGGCAGGCGCGAATTTCGAACGCAGGCACGATCGTTCGCAAGAGTTCGCGCCGCCGTGGACTGGCGGACGCCAAGATGAGAGCTGGCTTGGGCATTAATCGACCTTGCCTGCGTTGACCTCGCTCGGCACGCGCCATTAGATAAACCAGAATGCCGAAGGTCAAAGCCACCCGCACGATTCGCACCAGACGCTCTCACGCGCCGGACAAGCGGCGCAGCGCCACTGCCCACCGCTTTGGCGCGCATACCTCGATCGCCGGCGGCATGCATCACGCCCTTGAAATCGGGCTGCGCCTGGGCTGCGATACCGTCCAGGTATTCGTCAAAAACCAGCGCCAATGGCGGGCGGCCCCACTACGCGCGGATGACCTGCGCTGCTGGAACGCCCTTCTGGATACTCCCGGCTTCGGCCCGGTCATCGCCCACGCGACGTACCTCATCAACCTGGCATCGGCCGACAAAATCATCCGGACGCGCAGCCTGGCAGCCTTTGAACAAGAACTTCAACGCTGCCAAACCCTTCATATACCGTATCTCGTGGTGCATCCAGGCGCGGCAACCGACGGCGACCGCCGCTCGGCGATCGCGCGAGTCGCGGCCGCGCTCGACGACTTGGCCAAACGGGGGGTCGCGCCGCAGGTCACGCCATTGCTCGAAAACACCGCCGGGCAGGGAACGGCCCTCGGCTGGCGGCTCGAAGAGCTGGGCGAGATCATCGGGCGTCTGCGACGGTCGCGGGCCGGCGTCTGCTTGGACACCTGCCACCTCTTTGCCGCCGGTTACGACATTCGCCGGCCGCAGGGATATCAGGAAATGGTCGCGTCGGCCGAGCGCTCGTTCGGGCTCGAACGCATTCATTGCTGGCATCTTAATGACAGCCGGGCGCCTCTCGGTTCTCGGGTGGACCGGCACGAGCATATTGGCCGCGGCCGTATTGGAGCGTCGGGGTTCCGCACGCTGCTATCGGATTCGCGCTTCTGCGAAATACCAATGATCATCGAGACTCCGAAGGGGCAGGATGGCGCTGGGCGGGACTGGGATTGGCTGAATTTGCGCCGGCTGCGGCGATTGGCGGCGCGACGGGCGTAAGTCTCGGTACTTTGCGGGCCGTTGCAGCCGCTGCTCCTGCGGCGCCAACAGTGCGGCGACGTTACGGCAACAATGGACGCATTCCCGTCATTGACACGGCCTGGAACCACGTTATTATCGGGGTACTTGGGCGTGGAGCCGATTGCAGCGGCGCGGCAGTATTGCTGACCGCGGGGAGGCTAGATATGGCGTCGCCTTCCAGCCCAAAGCCTACAACTCCGGCCGGCGCAACAGCCGGTCCAGTCTCGCCTGACTCATCCGACTCGGCACAGCGAACTATTGCGAGCCTGGAGCAGGAACTGATCGCCTGCCAGCATCTGGTAGCGCTTGGGAACATAGCGGCGGGTATTGCACATGAAGTCAACAACCTGATGACTCCTCTGCTGGCGCGGGCGGAGTTCGCCCTTGCCAGCGGCTCTCCGGCTGAGATGCGCAAGGCATTGGAGCGCACCAAGGTTCAAGTCGAGCGGGCCGTCAGTATTACCCAGCGAATGATGGATTGGGCCCACAACCGCGAATGCCAGCTCGAATCCTGCAACGTTCTAGAGGCGGTGAATGAAGCGTTGGCCACCGTTGTGCGGCCACTCGAGAAGGATGGCATCGCCCTGACCGTGGATGTTCCCCCGGATTTGCACGTGCGTGCCCGGCGCGACCTGCTGATCCAGGTAGTGTTGAATCTCATACTGAATGCGCGTAACGCTATGGTGCACACACCGGGCAGTTTGAAGGTCACCGGCTGGCGCAATGGAACGGACGTGGTTCTCGAGTTCTGCGACGGCGGGTCTGGGCTGACGCAGGAACAAATCGACCGCGTTCTAAATCCGTTTCTGGCCGGCACTGAGTGTCGCGGCCGCGAGTGGCAGGGCATTGGTCTGGGCCTGAATGTTTGCCGGATCATCGTCCACAAGTGCGGCGCCCGCATTGCGGTTCGTGCCAACGAGACCCGGGGCTGCACTGTAGCTCTGCGCTGGCCCGCGGAAACGCCCTCAGGCTGTGCAGACGGCGCTTGACGCGGTCGCCTCCTGGCCTTGACGTGTGCGGCGCGAGCCGGGCGCCGCCAGCACCAGAATCACTATCACGGTCGCGCCGCTCACCAGTAGGCCTTCGCGCAGACCCGGCGGGGAGTACGAGAAGTCGATTTTCACGTATTCGCCGGCCGGCACGCGCAGCGACATCAGACCGTCGCGCGGCTCGATCGCGACCTGCCGGTTAGCTATGCGCGCCTGCCAGCCGGGCTGCGCCAGCCGCGAAACGATCAGCCGCTTTTCCTGCATCTGCCCCGCCTCCGTACGGCCCGGCCTGTGGCGCTCGCCCGCCAGCCAGGAGTCTACTACTACTTCGAACCGCTGATTCGAATGCACTTGGCTGCTAATCGCGACGGGCGCCGCGGCGTCTTCCAGAACGGCCATTCCGGCGGCCGACGGGTTGCGGTACAGACGCCAACCAGCAGCGTCCACCTCCTCGAGAGTGCAGCCGGCAGGTTCATCCGCTGGGTCGCGCGTAAGAATCCATCCGACGTTGTAAGTGCGCATCCACCGCGGATCTTGGAGCAAGGCCCGGACCTGGTCACTCTCACCCCAGGGCCGGAACGCGAAGCGCGGCTGCAGCGAACGCGGCTGCAACGGCCCATAGTCCGTCAAGGATTGAATGCCCACGAGGCTGTTAACGTTGGCGGCCAGAATGTTAAGCGGCTCGCCATAGATGTCGGCCGTATGTGCAACCACCCAAAGCCGCCGGCCCGAGTCGCGCACGCGTTCCACCCAGGGCGCTTCGCTCTGCGGCAGAAGGTCTGCGGGCCCGTTCTTGCCCAAAGGAATGTCAATGGTCCAGCCGATAACCGCCAAATCAAGCGTCGTTACAATGACCGGCAACCACAGCCAGCGCGGTCGATGCCAACGGCGGGCCGCCACTCCCAGGGAAGCGAAGCTCGCCATAGCGACCGCCAGCGGTACGAAAACGCTCGGACTCCACGGGCGCAGAGCGTGCAGTGCCGCCGCACGCCAGTCTGACGGCAAGAACGGTATAACCGCGGCCCCGACGATGAGGGGCATGCCCACTAACGCGGCGCCCTTGATGTGCGGCCGGGCGCTCCAGGCCTGCAATGCAGCGCGCAGGCGGACGCGCCGCGGATTGTGCGCGGCGCCGAGGTCGTGCAAGCTGATGGCGGCCAAAGCGGCGATGGACATGTTGAACAGCAGCAGTGCCCGAGCAGGCACGCGAAACAGGCTGCTGCCCGGAATCTGATAGAGCAGCGGACACAATGGGCCGAACTGGCCTAGCGCCACCAGCACGCCAAAGATGAGCAGGACCATCCACGGTCGGCGTTGCGGATCCCCGCGCCAGCCCACCCGCAAAGCGACCGCCGCCAATATGAGCGGCACGATTCCGGCGTACGCGAATTGCTCGCATTGGTGCGACGGCCCCCAATACGGCTGATCGAAGAAGTTGGGCGTGCGCTGCCCGAAGAACATCGGCGCCACCCACCCGATCGCCGACCACGGGTACCAGCTATTCTCGACAAAATCCCGATACGTGCGGTCAACGCGCGTACACTGCTCCAGCCACATCACCGTCGGCACGAGTTGGACCGCGAACAGCCCGCCCGCAAGCACCCAGATTCCAAGCCATCGACCAAACGCCGGGACCGCGGCGCGCAGCTTAACGGTGAACTTGGGCGCTGCTGCCCAGCCGGCCGCAACGATGAACACCAGGCTCCCTAAGGCGGTGATCGCAGCAATCTGCACGTGCCCGGCGTAGAGTTGAAGCGCTGCCACGATGCTGGCCGTAGTGAGCCGAAACCCGCCCCCGTTCTGCGCATAGCGCTGAATCCGCCAGAACACCCAGGGTGCCCAGGCTGCGGCATGCTGCAACGAGAAGTGTGCCCGGTGGGCCAGCATGAAGCCGGAAAACGCGAACAGAAGCCCGCCAAACAGCGCCGCCGGTCGCGCCAGCCGCCCCGCACGCAGCAAGCGGTACATACCCCAGATCGCCAGGCTGTAGTGCGCCCACAGGCTCACCGCGTAGGCGGGCAGCGGCGGCAGCAGCGCGAACAGCCACGTGCCGGGGTACCACAGCGCCGATTGGGGATCGGCCGCGAAGGGCCGGTCCAGCCCGGTCCACGGATTGATCCAGGGCCATTGTCCCGCGCGCACCGTGTCGTGGAAAAAGCTCCGCGACGGAAAGTAATAAAGCAGGTCATCCTCGCCCGCCCCGAGGCCGCCAAGCCGCCAGAGCGGAGCCAGCATGACGCCCGGCAGAAATACAATCGCCAGCGCGACCAGCGCTCTCTGCTTTCGCATGGTCAGCGAATCTTACCCTTGGCACGCCGTTGATGTCTCAGCATACTACGGCCAAACTCGCGGCACGGCCCGCCGGCCGCATTTGCCGAAGCGCGACGCGCAAGAACTAACATGCACGTGCTGCCACCGTATCGCCGTATCCTCCTGCTGACCGAAGGCCAGCTTGGGGCGTTCACGTCCAAAACCGCCGCCGCCCTGCTGCGCTACCGCGCGCCGGACGTCGTGGGCGTGCTTGATTCGCACGCGGCTGGAACCGACGTGCGAACCGTCTTTCCCTGGTCGCCCCCGGTGCCGATCGTGGCGGACATCGCCGCTGCCCGCACCCTGGCGCCAGACGCTCTCTTCGTAGGTATTGCTCCGCCGGGCGGCGCGTTGCCCGGTCCCATGCGACAGCACATCGCCCATGCGTTGGCCGCCGGGATGGACGTCGTCAGCGGCTTGCACCAATTCCTGGCGGACGATGCGGAGTTGGCGGCCTTGGCACAGCAAAACCGAGCCCGCATTTTCGACCTGCGCCGTCCCCCGGCCGAGCGGACAATCGCGACCGCGCGCGCTCTATCGACGCGCTGCCGCCGCGTTTTGACCGTCGGCACGGACGGGAATGTCGGGAAAATGGTTGCCGGTCTGGAACTGACGGCCGCCGCACGGCAGCGCGGCCTGCGGGCCGAATTCCTCGCGACCGGGCAAACCGGTACGATGATCGCGGGCCGCGGCGTTGCCATTGATGCAGTTGTTTCGGACTTCGCACCGGGCGCAGTCGAGGAGCTGGTGCTGAGCGCTGCCGATTCAGACATTTGCATCATTGAGGGACAGGGCAGCATCGCTCATCCGGGATTCTCGGCCGTCACTCTCGCCTTGCTTCATGGCGCCTGCCCGGATGCCATGATCCTCGTACACCATGCCCGCCGCACGCACTACAGCGCCGCGCCACACATGCGGATTCCGAGACTGGCTGAACTGCGGGCCATCTACGAAAGCGCGGCGTCATTGCTGCATCCATCGCGCGTTGTCGGCGTGGCGCTGAATCCGCTGGGCTGTGATCCGAAATTGGTCCGCGAGGAAACTCGCCTGTTGGCGCAGGAGCTGCGGATTCCAGTGTGCGACGCAATTTGCGGCTGCACGGCGCTTCTGGATGCCGTTTTGGCGAACACCATACCTAAGTGCTGACGGTTTTTAGTCACCCGTCTTCGACTAAAGGCAAGTCGGCTCGATCGGCGATCATGCCTGAACGAGCTTGCATCCCCGGAGCGTCGCCGGATAATGCGTGCTCGTGTGCGGTTTGAAACGAACTTTGTGGAGGTAAGACATGAAACGATTCGCAATGGCAGGTTTTTTCACATGCGTCCTGTTCCTGACAGGATGCGGCGACATCACAGGGAAGTGGACTCTCGACTGCATTGAGCCGGAATCAGAACGCCAGAACTTCGACGTGAAGTGCCTGGTGCTGAGAGACGACAACACGTTCCTCCTCAAGGCCTGCGAAGACGCGAAGCCGGCCGAGGTGTGCGGAACGTATTGCTATGACAAAGACACCGATACTCTGACATTCACGCCTGAGGGCGGCCCCGCGCGGACGTATATCGCGGAAGTCGGGCTCCTCGGTTTCGGCAAGATGAAGGTGTGCCCGACGGGCGAGAAGGCGTGGACGGCTTATCTCAAGCGCTGTAAGTGTGAGCCCTGCGCCGACAAGTGCAAGCCATGCCCCGCCAAGTGCAAACACAATCCCGACAAGTGCGACAAGCCGTGTCCAAAACCATGTGACAAGCCCGCCGAGAAGAAGGCCGAATGCCCGATGCACAGAGGTGAGCCTGTTCAGAAGAACTAAGACCCACGCGCCCGCGGGGTGCCACGGCTCAAAGCCGAAGCTTCAAGCAGTGCGGGCCTTCGTTAACGGTAATTCCTGCCCCTGAGAAGCGGCGGCCGGTCCACAGCGGACCGGCCGCCGCTTTTTGCTCATTCACGCTGCCCGTGACGGCCATGAGGTGATAGGGTGATAAAGTGATAAGGTGATAAAGGACGATCTGCGGAATCGCTTTATCACTTTATCACTCTATCACTTTATCACTCGCTGGCCGAGTGCGGCCGCCGTCGCAGCCTCTCCCGCGCATAAGAAGAGCCTCGCCGCTTGCACGGCGAGGCTCGCGAATAGCTGTCTTCCTCGCTTCCGCCCGGGCTCGGATGTCCGGCTTAACGCTTCGAGAACTGGAAGCGACGACGGGCCTTGCGGCGCCCGTACTTCTTGCGTTCAACGCGCCGCGAATCGCGCGTCAGGTATTGACCGTCACGCAGCGTGGGCTCGACCGATGCATCGGCCGCTACCAGCGCACGCGCAACACCCAGCTTGACGGCGCCCGCCTGCCCGGTATGCCCGCCGCCGTGGACGTGTACCAGCACGTCCCACATTCCCAGTTTGCCACTGGCCTGCAGCGGGGCTATGACGGCCGCCCGGTCCTGCGGCTCGGTGAAATAGTTCTCCAGCTCGCGTTTGTTGATCACGATCTTGCCGCTGCCGGCGACCAGCCGCACACGTGCGACCGATGATTTCCGCCGACCGGTGCCACGGTAGAACCCGCCGGGCGGCGGGGTGGGCTGGGGCGTTTCAACCGGAGCGGCAGCAGGGGCGGCATCCGTCGGCGCGCCGGGCAGCACGCCTTCGGCCGGCTTCGGCTCGTCCGGAGTTACCGGAGTCGCCGGCTGGGAGGTCAGTTGATCGGGCGGAAGGGGTATATCACTCACGTGCGTTCCTCAAGTTCAACCGTCTATAACGGCATTGGTTCGGGTTTCTGGGCCTGGTGCGGGTGAGTCGAGCCGACGTGCAGCTTGAGCTTGTCGAGCATGTGCACGCCGAGCTTGGATTTCGGCAGCATGCGGCGAACGGCCTCACGCAGCACGCGCTCCGGGTGACGGGCCAGCATTTGCTCCATGCTGACCACCCGGCGCCCGCTGGGGTAACGGGTGTATCGCTGGTACACCTCGGTCTGGCGCTTGCGGCCGGAGACGCGGACCTTCCCGGCGTTGAGGACAATCACATAGTCGCCGGTATCCACGTGGGGCGTATAGGTCGGCTTGTGCTTGCCCATGAGAACGGTCGCGATGCGCGTGGCCAGACGGCCCAGCACCTTGTCCTGGGCGTCAACCACGAACCATTTCTTATCAACCTCGCCGGGTTTGGCGAGGAAACACTTATTGGCGGTCTTCATAACGCTTCCCGATACAAGCGGGCCAAGGCCCCGCTCAAGGGGCAAAGAACGGCGATTTTACGACCTGCGGTAGCAGTGTCAAGGGCGTCGTGTGGCCCGATCGCCCATCCCCCCGTACCTAGGGGGCTGCCGCTGGATCGTGGCGATCGGGCCGCCCGGGCTTTCGGTACACCCGCTAGGCGTTCATGTCACGCCAGCGTTTCGCCAGTTGCCCGAAAATCGCCAGCGCGATCGCGGCGACGACTCCGATAGCGGCGAACGGAAACCAGATGTACTGCGGGTTGTACGTATCCCAAAGCAGCGCGGTGGCCTGTTGCCCGTCCAGGCCGAGCACCTGCTGGAGCGTGGCGAACGCGTCGGTCCGCGGAATACCCGCGACGGTTTCGAGCGTGGCCAGCGAGCCGTCCCAAACCTTACCCGCGCCGAAGCTGGTCTGCGTAACCAGGTACTTCAGCGCCAACGTGGCCTTTTCGCCGTAATGGCCGTAGACGTAGCCCGCGATCCAGTTACCGGCCGCCACGCCGATGCCGACCGGGATGTTGACGTAGCCGAGGTAGAGGCCCTTTTTGGCCGGGGGGGCGATCAGGGCCAGGTATTCGCTCTTCTTCGGCCCAGTGAGCATTTCGCCCAGCGAGAACAAGCCGATCCCCACCAGCAAAATCGCGCCGTGCGGCGTCAGGCCGGCAACCAGCAGGCCGGCGGTAGCCATCACCATGCCGAAGAACATGGCCGAGAGCGTCCGCATCCGGCGCACGAGCCACGAGACCGGCACGACGAAGATCACGATCAGCATGGCATTAAGAGAGATCAGCACCTGCTGCGGTACGCGCAGCAAGCCCTGGTCACCAGTCTCGCGCCAGGAGTCGAACGGCATGTGCTGAGCAATAGCCGCGCTGTTTACCCAGTCTTCGATGAAGTTCGGCTGCGTATCCCAGAGCTGATACATCATGAGCCAGAAGCACGACATGATGAGAAGCCAGGCGATCAGCCGGGGCTCGAACACGTTGACAATCGTGCGGCGCAGCACCTGAAGCGGGTTTTCGGTCTTCGAGGCTCCCGAGGGCACGTCCTTGAACGTGAAGAGCATGAGGTAATTCAGGGCCGTGAAGCCCGCGCAGGCGAGGAACAGGTTACGCCAGCCGGCGGCGCTGTGGGGGTTGCCCAAAAGCAGCGGTGAAAGGAAGTGCCCGACGACCGAGCCCACGTTCACGATCCAGTAGAAGATACCCCAGCCGAGGGAGGCGCTGGCCTTGTTCAGCGTGTGGGCGAGCGTGCCCTGCAAGGCCGGCTTGAAGAAGGCCGTCCCGGTCGCCAGCACGATGATCCCGCCGAAGAAGCCCCAGTAGGAAGGAAAAAAGGCCATCATGAGATAGCCGGCGATGTTCAGGGTGAAGGAGAAGAACAGCGTGCGCTTATAGCCGTAACGGTCGGCAAAGCCGCCGGTGACCATGGGCAGCAATGACTGGAAGATGGCCCACCAGGCGTAGATTGTGCCCTTGTGGGCGGCCGTCAGGTGCAGCCCGCCCGGCTCGGTGGCCTGCATGATGTAGATCGGGGCGACGGGGCGCAGGACGTAGTAGGCCAGGCGCTCCCACATCTCGATGATGTTCAACATCCAGAAGGTCGGGCTGAAGTGCCGCCGTTCGGTCACTGCGGTTGTCGCTGGAACGGCCGCCGCCGCGGCGCTGCCTTGGGTGTTGACAGGGGGATTGCTCATCTTCGCTCACGCACAGGAAAAAACGCCGCCGGCCCCCACGAGCTCGCCGTCGTTCAAGCGGCCGGCTCTACGGCCGAAGCACGACCGCCGGCCCAGCATAGCCGAAGGGCGCGCGTGAGTCGAAGGGGAATCAGCGAGGGCTGAGAATTGCCGCGGCGGCAAGTTGCGGGGGTTGACGCGTGGGGGCGGGCAGCGCGTCGGCAAGGCGGCGACACAGTTCAAACTGTCGAAAGGGCTGCAAACCCCGGGCCCTTGGCTTTCGTCCTGCAGTCACATACGGAATGCGCTTCCAAGGTCGCCGCAGAGTAAAAGTAGCTGGCCACGCAACACCCCTGGGGCCGGCGCAAAAAAAGAGAGGTCCGGCGGCCTTTCGGGCCCTCGGCCGGCCCAATTAAGGGCCAACACCGCAACCTCAATACAAAATGTTCCACTTTCGAGGGCAAAAGTCCAGGTGTCGGACGGCAAACCGCGGGCAAACGCAGAGAATTACGGGCCGTGCGCGGGCGGGTGCTGCATCCTGCCTGGCCCCGAAGGCTACTGGCCACGCGCGCGTGTTCCGTTGCCGCTTCGCGCGCCCCGGCTACTCGATTTCAGCCTCATTCACTAGCGCGATTAAGCGCGAGCGTTTGGCCGGCTCCATTGGGCAGAGCGGCAGCCGGAATTCCTCCGCGCAGAGCCCACGCACCGCCAACGCGGTCTTGATGGGGACCGGATTGGTGTCCGCCGTCAGCAGTGCCCTCCCCAGGCGGAACAGCCGGTCGTGGGCCTGGCGCGCCGCCGACCAATCGCCGGCCAGCACCGCCTGCGTCAAACGCGTCACCGCCCGCGGCATCAGGTTCGAAAGAACGCTGATTACCCCCACCGCGCCGAGTGCCATCAGCGGAAACGTCAGCGGGTCATCGCCCGAGAGAACGCCAATCTCGCAAGTCAGCAGCAACTCGGCCGCGTCGTCGATGCGTCCGGTCGCGTGCTTGACCGCCACAATGTTCTTGCAGCCGCTATACAGCCGGCGAATGGTTTCCAGCGATATTTCGACGCCGCAGCGCCCCGGAATGTTGTACAGCACGATCGGCAGATCGACGGCCTCGGCCACCGCCTGGAAGTGCTCGAACAGCCCCTGCTGCGACGGCCGGTTGTAATACGGACTGACGATCAGCAGCCCGTTCGCCCCACAATCCGCCAGCGCCTTGGCCAGCTCGATCGTCTTGGCCGTGCTGTTTGTTCCGGCGCCTGCCAGCACCGGCACGCGCCCCGCCGCTTGCTTCACCACGCACTCGACCACGCGCCGCTGCTCGTCCGAGCTCAGCGTGGGCGATTCGCCCGTCGTCCCGCACGGCACCAGCCCGTCGACGCCCCCTTCGAGCTGCCGCTCGACGTGTTTCTCCAGTGCCGCAAAGTCAACCGCGCCGTTGCGAAACGGCGTAATCAGCGCCGTGTACGTTCCACGGAATGGATTCATGGCCATCCTCAATCAGCCGTCCTGATTTTGACCCAGCCCTTTCGATCCCCAACCAATCTCTATTTTCAATCAGCTCGTTCGATCGCGCGCCACACGCGCAGCGCCTCACGCAGCGGCCGCGGCTCATGCGTCCGAATGTACGCCGCCCCGTGCAGAACCGCCCACAATTCCGTCGCCAGCGTTCCGGCCGCGCGCTGCGAGGCCGGCGCCCGTTGGCCGCCGCGCGCCAGCAGGTCGCCGATAAATCCCTTGCGCGAGGTCGAAACCAGGATCGGCGCCCCGAACCGCGCCAGCCGTGGCAGCTCGCGCAGCACCGCCAGACTCGCCTGCGGATCGCGGCTCAGAAACACCCCCATGCCGGGGTCGATGATCAGCCTTTGCCGCTCGATGCCCGCCGCTTCCAGCTCCGCCAGCCGTCGCTCGAAGAATGCCAGAATGCGGTCAACCATGCCCGCCGCACTGATGTCCGCACGCTCCGCCCGAGCCGCGGTGGCCGTGGAGTGCATCAGGATGACCCGCGCCCCGCAGTCCCGAACGGCCGCCACGGCCTCGGGATCACGCAGGGCGGTCACGTCGTTAACGAATTCGGCGCCGGCCGCCACCATGGCCCGCATGACCTGCGGCCGAAAGGTATCCACCGAAATGCGGATCCCCTCGGCCTTGAGCTGCTGCACGACGGGTGTCAGCCGCTCCAGTTCCTGCTGCGCCGTGATGTACTCCGCATCCGGATTCGTGGATTGTGCGCCGATGTCGATGATGTCCGCCCCATCCTCGATAAGTTGCCGCCCGTGTGCCACGGCGTCCGCGGTGTCCAGAAAGCGCCCGCCATCCGAAAAGGAATCGCTCGTAACGTTCAGTATGCCCAGGATTTGCACGTTGTCCGCCGCCACGTCAGTTTCCATCGGCGCCGATTCTAACCCAAGGCCAAGGCGGCGTCCCACGCACCCGCTACCGCAAACCTGCCCTCCCTGCCCCCGAGCCGCCCCCGGGCCAGGCCGCCGGACCGGGGCCGCGGCGCCAATAGTTGGCCCGCGACCGGCCCCCGGGGGTACCGACCGGCCGCCGGACCGCGCGAAGCCCAAACCACACATGGCGTCCCAATTTTGCCGTCCGAGCCTTGGCAGGCCCATCGGTTCCGGTATACTACGGGACTCGCCGGGTTCGCGCCGGCATACAGGACTCAAGGAGCAGGCTTAATATGCCTACGATGAACCAGTTGGTACGGCATCCGCGCCGCACCGCGCCGAAGAAATCCAAGGTTCGCGATCTCGAGGCTTGCCCGCAACGCCGCGGCGTCTGCCTGCAGGTCAAGACCCAGACGCCCAAGAAGCCGAATTCCGCCCTGCGAAAGGTGGCCCGCGTGCGCCTGACCAACGGGCGCGAAGTGACCGCCTATATTCCGGGCGTCGATCATAACCTGCAGGAGCACTCGATCGTGCTGGTGCGCGGCGGCCGTGTCCGCGACCTGCCCGGCGTGCGCTACCACATAATTCGCGGCACGCTGGATGCGGCCGGCGTCGGCAACGACAAAGAAGGCAAGGGCCGCAACCGCGGACGCAGCAAGTACGGCGTTAAGCGCCGCAAGAAGTAACGCAGGGTCCGTCGCTCCAGTCAGCGGCGACGCGTGCCACTGCTCGCATCAGCGGTGAACGAGAGAACACGAAAGCACCGAGATTGGCTCACAGCGGGTGAAGAATGGCTTACAAGCGTTGGACGGTTTCAGAAAAGCAACTGACCGGCGACCCCCGGTTCAACAGCCGCCTGGCGGCGAAGTTCATTAACTGCATGATGTGGGACGGGCGGAAGTCCGTCTCGATGCGCGTCTTTTACGACGCCATGGACATCGTCGCCGAGCGCGTCAAGGACGTGCCGCCGATCGAAGTATTCGAAAAGGCGATTGAGAACATCAAGCCGAACATCGAAGTCCGCTCGCGGCGTGTAGGCGGCGCCAACTACCAGGTGCCGATGCAGGTCGAAGCCAAGCGCCGCCAGTCTCTGGCGATTCGCTGGGTCCTGGCCGCCACCCGCGGCAAGACTGGCAAGCCCATGGCCGATCGCCTGGCCAGCGAGCTGCTCGCCGCCTACAACGGCGAGGGTGACGCCATGAAGAAGCGTGAGGAAGTGCACCGCATGGCTGACGCGAACAAGGCCTTCGCGCACTTTGCCTGGTCCCGCCGCTAGAAGCCGAACTGACACCCGAAAATATAAACGGCCGGGCTAATCCAGCCCGGCCGCTTCCGTTTTGCGACGCGAGGGCCCGCAAGCGGCACCCTCCCTATCCAACGTTTCGCGCTACTCGACCCCCACGACCTCAATATCAAACAC
>ERZ795050.1916-NODE-1916-length-24892-cov-4.867013_pt1 | contig 24892 bp, 13 predicted proteins | sample MGYA00375134_ERZ795050 | MGnify/ENA primary metagenome ERZ795050 (study PRJEB30179, sample SAMN05720221) | activated sludge metagenome | isolation source: Anaerobic digester | place: Japan | collected 2015-05-26 ... | reverse complement strand
CGGACACTTCCTCAATGGCTTCGTCAATACCGGCCACGTCCTTGAAGGTGGTCTTGTTCCGCTCCTTGGCCAGGAGCCGGGCTTTGCTCTTGCCGAAACTCAGGGCGCCTTTGCCGGCCATCTTGATCTGGCGAATGAAAAAGAACCAGATCAGGGCGGCAATCAGCAGAATTGGCAGGATGCTCCAAATCATGCTTTGGAGCATCATGTTGGCCTCGCGGAATTCGAACCGCGGATTGGCCAGGAGCTTTTCCTCGAATTTATCCGTCAGGCGGGCCTTGGCCCGAAAGGGAACCAGCTTTTCCTGGCCGTTTTCGGTGACACGGTTGCCATCGGCGTCCACTTTGTAGTATTTGCCGGTGACCTCGGTGAGGAACGGCGACTGGGGGCTGTAGTTGACGACGGCCTGGGCAATTAGGTTGGATTCAACGAGTTGTTGAAAACGGTATTGCGACAGCACCTCCCCCTGACCATCCATCCGCTCCCGAAACAACATGAGCAGAATGATGCCGCCAAAAATGGCTATCCAGACGATCCAAGTCCGGGGGGGCACGCGGAATTCAGCGCCTTTCCTCGGGTTCTTGTCGTCGTCGTTTATTCGGTTCTCGTCGGACATTTTGAACGTTGCGCGCAACCTAGCACCAGACCCAAGCACCCGCAACCAACCTAATTAAAGCCTTTTCCAGCGCCAATGCAAGCTGCGAGTCGTGTTGGCAGACAGCTTAAACCGTTCCGAAATCCGCTGTCCCTCCACCCAAAAGAGCTCGCCGTTGGCGGCAGCCGCAACGACCAGCCGGTGCCGCATCTCCCGGGGAACCTTCAAATTGGTGAACCAATCCTGCAGCTTCAGCGGTGCCGCCATGCCGATGGGCTGGAAACGGTCGCCGGGCTGCCAATGCCGCAACACAATCCTGTCACCCACCTTGTCCGCATCGAACAGTTCCCGGCCGGCGGCAGGTTTGGGAGTGATTGGCCCGCGGAGCGGGCGGATTCGCCACGCAATTTCGAGGCCGCCAAACCTCGCGTGTCCGGCGGGGCGGGCAAGAGCGACGGACTGCGATGCGAAGTCAAAATCTGGCGCCTGTGCGCCTTGCAGAGAAATCCTGCCGGTCCGATCGCGGACGACAATGCGGGGCTCGTTGCCGGGTTTCGTGCCTGGAACGGGGGTCGGCCGGTCAGGATCGAGCCGAAGCTGCTCGACCAAGTCGTAGCTGGCGCTGATTCCCAGTTCCGTAAGCTGCACGAGCAGACAGCGGCGCTGAACAGCCACGGGCAGTTCCTCGAATCGAAGCCGCGAAATGAAGTTGGGCGGAAGCTGGAATGCCCGGTCAGACCGGGGGCGGAGTTCCAAGACGGGCGGACGAGAATCCTTGTAATCTCCAGCCGCCTGGTCGTGCACGTCGGCATTCAATCGTCCTTTGTCCGCCTCTCCGGTGTCGCCGGTCGGGAGCCCCCAACCTTCCAGCCACACTCTGGCCTGATTGGCCACAAATTCCGACTCCGCCCCGAGCAGGTCCATCAGCCGCAAGACGACCGCCTCGAGGGAAGGCTGAAGTTTCCTGAGCAGAGGCAATAGTTCATGCCGAATCCGGTTGCGGGCAAAATCCAGTGACTGGTTCGACGCGTCTTCCCGGAACCGAACCCGGTGGTCTGCAGCCCAGGCTCGCAGCGTGGACCGGCTTTGATCAAGCAACGGTCGGATTACGCGAATGGAGGGATCGGCGGGGGAGGGGCCCGCCCATTTCATCCCGCTCAAGCCCTCGCTGCCGGCGCCGCGCAGCAGCCGCAGGAAAAACAATTCCACCTGGTCGTCTGCATGGTGGGCAAGCGCCACGGTTCCGATGGAAAGGCGCCGGGCGGCGCGGACCAGGAACTTGTGACGCAACTGGCGCGCGGCCATCTCGAGCGAGAGCCGCTGCGTTTTGGCGAAGGCGCGAACCTCCGCAGCTTCGGCGACCAGGGGCAGGCGAAGCTCTTGGGCGATGCGGCGGACGAGGCGTTCATCGGCCAGACTGCTGACGCCGCGCAGGCGATGGTTGAAGTGTGCGACCGAAAGCCGCCACTGGTGTTTGGGGGCCAGGGCGGCCAGCACCTGCAGCAAGACCATCGAGTCGAGGCCGCCCGACACCGCCACCAGCACGGCGCTGCCCCGTCGCAACAGCCGGTGCCGGCGAATTGATTCTTCGACCTGCTGTAAGAGCGATTGCACCAGCCCCAGTTATCGGCAAAACCCGCGGCGGCCGCAATCCCAGGCTGCCGGCTTACTCGACCCGCTTGCGGACCAGCGTATGGGTGGCGTGTCCGTAGAACGCCTCGGCCGCTTCCATCAGCGTCTCGGAAAGGGTCGGATGGGGATGAACAGCGAGCGCCAGGTCCTTGGCCGTCGCCCCCATTTCGATCGCCAGCACGCCCTCGGAAATCAGCTCGCCGGCGCCGGTGCCCACGATGCCCACGCCAAGCACACGCTCCGTCTCCGGGTCAATGATCAATTTGGTCAGCCCTTCCGGGCGGTCGAAGGACAACGCCCGGCCGGACGCGGTCCAGGGGAATTTGGAAACCTGGATGGGAAGGCCCTTGGCACGAGCCTCCGATTCGGTCAGACCGCACCAGGCAAGCTCCGGATCGGTGAAGACCACGGCCGGCATGACAATGTCGGTAAAAGTGCTGTCCTCGCCGACGATGACCTCGACGGCGATGCGGGCCTCTTTGGAGGCCTTATGGGCCAGGAGGGCGCCGCCGGCGATGTCGCCGATGGCATAGATGGCGGGGTCGGTGGTTTGTTGTTTTTCATTGACGTGAATGAACCCCTTGTCGTCGAACGAAACCTTGGTGTTTTCCAGCCCCAGGTCGTCCGCATTGGGCGAGCGGCCAACCGCCACCAGCACCCGATCGTAAAGTTCCTCCCGCTTCTGGCCGTCCAGCTCAAACTCGACTTTGATCTGCTTGCCGCTCGTCGCCATTTTGCCCACCCGGGTCTTGAGGCGGATTTCCTTGAACAGCTTCTTCGCGTGGGCGATGACCGGCCGCGCCAGGTCCGGGTCCGCTCCCGCCAGAATCGTGTCCAGCGCTTCCACTAGCACGACCTGGCTGCCGAACGTGGCATAGACGGTGCCCAACTCCATCCCAATGTAGCCGCCACCAATGACCAGCAGCTTCTCCGGGATTTCTTCAATTTCCAGCGCCTCGGTGGAGGTCATGATCCGGGGGTTGCCAAGGTCGAAAGCCTTGGGCATGGCGGCTACCGACCCAACCGCCACAATGGCATGCTCGTAATTGATGAACTGTTGTCCTTCGGAGGTTTCAACCCGGAGAGTGCGTGAATCTTCGAAATAGCCACGCCCATGAATGACCTGCACTCCCCGCAGTTTGGCCAGATGAGCCACGCCGCCGCCGAGGCGGTCCAGGATGGATTCCTTCCACGCGCGCAGTTTGCCCACATCAATCTTTGGCGGCCCGAAGGTAATGCCGCGTTGCTCGGATTCGCGGGCGGCACTGACGGTGTGGGCGGCATGCAGCAGGGCCTTGGACGGAATGCAGCCGCGGTTCAGGCAGACCCCGCCCAGCCGCGGTTCCCGCTCGACGAGGATCACTTTCTTGCCAAGGTCGGCGGCGTAAAAGGCGGCCGCATAGCCGCCCGGCCCCGCGCCTACGACAACAATTTCGGTTTTGAGAGAATTCATTGGGAGAGAGGAGCTGTGACGTCTTGTTCCTTGAAGTTTTCGAAGGCCTGAACCAGGTCCACCGTGAACCGCGCGGCCGAGCCGCCATCAATCACGCGGTGATCGTAGGACAGGCCGATGGGCATCAGCAGGCGCGGCTCGATGGCATTCCCGCGCACCACGGCCTGCAAGGCGCCGCGGCCCAGGCCCAGAATCGCCACCTCCGGTTTGTTCACAATCGGCGTGAAATGCGCGCCGCCAATCCCACCCTGGTTCGAGATGGTAAACGTGCCGCCCTTGAGTTCCTCGGCGGAGACTTTGCGCTCACGCGCCTTGCGCGCCAGTTCCTCGAGCTCCCTCGACAGCTCCAGGAGATTCTTCTTATCCACGTCGCGGATGACGGGAACAATCAAGCCCGCTTCGGTGTCCACGGCGATGCCAATGTGATAATAGTGTTTGGTGACGAGTTCCTGCGTGGCCTCGTCGAGACTCGAGTTAAACAGCGGATGCTTCTTCAGCGTCTCGACCACCGCCTTGAGCGCAAAGGACGTGAGCGTCAACCGCGCGCCTTTTTTCTCGTACGCCGGAGCGTATTGCTTGCGCAAGGCGTTGAGCGCGGTGATATCGGCCGAGTCGAACTGGGTGACATGGGGGATGCTGTTCCAGTTCTCGCTCATGCGCCGGGCAATGACCTGGCGCAGGGGCGACAGAGGAGACTTGGCGACCGGCCCCCACTTCGAGAAATCAATGGACTCGGGAGCGGGTTTGGGGGTGGGCGCCGCGGCGCTGGCGGTGGCAAGCGGGGTCTTGGGTTGGGCAGCCAGCCGCTGCAGGCGCTGGATATAGCTCCGCACGTCCTCCAAAACGATGCGCCCGCCACGGCCCGACCCGCGCACCCGCGTCAGGTCAATCCCCAAATCGCGCGCGAGCCTTCGAATCGAAGGCGCCGCGGCCGGTGGCATTCCCGCAGGGGGCGTAGCGGCCTCCTCCTCTTCCTCGAGAGCGGGGGAAGGGGCTGGCCCCGGCTCGCGGGGGACGGGAACCTGTTCCGGCGATGGGGTCTGAATAATGCGCTCTCCCTTTCGCCACGCTTCCGGCTCGGGTTTGGCGGCCGGGGCGGCGGCCGCTTCCGCCACGGCAAAAATACGCTGCCCCACAGCGATCTTGTCCCCGGCCTTGACATAGACTTTTCCCACGGTGCCCGAGACGGTTGAGGGGATGGTGGCAACCGCCTTCTCATTCTCGAGCTCGAGAACGGGCTGGTCTTTGGCGATCGCATCGCCTTCTTTGACAAACAGGGTGACAATGGTGCCGGAATCGGCGCCTTCACCCAGTGGAGGCAATCTAAAATCCATGGTCGAGTGTGCTTGGTGAATGGTTGGGGGTCAGGGTTTAGATCAGCTCGGGATGCGACTTTTCAGGGTCCACGCCAAGCTCCTTGATTGCGCGCGCGACCGTCTCGCGATCCAGCAAACCTTTTTCCGCCAGCGCGGACAGGGTGGCAATTACCGTCAGCTCGGCGTCCACTTCGAAAAACCGCCGCAGCTTCGGGCGCGTTTCGCTCCGGCCAAAACCGTCGGTGCCGAGCGTGGTCAGGCCCCCCGGAACCCAGGGCGCAATCTGGTCGGGCACGAGCTTCATGTTGTCCGAGACGGCGACAAAAACGCCTTTCTCGTTCGCCAACGTCCGTTCGAGGTAGGAACGCTTGGGGGCTTCCGCGGGATGCAGCATGTTCCAGCGACGGGCCTTGAGCGCGTCGTTCCGGAGCAGTTTGTAACTGGTGGCGCTCCAGACATCCGCCGAAACGCCATACCGTTCCGCCAAAAGGTCCTGAGCTCGCAAGGCCTCCCGCAGAATGGGGCCGCTGCCGAAAATCTGCGCCTTGAGTTTCATTCCCTCCGGGCCCGGCTTCAGTTTGTACAGACCTTTGAGAATGCCGGGCTCGGCTCCTTCCGGGAGCGCCGGCATGGCGTAATTCTCGTTGTACAGGGTCAGGTAATAGAAAATGTCCTCGTTCTCGACATACATCCGGCGCAGGCCGTCGGCGATGATCACCGCCACTTCATAAGTGTATGCGGGATCATAGGTCGCCAGTGTCGGCACCGCGCTGGTGAGCAGCAGACTGTGGCCGTCCTGGTGTTGCAGCCCTTCGCCGTTGAGGGTGGTGCGGCCCGAGGTGGCGCCCAGCAGGAACCCGCGGGCCTTGATGTCCCCCGCCAGCCAAACCAGATCCCCAATGCGCTGGAACCCGAACATCGAATAGTAAATGTAGAAAGGCACCAGGTACCGGCCCAGATTGGCATACGCCGTTCCGGCGGCAATAAAGGAAGCCATCGAACCGGCCTCCGTGATGCCTTCCTCGAGAATCTGCCCATCTTTCGCCTCGTGGTAATAGAGGAGCGACTTGCTGTCCACCGGGTCGTAGAGCTGGCCCTTGGGCGAATAGATGCCCACCTCGCGAAACAGGGCGTCCAACCCAAAGGTGCGGGCTTCATCCGGGATGATGGGCACGATTTGGCGCCCGATGGCCTTGTGGCGAATCAGCAGGCTCAGCAGCCGCACAAAGCCCATGGTCGTGGACATTTCCATCCGGCCCGACCCCTTGAGCAACTCGCTAAAGGTATCCAGCGAGGGGACTTCCAGCGGTTTCGCCGTGACGATACGGGCCGGCAGGGAGCCGCCCAGTTGACGGCGCCGTTCCTGCAGGTAGTTCGCTTCGGGACTGCCCGGCGCCGGCCGAAAGAACGGCGTCTCAGCTATCTCCTCGTCGCTGATCGGCACCCGGAATCGGGCGCGGAACTCGCGAAGTTCCTTCTCGTTGAGCTTCTTCTGCTGGTGAGTGATGTTCCGGCCTTCGCCCGCCTCGCCCAAACCGTAGCCTTTGACGGTCTTGGCAAGAATCACTGTCGGCTGTCCGCGATGGTTGACCGCCGCGTGATAAGCCGCATACACCTTGCGGGAATCATGGCCGCCGCGCAGCAACTTGTGAATTTGGGCGTCGGTTAGATGGTTCACCAGTGCCAGCAGCTCCGGATATTTCCCGAAGAAGTGTTTTCGGGTGTAGCTCCCCGGCTCGACCGAGTACTTCTGGTAATCCCCGTCCACCGCCTCCTCCATCCGTTTGATCAACAAGCCGGATTTGTCCGCAGCCAGCAGCGGGTCCCAATCCGAGCCCCAGATGACCTTGATGACATTCCAGCCCGCGCCTTTGAAAGCAGCTTCCAGTTCTTGAATAATCTTGCCATTGCCGCGGACGGGTCCGTCGAGACGCTGGAGGTTGCAGTTAATGACCCAGATCAGGTTGTCGAGGTTCTCCCGCGCCGCCAGCGTGATCGAGCCCAGACTCTCCGGTTCGTCGGTTTCCCCATCGCCCAGGAACGCCCAGACCCTCGGTTCCTCGCCCGCCATTAAACCCCGTGACCGCAGATAGCGGTTGAAGCGAGCTTGGTAGATCGAACAGAGGGGCCCCAGTCCCATGGAAACCGTGGGAAACTGCCAGAAATCAGGCATCAGGTACGGATGAGGATAAGACGAAAGCCCGCCTCCTTCGCCGAACTCCTGTCGGAAATTGTGAAGCTGCTGTTCATTCAGCCGTCCTTCCAGATAAGCGCGCGCATAGATGCCGGGCGTGGCATGGCCTTGGAAGTAAACCATGTCGCCGACGAACGTGTCGGTGCGGCCGCGGAAGAAATGATTAAACGCCACCTCGTAGAGAGTGGCGGCGGAGGCATAGGTCGAGATGTGGCCCCCCAAGCCGTTGTGCTTGCGGTTGGCGTTCACGACCATCGCCATGGCGTTCCATCGCACATAGCTCTTGATGCGCCGCTCCATTTCCAAATCGCCGGGGAAGGGCGCCTGTTGGTCCGGCGGGATGGTGTTCACGTAGGGCGTGCTGACCACCCGCGGCGGCTCGAGGCCCTGCTCGCGAAGGTGTCCGCTGAGTTGCTCCAGAAACCGCGAAGCGGCTCCCGCCGGCTGGGTGCCCAGGGCATGACCGACCACCGCTCCAAGCGACGAAAGCAAATCGGGCGCCGGGGGAGCTTCGCCCGAGGCCCCGCCGGACATTGCACCGGCTGCTTTCCCGGTTGTTGGCTTCTCTGTTTTCACGACTTCAATCGAGACTAATTCTTTAATGCGCGACCCCGGAACCTGTCAAATTGCGGGAACAGCACAACTTGCGTGCCATTAAACAGCCAAAGCGCTTGGCTGCCAATCTAAAACAAAGCCGGCGCACGCCATCTGCCCTGGTGCCTTTTCCACACAAAAGGGTTCTTTCGCGCCCGAACCGGCAATCTCTTAAACGGCCCAGGACCCGACCCTTGGGTCGCTTGAGTCCTTATCCCCACAGTCAATCTAATTAATTCAATGGATCGGGCCTGGGGTGTTCCGGCACCGTCAAGCCCAACCTGCCAAAGCGGCTCGAAACTCTCGCACGATGGCGCAGGTGGATGAGCGGAACCAGCAGTTCTTTCCAACTGCCGCCCAATTGCTTAGCCTCTACCTTATGCCATCCGAATTCGAATATAGTTACCGGGTCACTTACCGGGACTGCACTGTGGGCAATCATGTTTACTACAGTCGCTACCTCGACTTGCTCGAAGGGGCGCGAGGCGAATTGTTCCGACACAGTGGCGTTCCGTTGCAGGACTGGCAGGCGCGTGGCTTCATCTTCCCGGTTATCGAATGCCGTCTCCGCTACAAGCATCCGGCACGCTACGATGACCTTCTCGCGATTCGCTTATGGGTGACCCGCGTCGAGGGGGTTCGACTTCACTTTGGAAGCCGTATTCTAAACCAGAACGGAGTTTTGATACTTGAAGGCGAAACCCAGCATGTCTGCACTTCATTGACTGACAAGCTGATGCGGCTGCCGCCGGAACTGAAGTCGAGGTTCGAGCCGTGGCTCCAAGAAACAACCGAGGTTTAGGGGCTCGACGCTGCATCGGCCGTTGCAATGAACAACAGGGCAGGGGGCAACCCGCCACGGAGTTGAGCTGGCAATGCTCAACCCCCTCACAGGGCGCAACGTCTCTGGAGCCCGACGGCAGCTTTGGCCGGGGCGTGCGCGGAGTTCAATGACGCGGGGTTGGGCTGGTCTTATGGTCTGCAAAAGGTTTATCAATACCTGGACCCTCTCATAATTGTCAGTGGCATTGCCGCCCCCGGCTTTAGTAATATGCGCCCGCCCAAATTGCGGCCGGGTCAGGCGCGCAAGGCCTGGCCGGTGGCAGACCGGGGGCTGGCGCCTGGCGCGAGAGTGAACACTGAACGTTGAACATTGATAACTGGAACGATATGAAATCAATTGCGGAATTGCTCGGCGACAAGGCCGATTACCTGTTGAACTTCAAGAACCCGAAAATCCCCAAGGACCGGCTGCATTTGCCCGGACCGGACGTGGTGGACCGTTTGTTTGCGGTGTCGGACCGCAATAATCGGGTGCTGGGGAACCTGCAGCGGATTGTGAATCACGGCCGGCTGGGCGGCACAGGCTACCTTTCGATTCTGCCGGTGGACCAGGGCATCGAGCATTCCGGCGGAGCGAGTTTCGCGAAAAACCCGGACTATTTTGACGCGGAAAACATCGTGCGGCTGGCCATCGAGGGCGGCTGTAATGCGGTGGCCTCGACCTATGGAGTCCTGGGGGCGGTGGCGCGGAAATACGCGCACAAGATTCCCTTCCTGGTGAAGATCAACCACAATGAGTTTTTGACCTACCCCAACAAGTTCGACCAGATCATGTTCGGCACGGTCAAGCAGGCCGCGGACATGGGCGCGGCGGCGGTGGGCGCCACGATTTATTTCGGCAGCGAACAAAGCGGCCGGCAGATTGTCGAGGTCGCCCAGGCATTCGCCCTGGCCCACGAGATGGGCTTGGCGACGGTGCTCTGGTGCTACCTTCGCAACAGCGCGTTCAAGAAGGACAAGGACTACCACGTTTCGGCCGACCTGACCGGCCAGGCAAATCACCTCGGGGTGACGATCCAGGCGGACATCATCAAGCAGAAACTGCCCGAGAACAACGGCGGGTACAAGGCGCTGAATGTCTCCGGCTCGAGCTATGGCAAGTTCGATGAGCGCATCTACACCGAACTGACCAGCGACCATCCGATTGACCTCTGCCGTTATCAGGTGGCCAACTGCTACATGGGCCGCGCCGGCCTGATCAACAGCGGTGGGGAATCCAAGGGCGCGGGCGACCTGGCGAATGCGGTGGCTACGGCGGTCATCAATAAACGGGCCGGCGGCATGGGGCTCATTTCGGGCCGGAAAGCCTTCCAACGCCCACTCAAGGAAGGCGTTGCGCTGCTCAACGCGATTCAGGACGTCTATTTGAGCAAGGAAGTCACGGTCGCCTGACCGGGACTCGGCCCCCTCGCCTGAACCGCGGGGCGAAGCTTGTCGGGTGAGCCGGGAGCCTTCTCCCGGCTCGCTCGCTTTTCGCGCGCGTCACAGAAAACGGGTCGCCCGTGCCAGCTCACGGCGGATGTTCTCCCGATGATGCGCGTCGTAGAATTCGACCGGATTGTAGTCGTCCGTGAGCACCAGTCCGTGTTCGGAGGGCACTTCCACCCGGTTGTTAAATGCCCGCTCGGTCGGCAGCCGCACATCAGGATGGACTTGGGAAAAATCGGGGGGGCGGACAAATTCGGGATGCGGCCGGTCGGTCGCGACGAAGAAGATGGCGCCGTCCGAGTTGCTGTGCAGGCGCACGCCGGGGAAAACTGCGCGCAGGGTCTTTCCAAGTGAAGCGGCGAAGAAGTCCTGTCCGGGGGTGGCGTCCGCGAAGCTGTTGATGACCAGCGTGCCGCCGGGACGCAGGACCCGTCGAATCGCGGCGAACGCCTCCCGGGTCATCAGGTGCGACGGCGAAGAATCGCCCAGGAACGCATCGAGAATCACCGTGTCGTACTGGCGGCTGCAGCGGTTCAGATAGTGGCGGCCATCGCCCAAATACAGGCTCACCCGCCCGGGGTCGAAGTCAAAAAAACGGCGCGCGACGGGGACCACGGCCGGGTTGATTTCCACGACGTCCACACGCGCTCCCTCGCGCGCGAATTCGGAAGGCACAATGCCCACCCCCAGGCCGATGCAGAGCACATCGTGAAGATTGGTCGTGTAGGCGCGCGCCAGACCCGAGAGCATGTAGGTGAAGGTCGAAACGCTCTGCCGGGTTTCCGGCGCATAGGTGTTTTGAATGAGGTTGTCATTCAAGTAGTAGCGGCAGGAACCGTCAGGTCGGTCCAGGACCAAAAGCTGGCCGAAATGCGAATTGCCGCGGAAGCGTTCCACCATGCGAGTGTGGCGGGGCGGGCCCAGCAGCTCGGGCAGCGTGAGGATGCCCACCGTGACTCCCGCCAGCAAGGGCAGGCTCATGGCTCCGCGCCGGGGGGTGAACAGGAAGTAAGCGGCGCTGACCACCAACAATGCCAGCGCGGTGGCGAACATGGCCGGCGGGTTGGCCAGCAAGGGGATCATCACGTAGCCGATGAGCATCGTGCCGGCGAAGCTCCCCAGCGTGCCAATGGCGGTCAGCCGGCCCACGCTGCCTCCCACGGCGCTGAGGGACGCGGTGACGAAACGGATCAGAAAGGGGCCGGTCATTGCCAACAGGGCCAGCGGCACGAAGAACAGCACCATCGAGGCCAGGAGTGTGCCCACCGCCAGATTGAACTCGAGGCACCCGAAGGCCACCGGTTCGACCAGTTTGATGCTGATTCCCAAATAGGTCCCGGCGGCGGCAATGGCCCAATAAATGCCGTCAAGCCGCCGCGCGCGGTCCGCAAGCCAGCCGCCGGCGTAATAGCCGCAAGCCAGCGCCACAAGCGTCACCGCAATCTGCGCCGTCCACACGAAATGCGAGGTGCCAACGAAGGGCGAGAGCATCTTGGCGCCGAGAATTTCCACCACCATGATGACCGCGCCCGTCGTGAAGGCGGTCAAATAGAGATAATAACGCAACCCCGGCAGGAGTGCCGGGGTCGTTGCGGCCGCGGAATGCGCGTGTTTCACGCCATACGTTTACGTGAGCGGACCGGCTCTCGCAATGCTGACATTGTCTCGCGGCGCGGGTTTTCCCCCCAAAGGTGGCACGGCCATTTTGCCCCTCCCTGTCACAAGCGCTTTCCGGCCTCCACGTCCCGGGTGCGGCGGCGCCTCGAAGCCCAGGCGGGCCCCGCGGAACCTTCGTCATCCCGAAGCGGCCGGATGTTTCCCCAAAGCCCGGCGAAACGCCAGGGGGGTGGTGCGTCGTGTGGCGCGGAAATATCGGGCAAAATGCTGCACGTCGGCGAAACCGAGGCGGGCGGCGATCTGGCCCACAGGCAGTTGGGTTTCCAGCAGCAGCCGGGCAATTTCGTCGCTGCGCACGCGGCGAATCTGATGAAGGACCGAGCAGCCCATGACGCGGCGGAAACGGCGCTCGAGGGTGCGGCGCGACAGGCTCGCGAGCTTGGCGACCTCCTCGACGCGAATCGGGTGGCCGGGATGGTCGCGAATGAATCGCAACGCCCGCGCCACCACCGGATCGCTTACCGCGATGATATCAGTCGAGCGCCGGGTGACGATGTGGGTCGGCAGGGCGATGATCTTGGCCGGCACGGGCTGGCGCTTTCGCATGAGCCGCTCCAACGCGTGCGCCGCCTCATAACCCGCCCGCTCAAAATTGATTGCCACGCTCGACATCGGCGGGTCCGAAAGCCCGCAGACCAGTTCGTCGTTGTCGGCCCCGATAACGCCGACGCTGTCCGGGACCGTCAGCCCCGCATCTTTACAGGCTTCCATCACCTGGGCCCCGCAATCATCGTTGCAGCTCAACAACCCCACCGGCGTCGGCAGGGACTTGAGCCAGGCCGCCAGGCGTCGCCGTTGCGCGGGCCAGTCCGATCCCGTCGGCGACAGAACGTAATCGGGGGCCGGCTCGAAACCGGCCTCCGCCACCCGCTGCGAAAACGCCTGATGCCGCTCGCCGGACCAGGTGGTCTGCTCCTGCGCGCTGCTGGAGTAACCGCAGAAGGCAAAATGCCGAAAGCCGCAACTCAGGAGGTGTTCGGCCGCCATGCGCCCCAGGGCACGCGAGTCGGTCACCACGTTGACCAAGCCGCCGACTTCCTGATGCTGATGCCCCACCACCACCGCCGGGATGTGCAGGCCCAGCACCTCGTCGAGATTGCCGACATCCCGCAGGATGATCCCGTCGGCCTCCATTTCCCGCAGCAACGGCCACGCTCGTTCCAGCCCGGCGGGTTCCCAATAAAAGGACCAGGGACCGTGGTGATGGGCGTAATTGGCAATGCCCCGCAGCAGCGCGCGCCCGGCCTCCCGCGAGGACTCAATCAACAAAATGACTTTGGGAATTTTGGACATCACACCCGGCGGCTGACCTTGCCCGCCACGGCGACGATTAAGCATCGGCCCGTTGCGAAGGGCAAGTGGGGAGTGACAGCCTCAGCGAGTTGGACCGGCCGGCGGGGGCGGCGCGGCGGAGGGCTTTTCCCCACGCGGCGGCAAGTGGAGCTTGCGGCACAGAGGGATAGTCGTATTCTTTTTGGCGTGAACAAATACATGGGCGCGTGGCTCTTGGCGGTCGGCATGATTTGCCTGTCGGGCATTTTCTCCGGCTGCAAATCCACCTACTACGCCGCTTACGAAAAACTCGGGGTTTATAAGCGCGACCTCCTGAAGAAGCGGGTGGCGGCCGCCCGCGACGATCAACAGGCCGCCAGCGAGCAGTTCAAGGACGCTTTGACCCGCCTCAAGGAAATCTACAGCTTTGACGGAGGAAAACTGGAGAAGGCCTACCGCGACCTCGAATCCGACTACAAAAAATCCGCCGACCGCGCGTCCGCCGTCCGCAAACGCATCGCGGACGTTGAGAGTGTTGGCGCGGACCTTTTCAAGGAGTGGGAGCAGGAGATCAATCAGATGTCCACCGCCTCCCTGGCGGAGAGCAGCCGTCGCCAGCTTCGCGATACCCGCGCGCGTTATGATCAAATGGTCGCCGCCCTCAAACGAGCGGAGGGCAGCATGGAACCGGTCTTAACCAAACTGCGCGACCAGGTGCTCTACCTCAAGCACAACCTCAACGCCCAGGCGATCGCTTCCCTCCGGGGCGAGGCCACCCACATCCAGCTCGAAATCGCCAATCTTATCGCCGACATGAACGCGTCCATCGCCAAGGCGGACGAGTTCATCCAGGCGATGCAGTAAACCCAAACAAATCCAAACCCAGCAACGTGTCACCTGCAACCAACCACCACAGTATGAAAACCTCAGATGCAACTCCCATGAAGGTCAAAGCTTCGACCGCCCTTTTCACGCCCCCGGAAATCTCGCGCGTCCCGCAAAGGCGTTGGCTTGTCCGGCTGGGACTGCTGTGCCTCGCCGCCGTCTTGACCGCCGCGGGCGGCCTTTCCGCCCGGGCGCAGACCTACCTGATTGATTTTGGAGGCTCCAGCACGACCGTGTTTGGACCGGCGCCCAACGATGACCCGAATAACTACTGGAATAACCTGGACAACGCCATTGGCAGTTCACCGACCGGCGCGCTGTCGAACCTGGTCTCGACGCTGAACACAACCAGCAGCATCAGCATCCTAATGCTCAGCCGCTTTAACGGCGTGAATGAAAACGGCACTCAGAACTCGACCCTTTACCCTGTGGATGCGACGCGGGACTCGTTGTATGGCAACACCGAGCTCTGGTCCGGGCTGGAGAATATCTTCCCGAGCTTCAAGTTGGTGGGGCTGGATGCCGCCACGACCTACAGCTTCACCTTCTTCGCCTCGCGAATGGGTGCCAGCGACAACCGGGAGACGGGCTATACGGTTACGGGGGGCAACGCGGGATTCGCCGCCCTGAATGCCTCCAACAATGAGGATCAAACTGTCACCGTAAGCGGCATTATGCCCAACGAGTCGGGGGAGATCACCATCAGCATGGCCCCCACCGCCAATAACAACAATCAATACCACTTCACCTACCTCGGCGTGCTGAAAGTGGACGCCATCCCGCCCCAAACCCCGTTGGGCTTCACCCTCGAGCCGGTCAGTCAGCGTGTGGTTCAGTTCAAACCCGTCACCTTCACTGCCGCCGTTACCGGCGCGCCTCCTTACTCGGTCCAATGGTATCAGAACGGAACCCCCATTCCCGGCGAAACCCGATTCAGTTACACGATTCCGTCGGTGGAGCTGTACATGGACGGCTGGCAGTTTCAGGTTTCCGTGAGCAACCTCGCCTACGGCGTGATGAGCAGCAACGCCGTGCTCACCGTTAGCTCCGACACCAACCCGCCGGTGCTGCTGGCTGTTAACAGCTATGACGGAGTCACGGTGGTGCTCCGCTTCAACGAGCCGATGGATGCCACCGTTTACAACCACCTCAATTATCAAGTGAACGGGGGGGCGGTGAACGTCGTCGCCGCGGCGCCGGACGCCTCGGCGCAGGTGGTCACGTTGACTCTCGACGCGCCCATCTCGGGCGCTTTCACCGTGGTGGTCAACGGCGTGCAGGACCTGGTGGGCAATCCCATCGCCCCCAATACCATGCTGGCGGGCACGGTCACGCCCCTCGAGGAGCAGGAGATGCTGTTTGACTTCGGCGGCAGCAACACCACCGGCTTCGGTCCCGCCCCGGATGATCCCGTCAATTATTGGAACAACGTCACCACCGCCGTCGGCAGCTCGGACGCCGGCGTTTTGGCCAATCTGATAACCGTTCACAACGCGCAGACCCCCTATTCGCTGGTCATGCTCAAGCGGTTCGGGGGCGCCAACGAAAACGGTACCCTGCTGTCCACGGTGTTCCCCGCCAAGGCAACCCGCGATTCCCTCTATGGCAACACCGAGGTGTTCCAAAGTTTGAGCAACGTCTTTCCCAGCTTCAAACTCACCGGGCTGAATCCCTCCCGCCAATACAGCTTCACCTTCTATGCCTCCCGCACGGGGGTCAGCGACAACCGGGAGACGGGTTACACTCTCGAGGGGGCTAACACCGGCTTTGTGGCTCTCAACGCCGCCAACAACATCAACAACACGGCCACCGCCAACAGCATTGCTCCCAACGCGGCGGGCGAAATCACCATCAGCCTCGCCCCCACAGCCAACAACAACAACGCCAACCACTTCACCTACCTGGGCGTGATGCGGGTGGCCCCCTATGTTCCGCCGCCGGTGTTCCTGCCGCCGGTGATCGAGAACGGCCAGATCAAGCTGCAATGGACCGGCACGGGGCGGCTCTTGCGCGCTTCCTCCGTGCTGGGCCCCTGGCAGCCGGTTGAGCCGTCCCCGGCTTCGCCTTACACCGAGTCCCTGGTGCCGGGCGAAAGCCGATACTATCGTTTGCAGCAATAGCGTCGGCCTGCCTTGCCGCTCACGCCGGTCCGGCAAACGGACCGGCGTGAGCGTGGTTTAAGCCGGTGCGGCGCCCCGAAAGTCATTCATCTCCGAACCACGGTCTGGATTTGCTTATGAGCCGATGTTTTTCCTCATCCAATGTCGTCGCCGCCTTGCGGCCGGGCGGCTTTCGCCTGATGCCGGCCTTGGTTCTGGGCGTGATCCTGGCGGCCTTGCCGGACGCCCAGGGCCAGTATCGCGTGCTGTTCATTGGCAACAGTTTTACCATCGGCAGTGGCGGGGGCGGTGTTCCCGGCATCTTCGATCGCTTGGCGCAGGCGGGCGGGCAGCCGGACCCGGTCACTGTGATGCGCGCCGTGGGCGGGCAGGATTTCCAGTTTCACAGCCAGGACCCGACAACTCAGGCCGCGATCACCTCCGACCAATGGACTCACGTGGTGCTGCAGAATTACAGCACCGAGCCGACCCATCTGGCCAGCGGCAGTGTCTCCGACCACTACACCTACGGCTCCCTGCTTTATCGCCAGGTGATGACCAATAACCCCAACACCCGCGTCATTCTCTTCGAGACCTGGTCGCGCGCGGCGGCCCATCCCCTGATCACCGGCGTCTCCTCCCCGACGAGTTTTGCCAGCACGGCGGAGTTCCAGACCGAACTGCGCACCAACTACCAGGGACTGGCAGACTTCCTCAATGCCGCTCATCCCACCAACCCCCCTGTCGTGGTCGGACAGGTGGGGACGGCTTGGGAAAATGCCGGAGGTTTGCGTGAAGTCTCGGACCCCCTCTTTGTGCCGCTGTTCGACACGGACAATTATCATGGCAACAACAACGGTTACTACCTGGCGGCCTGCGTTTTCTACAGCGTAATCTATGGCCAAAGTCCGCACGGCCTTTCCACCAATTCCCTGGTTTCCGGGTTGAATCTGGGACTCACCGTCTCCCCCACTTTCCTGGAAGACATGGCCTGGTCCACCGTCTCGAATTCCAGCCAGACCGGTGTGCAGACTTTTCTCTTCGATTTCGGCGCCGCCGCCGCCATCACGACCAATGGCGCCGCCCCGGCCGATCCCGAAAATCACTGGAACAACATCACGGAAATCATCGGCACCTCCGGCTCGGGGCAACTGTCCAACCTCGTGACTACCTGGGGCGCTTCCGCCGACATCGGGCTGGCCATGATCAGCCGGTTCAACGGCGCGAACCAAAACGGCACCTTGGCCTCGACGGTCTTTCCCCCCAACGCCACCCGGGACTCGTTGTTTGGCAACACCGAACCCTTCGGCGGCCAAAGCAACCTCTTTCCAAGCTTCAAACTCACCCGCTTGAACCCCGCCCGCACCTACACTTTCACCTTTTATGCCTCGCGCCTCGGTGTCACGGACAACCGCGAAACCGGTTATACTGTCGTTGGGCAGAATAGCGGCTGGGCGGTGCTCGATGCTTCCAACAACCAGGATGCCACGGTCATGGTGCCCGCCATCATCCCGGATGCGTTGGGCGAAATTACGATTAGTCTCGCACCGACGACCAACAACAACAGTCCCAACCACTTCACTTACCTCGGGGCGATGCGCGTGGACGCGGTGCCGCAACAGGAGCCCATCGTGTTCACCCGCCACCCGGAGGACCAGACGGTCTATGAGCGACAGCCGGCCACCTTCAGCGCGGCGGTTCAGGGCACGCCGCCCTTTTTTGTCCAGTGGCTCAGTAATGGGGTGCCCATCCCGGGCGCAAACTCTTTCTCCTATACAGTTCCCTCCACGACGGCGAACATGGACGGGACGGTGTTCGCCGTGACCGTCAGCAACCTGGCCTATGGCGCCACCAGCACCGGCGCGGTCCTCCACGTCCTGCCCGCCGGCCAGAACCCCTTTGCCCGCTCCTTGTTCTTCGACTTTGGTGGAACCAGCACCACTTCCTTTGGCCCCCCTCCCGACGACCCGCTCAATTCCTGGAACAATGTCACCACCGCTGTGGGGTCGTCCTCCTCGGGAGTGCTCACCAACCTGGTCACCGCCGGGAATCTTCCCACCTCGGTCGGCTTGGTTATGCTCAGCCGGTTCAACGGCGCGAATGAGAACGGCACGACCAGTTGTCCCTGGCTCCCGCAGGATGCCACCCGCGACTCCCTCTATGGCAATACCGAGCTGTGGTCGGGGCTGGCCAACGTCTTTCCCGCCTTCAAGCTCACGGGCCTGAATCCCGATGCCAAATACAACCTCACTTTTTATGCCTCGCGCACCGGCGCCAGCGACAACCGCGAAACCGGCTACACCGTCGTTGGTGCGAATTCGGGGTTCGGCGCCTTGGACGCGGCTAACAACGTGACCAACAGCGTGACGGTTACCGGTATCATTCCCAATGCCGCCCGCGAAATCATCATCACCATCGGCCCCACCGCCAACAACAACAACGCCTACCACTTCACCTATCTGGGCGTGCTGCGACTGGACCCGGTCCTGCCGCCGCCCCGGTTCCTGCCCATCGTCCTGACGGGCAACCAGGTCAGGCTGGACTGGACCGGCACCGGCCAGCTCCAGTGGGCGCCGAACCTCGCCGGTCCTTGGACCTCGTTCTCACCTCCGCCCAGCCCGCCTTGCTTCGATGACGTCATCCCGGGCGCGACCCGCTTTTACCGGCTGGTGCAGCCCTGAATTGACAGGAACGATTGGCTGCCACGTTGTTTCGTTGGCTGCCCGTTTGGGCCGCTGTTCCTTTGGAAGCAAAAGGCTTTCGCCGCGGGCAGGCATGACACGACGCATGGATGGAACGCCGTGCGGGCTCCTGTGGCTTGAGTTGCGAGATGGCGGTGCTTGCGTATCGGCTTGGCGGCGGACCCCCTGCGCAGCCGCGGGGCCCCTGTGACCAGGTTCAGGACCCACAACTGCCCCGGCCGCTTCCCTTGGCTTGGGCGGTTCCTGGCCGAAGCTTCATTCTGCGCTAGGGGCGGTAAAAATGAAGGACTATCAACCGGCAACGATTTGCTTGTGGACAACGCGGCAGGTGTTGATTTGGTTCCAGGCAGCCGGCAGAGCGGAGGGTGGCCCCTGAAAGCAAAACTGCCGGAGCCGGCGAGTGCCGCCGGCTCCGGCTTCAACCGGAATACTCTTGCCTACTGGCGGGCGCGGTAGAATTTGGCGCTGCCCGACGGAGTCACCAGGTAGGAAGGCGGGTTGGCCCCGGTCACATCCGACCACGAGCCCGTGATCGCGTCGGCCTCCTGAAGGATCCCGGCGGACCAGCGGATCTCGAGCTGGGACCCATTCCAGCGGATCTCGAGGGATCCGGGCTGGGCGGTGGAGCCATACGGCCTGGGCACGGTGGCGTTGTAGCCGCTCTTGCTCAGATAAAAGTCGTCGAACACTGCGCTGTAAGTGGCGCTGTTGCCCAGAACGATCAGTTTATCCAAGTTGGGCAACATCGGTCCGAGCACGGGATCCACGACAAACAGATCGCGGTCGCTGCCATAATTCTCGAACAGCAGCGTGCGCTCCGTTTCCCCTTCTTTCTGAATATAGACGCTGAAGGTGTCATTCAGGTAGTACGGGTCGCCCATGGGGGCGTTGGTGATATCAATCCAGATATTGTAAACAACATCGTACTCGAGGGGAGTGAAGGGGTAGTCAATCGAACTGCCCGGGTAATTGCGCGCGCCAATGTACCAGGCGTTGGTCTCGACTCCCCACGCAACGTTCGTGAAGGCTGTGTGGTACAGCACCGGCCCGATGTTCGAGAAATTATCGCCGTAAGAGCGCTGGCTCTTGTCCGTCAGCCCGACGATATTGGTGGCGTTGAGAGCGGCGGCGCTCCCAACCATCATGCGGTAGAACAGGGTTCGGCCCTGGAACTCGGGTATGGTCAGCGTCCGCAGGTTGAGGAACGCCACACTATTGCCAGCCACGGTCCGCAGGGCACGGTTGGCGCCAACATTGATCACTTCGGCCGAGAAGCCCGTCGGTTCGGTCCAGTAACCGTTGGCGGCGAGCTGGCCGGGCGCGTAGCGGTCGAAGTTGTCCAGGAGGGTCCAGCCGGCCGCCACCCCGCTGACGACCGCGACACTGGTCGTGGCCGACAGCGTATCCACGCCGCGACGGACCGTCAGCACATACGTGGTGTCGCCGGTCGGGGTAACCACATTTGTGCCGATGCCCACTTGCGTGATGGCCGTGACGTCCCCCAGCTTGTCAATCGTCACCTGCGTGGCGTCCTTGCTCACATCCCACCGCAATACGGTGGAATCCCCCGTGACGACCGCCGGCAAATCCGCTTTGAACGAGTTGATGGCCAGCGGCTGCAGCCGCGAGGGCGGATTGGTGATTTGCGTGACCTGCAGCAGCGCGATTTCCTCGGGTGACAACGCGCGGTCCCACACCGCCACCTCGTCAATGAACCCCGTGAACCAGGCCGACGGGCTCCCGCGCAGGATGCCGCCGATGCTGGTCGTCTGCGGCGTCAGCGGCCGGACCGGGGTGATGGTTACGGCGTCGCGCACCCCGTCCACATAAACCGCGGCGATCATGGACCCGTTCCCCACATCCCGCTGCACATAGGCGATGTGATGCCAGGTATCGTCAAAGGCAATCGCGGTCGTATGCCGGTGGTCGCCGGGAATGACGGTGCCGCCGTCCGTGCGGATGTAGATATCCACGCTGCCATCCGTGCCGCCGCTATGGGTGCCGATGTTGAACAGCGTATTGTTGTTGGTGGTGGAGCCTTCGGAGAAGACGCGGTGATCGGTTTGCACCGGGCCATTGACCCACAGCGAGACCGTGAAATTGGGGTACTTGTAAATGGGCAGGTCGTCGGCCGGGTTGTTGACGCGCTGGAGCATGGTGCTGGTGCCGTTGGTGAAGCTGAAGGCCTGCCCCCACCGGCCGGGCACCAGGTTTGCGCTGCTCATGTTCACCAGCGTCATGTCATACCCGCTGACCAAGTCGGGGGTTTTGCTGCCGAGAATGCCGTCCAGGGGCCAGTAGGAAATGATGCGGTTGGTAAGGTTGGCGGTCGCAAACGACGCGAATTCCAACCGGCCCGTCGTGCTCGTCGCGCTGCCCAGCAGGTTGGTCACCACCAGGTAATAATCCCCGGCGTCGCTGCTGGTTAGGTTGAGCAGCGTCAGCGCCTCGGTGGTGCCGTCGGCCACCGGCTGGCCGTCCTTGTACCACTGATAGGAGAGCGGCGGATCCCCGATGGGCCCGGCCGTGAAAGTCCAGGTGTCCCCCTCGACGAGGTTGGTCGCTCCCAGCAGTGGCACCGTGCACTTCGGCAGTTGCGGAGTTGTCAGATACGTAACGGCGTTGAGGAACATTTGGGCCCCGTCGGCCGAAAGGTCGAAGATGCCCGCCCCCTCACTGGTGATACTCAACTCGCGGCTGCCGGTCAGGAAGACCAATCGGCGGGCGGCCAGCACATCACCGCGCTGCGAGGTGATCCCGGGCGGAAACTCGCCAATCACCATGCCCCCGAATGCGGCATCACCCGGCGTGCCCACCGTGGCGAGCACCGACCCGCCTGCAATGATTGGGCTGGTGACCACCGAGATGCCCCGTTGAACGTTGGTGGCGCCAGTGCTGGCATTGGTGAAAACCACGATGGAACAATACGGATTAACCATCGTGTTTGTTGGCGTGAGCGCGATCCCGGCAAACATGGGATGAGCCACTGCATTCACCCGCAGCCGCATCGGGTTGCTGTTCACATCCGGAATGGTGTCCCCCGTGTGGAAGCCCAGCCGGTTTGCGCGGTCCACATACCCGTTGAGGGACATCAGCGGCTTGGTCAGGCCGTTCCAAGCGGCGGTCTCCGCCGCGGAATCGTAATGACCGCTCGGCACGGACCGGCTGATGATCACCAGATCGTTGGTGTTCAGCGCAGCGATCAGGTCCGGCGAATTCTGGAGCCCTTCGATGGTCACAAACCGGGTGACAGTGTGCCCGTTGGCGGCCAGCAATCGGGTGTAGCCTGCGTCCGGCGCGTTGGTAAAACCGGCTGCCAACGCGTTGGCCGATGGCGTGTCATCCGCCGGGTGAAAACTCACCCACGCAATGTTGGCGGCGAAACTCGGAAGCGCTGATACCAGCAAACTTCCGCAAAACATGGAGATGGCTCTTTTCATAGTGAATCGTCTGGGGTTGTGTAAACTGGTCATGCTTGCATTTTTGCCGTTCACACCTTGTTGTCAATTCCAAAGTCGGGCGGCGCGAAAGTTGGGCGACGCGGCCTCCTCTGCGCCGCCGCCAACCCAGGGCATCGGAACCATGGAGTTTGGCTGTCGGCCTAATTCCTTACGCAGACCCCCCGGACAATTCGGTGCGTGATCAACCCGGCGAACTGGTGGGGCCCTTGGTAGAACCAGCCCAGATGCTGACCGCACCGCCCGCATTGGCAATACGACCACGCATGCCCCGGAAACCACGTGTATTCCAAAGTGGGCACTCCCGCCTCCCGGCAGCCCTGAGTCCTTGAAAACAGTAGAATCTCAAAACGAAGGCCGTCGGGGTTGGAAAAACGGTGCGTGTCCTGGCCGTTGAAGGCAAAGCGGTCTTCCTCGTTTGCCACGCCATTCAGGCACCACGCGCAAAGCCAGTCAGCCCCCGCCTCCCCCGCAGCGGTTTCAGGGCTCTCCTCCAGCGCCGCTTCCATAACCGGGGGCGTTGGGGCTGCGGTTCCGCCTGAAGCCTGCCAGTTCACGCAGCAAAAATACCCTAGGGTGCGCCAGACCGTCAAACCGCGGAGCGGGCGAATCTGGAGAAGGCTGGAAGGGTGGCTTCCGCATCGTTGAAGACCAAACGCTTACCTGGCGTGGATGGGAGCTTTTGAATTGACCAAGGGGCTTTACCAGGAGGGACTCACTCGCGACAGGTTGCGGCCCGTCCCGCGACGGCGCGGTGCAAGGGGGCAGGGGAGGCTGAGGCTCTCAATCCGGAATCAACCGATGGTGGATACGATTGGGCACTGCCCTCCTTGGCGACAGGATGGTTTCTTGCCCGCCGGCTGACTGGCTGGGTCTAATCACCTCCCCCCCCCGGCCATTTACCCCGCGCCGTCGGCCCAGCGTCGGGGCAGGGCGTCCTGCGCCAGGCTGAGCCGGGCTCAGGCAGCGGCGGCGTCCAGGGCGCGTTTCCAAATGTAGCGGGCAAGCACGACGCGCAGCACCGCCGTGAGGGGGATGGCCAGGATGCCGCCGAGGATGCCGCCCAGCAGAGTTGTGCCGGCAATGACGGCAATGATGATGGTGAGGGGATGCAACCCGACCCGGTCGCCCATGATCTTGGGCGAGATGACCAAGCCCTCCAACGTTTGCACCACCGCGAACACCGCCAACACCAGCAGCGGATGCAGCCAGTCGCCGTATTGCACCAAGGCAAGGACCAGCGCCGCAAGGCAGGTAATGATTGCCCCGAGATAAGGGATGAGCGTCAGGAAGGTCGCGATGACCCCCAGCAGCACGGCATAGGGCAAGCCGATGATGAGGAACCCGATGGTGTAAAGGACGCCGTCGCAAATCGCCACCAGCACCTGCCCGCGGAAAAACGCAATCAGGTAGTCATTGATGGACCGCAGGACAAAAACCAGCTCGTCCTTGAAGGTGGACTGGGTGACCGGGAGGTAATCCGTCCACTTTGACTCAATACCGCGTTTCTCCAAAAGCAGATAAAACGCGTAAACCGGAATCAGCGCCAACCCGGCCAGCACCCCAAACCAAGAGGCGACCCGGCCCAGTTGTCCGACAAGCCAGGAGCCGACTTTGGCCGCCGCGGAGGTCACCCACGCCGTGGCGGTTTGAAGGGTTTTTGGATCCAGCGATTCCCCCAACAACTTTGGTCTATGCGGTTTCGTCCCGGGCTCCAGGGCTGGCGCATTGGTGTCGGGGGTGAGCGTCGAAATGTTGGTATCGGACACCCCGCTGGGAGGCGTTTCCAGATGGCCCTGGCGTTTAAGCCACTCCCGGACAAGGGTCGGGGGATTATTGATCCACGCTTCGATCCGGGCATGTGTCCGCTCCACGTAGGCTGGAATACGGTTGGCCAGGGAGCGGGTTTCATTCACAATCTGCGGCACAACGCTGCCAAAGAGGGCGGCAATCAGGACCAGGGCCAAAGCGAACACCAGCAGAATCGCGTTTTGCCGCCGGACCTTCCGGCGTTCGAGATAATCCACCACTGGATCCAACAGATAGGCCAGAACGCCGGCCACCGCCAGCGGCCACAGCACCGGGGCCAGCACATTCACTACCCATTTGAGGCCCAGGATCAACAATCCCACCAACCCAACCAGCGTCGCAATCGCCAGCCCGGTCACCGCCAGCCAAATGATCCGCGCCTGTTTCTCTGTCGGTGGGGGGAAGTTCATGGAGCGGAGGCTTGCGGGTCAGCTCTGGCCCAGTTGGCGGGATTTGGCCGCGGCCGCCCGGACGGCGCTGATGACCGTGCCGCGGAAGTTGCCCTTCTCCAGCTCATGCACCCCTTCGATGGTGGTGCCGCCAGGGCTGGTCCATATCCTTGAGCGCGCCCGGATGTTGCTGCGTTTCCAGGACCATCCGTGCGGCGCCCAGGACCGTCTGTGCCGCCAGCGCGGTCGCCACCCCGCGAGGCAGGCCCGCCGCGACGCCGCCATCGCTCAAGGCTTCGATAAACTGGTACACGAAGGCGGGACCGCTGCCGCTCAAACCGGTCACGGCGTCCAGCATGGACTCCTTCAATTCAAACGCGATTCCCACCGCGGAAAACAGGCGGGCTGCCACTTGACCATCCTTGGGGTGGGCGTGCTTGCCGAGCGCGTAGCCGGTGGCCGAGGCGCCAATCAGCGCCGGGGTGTTGGGCATGACTCGAATGACGCGTGCCCCATCGCCAAGGGCCGCTTCCAGCTTCGCCGTCG
>ERZ795050.1915-NODE-1915-length-24901-cov-18.086292_pt1 | contig 24901 bp, 30 predicted proteins | sample MGYA00375134_ERZ795050 | MGnify/ENA primary metagenome ERZ795050 (study PRJEB30179, sample SAMN05720221) | activated sludge metagenome | isolation source: Anaerobic digester | place: Japan | collected 2015-05-26 ... | reverse complement strand
TCTGGAATATCGTTTATTTGTATAATTTTTTGCTTTATTGCTTCCAGTATAATTTTTGGTTTAATATCCTCGTCTATGATAAAACGCAAAATATTTTTGTTTTTTCTCATAGCATCTAATACTATTGTTTCATAGTCCGGTACATCTGTTGGGAAAATATCCATTACGGTTTTTGGATTTAGTTTTATAGCCTCAATAACCATTTCTTGGTATCTGCTTACGTTTGTTGGTATATATGCCAATACATCTGGCATTTCTTTAATTGCAGTTAGCGCTATTTTGAAATAATATGGTGTGTTTATTGGAATATACCGAATGTTTGTTGGGTCGCGTTTTACCAAAGACATTGCAATATTAGAATATCCTGGTATATTTGTTGGTATCAGTTGTATATTCCGTGGATTTTGTTCTACTGCAAACAATACCATCTTTGAATATTCTGGAGTGTTTGGTGGAATATACTGAATTGTGCATGGCTCTTTTTTAACTTCATTAAATGCAATTTGCGGATATTCTTTTAAGCTTGTGTCAACATATTGTAACAAGTATGGCATTGCGTCCAGTGCTAAATTTACTAAATTTAAATATTGTGACTTTGGTATTGTGGATGGTATATATTGGAAGGCGTTTGGGTTTTGGCGCATTGCCTCAATTGCTATATTATAATATTTTGGGGTGTTAATATTAATATGTTTAATTGATAACCCATTTTGTTTTACGGCTTCTAGTGCGATTTTTGTATATTCAGGCATATTATTATCTACATATTGTATTGCTTCTCCGTTTTGTTTTACTGCATTATATATAATATTTTTATATTTAAGTTGTATATGCTTGGGCACATATTTTAATACTAAACCATTTTGTTTTATAGCCATATTTAATATATCTAAATAATATGCTGATGTTGATGGCAAATCACCGATAATTTCTCCGTTGCTGTATATTATTGCATAATTGGCAATTTCCATATAATTTGGTAAGTCTGGATTTATGTATTTAAACAATGAAGGATTTAGTTTTATTGCCTCTGCTGCTATTTTTGGATCTTTTAATTGATTTATATCAAAATCGCTTGATTTATAATATTTTTCTTTATTTTTATAATATTGATACCATTCATCAATTCTTTTTTGGAATTTTTCAGGTATATTCTTCCCACTTTTTGTTTCCATTTGCACAATATCATTATTCCTGTTTAGTTCAATTGTTGCTTTTGGTTTGTTGTATGGATCTCTTAAAGAAAATACCCTTGACGCTCCAGTTTTGACTCTGCCCCAATAGCCGGCTATACAATTGTGCATTTTATTGCCTTCTGTAATCAAATCTTTATCATTATTTAATTCTTGTATTGTCCATCCATCATCCCATGCATATACAACCCTATCATCAATTATGTTTCCGTTTTTATCTCTTAACAACGGAGTATATGTATTACTTCTATGTTTTTCTCTCTTTTCTACAAACCATTTATTTGCCAATTCGTATGCGGTTTGAAAATTATACGAACTGATTTCAAGTCTATTGTTTAATTCTAAATTTTCTACATACCACAAATCTATAATATCAAACATTTGTGGGTCGATTTTGGAATGGCTATGAAGTAATTTCCTGATTTGTTTTTCAGCCCAGCTCGCATATGGTTTGTATAGTTCGTATCTTCTTATTAACGATCTATATTCTTCTGGCATTTCAAAATGTCGTTTGGGCTTATATTGTGATTTTAATTCCTCTACTGTAACAGATGGATTCTTCTGTACTAATCCAATATGTCCGCTGATATCTTCTGTAGGAAGATTAACAATGTAATCTATTACTTCTTGACTAGCACCAAGATTAGTTAATCTATTTTTTATTGCCTGTATATTTTGGGCTATTCTATACCACATTTTGATTAATATTAATAGTCAGTACGTCAGTACGTCAGTACCAACCTATAACTTTTATCCCGCCGTTTGTTTCTACTTCCTCTGGATTGCTTTCATATGATTGAATTGCCCCAATATCAGCGTGTGTTATAGTGGGAGAAGCCATAAATGTTTTTGGATATGCGTTCCCAGACAGCATCGCGCCTCCGCCGTCTAAGTTGTTTAATCTAAAATCTTCATTCTGAGAATCAACAAATGGATTTTCTGTTAATTCATAATTATCAACGCATAGCATTGGAGAGAATATCGTAGAATCGAATTCACTATTATATATTCCATTATTGGAAACTCTAGTCATATTTTTTACAGTTATAGTATCTATAACTTTCGCACAATCGCAGAATATATTGTTGTTTATAGTTGGGAATAAATTGCCTTTTATGTAATAATTACTTTCGGTTACGTTATTTTCATCAAGCAAAATAGCCGACTCGGATACTGATACGAAATCATTATTGTCAATAGAAATATAAGACATCGCATTATATGCTATATTAATAGCGCTTCCATTAATGTTATTAAATATACAATTTTGTATATCTATTTTCATCCCAGAATCTACATCAATACACTTCCCAGAACAATTATTAAAATAACAGCTTATTACATAAGTATACGAAGGGGCGACATACATACATGTTCCGCTTATATTTCTGAATCTACATCCATATAACCAAACTGTGCTTCCATAATTTTCGATGGCGGTGTCACTAAATCCGTCGAATATACAATCTACAAATGTTACATGCAGATTATAATTATTTCCACAATCTATACATATCCCATATGAAGAACTTATATTTTCTCCTACGCTGAATTTTATTCTTTTAAACATTACTCCTTCTACATCTGATATAACATAACTATAATCATCATTTAATCTTAATTCGGCATATCCATTGTTTCTATCTCCGTTTTGATATCCTATATATTCTGCTGTATGTTCAGAATTATAACGATTGCCAGTCATATCAATATTGTTTAGATCCCATATATCTGGATTTGTTGTATCTCCTCCATTTATATATACTTTTTCCGCATTGTATATAGAATATGCGGTTTCTATATCGGTTATGCTACCGCCAAGCACTGCGTTTCCTCCAGATATTCCATAATCTCCCATAACATAATTAAGTTTTGCTTTTCCATCAGAAAAAACATCAACTATTTCTGCTCTTCCATATATACTCCAATCCCCAGATATAAAATTAATTGTATTTCCAATATCATCGTTCGTAAAAGGTCGTTCATTAGAACTAACAATATTGCTTATAGTATTAGATGCCGGAGGAGTTACTGTAGACAGCGAGCTATATGATATAGAGCTGCCGTATGTATATGCCTGTCCTTTCCGTCCTATTCCGACAAATTTGTATGTTGTATCATTTCTGATAAATACAACATAATATTCACATCCTTCAGGTAACGATAATGACAACGAAGGATTGATTATAAGAGTCTTATTATTATTGCTATCATCTATATATAGTGTAGTCTCTGGAGATAGTTGGCTTAAATGATGTATGTTCGCGTAAGCCGTATACTTAAAGTTTATGTCATCGTTTGATGGATTCAAATAACAATATGCATAAGAAACATAATATGTACCATTGGGGAATGCTATCCCTGATGGAGGTGGCTCCACCATAGAGATTTCTGGCGCTACTAACGGATCGCTCTCGTATCCTACAACACTTAAATCTGTATATGTGTGCGTATATTTGTCTGCAAAAGTATAATCTTTTCCAGCATTGTGTCTTTGTGGATTAAAACATCCACTGTTATTATTGTTGCCGCTTTTTTCTACTTGCGCCACCCATGTCCAATTAAAATTTATCATGTTTTAAAATTTCCTATCTTATATTCATTCCAGGCACAAAATGCTGATATACTCCTATGTCTTTCTTATCATGTACTATAGGAGCGAAACTTACAAGCTGATTTACAGATTGTATTAACGGCGCGACTCTGTCTGTTAGTGTAAAATCATATTCTAATTCATTAACAAAAGGAGACCCGTCTAAAAAAATATTGTTTTCTGTATTTATAAATGTTTCTGGATCATATGTATGATTAGTATTAAACGCACAATTATATATTTTTGTTGTACTTACTTTCTGGAGTACAGAAGCAATAGTATATTCATGTGCGCTAATGGCGTTTAGTCCAGTATTATTAAATATGCAATATCCGATCCTGCCAATAACATTGTTAATGTTCCATGGCCAATAATAGTCTTGATTAAATTGTATTGCGCTACCAAGACAATTGTGGAATACACATCTTTCTATATTAATTGCTTCAACACAGTCTATTAAAATAGATGCTCCGTCAGTTACCTCGTTTCCAACCCATCCATTTTCATAAAATATACAATTTTTTATATTAATATCTTCCCCATTGCTAACAACTATCGGGACCCCATTATTATGATGGAACGTACATCCGTTTACATATAGGTTCGAATTTCCAGAATATAACGCAGTGGCATATTCAAAATCAGGATCAAAATTTATGGTAGGATCAACGTATTTTCCGGTTGGGTCGCAATGATCAAATTCGCAATTGTTGCATATTAAAATTACCGAATGAGATATTCCTACTTCATTAAATCTAGTAAATCTACAATTCTCAACTATTATGTTAGTGTACCATGTATTTCCACTCGCATATAATCCAGTATTTTTGTTATATGAAGGATAATTTCCATCGAGCATAATATTTTTTATAATATATGTGTATCCTATTATGTTGGTTAGACCATCTGTACCCGTGGCAAACATAGAACCGGTTGTTCCATTATAATTTGCAATAACAGTTGCCATCCCAATGTTGTCTCCATGCGTGCTTGTGTATCCTATTATGCTAACTGGAAACCTTGGGTCCGGTCCGCCTTTTAATTTTATGCCCGTTAATATGTTATATTCTGTATTGTTATGTATCCAAATCGTTCCTCCCCTAGCCACATAATCTCCAGTGTAATCCCACCTATATAATATATAATCATGTCCGCAAACAGGCAGAGAGTTGTTGGCTGCATCAATTGTTTTTAATGCCCCACCAACAGTTCCTATTCCATTTGATGTTCCAACTCCAGCAAGCGCTTCAGTGATTGTGGCAATTCCACCATCACACGATACTATGCACGCCCTCCCAGATATCCATCCGCTTCCAGAAATATTTATTATATTTCCATTAAGCGCTTTTTCAAATCCATATATATCAGATTGTATTTTGTTGCTTGCATTATTTGTTATAGAATCAATAGTATCTCCAGAATATTTTAACCATACTGCTTTTTTGTCAGTAGTATGATACATTGCATTAAACTTATATCCAACATCTGCGCTTTTTCTTATATATGTTATTATAAATGCGGTTTCTGGTGGAATAGACAAAGTAGATATATCCATCGCTATTACATTGTTGTACATTCCACCGGCTAATGTAATAGGAGATGATTCTGGTGATAGCGCGCTGTGTTTGCCATTTGTTCCAATGCCATATGCGTAAGCGACGTAATATGTGCCGGCGTTTAACCCTGGATATGTTTGATAATTAGTGTCTACATATGCTTCTGGAGGAGAAACTGGGTCGTCCATATACCCCACCACAGCCAGGTCATTGTAATAAAATGTTTGTTGTTGCGCGCCATAACTGTAATCTGTTCCTGGGGAAGGTACAGTGGGGTTAAAGCCTCCACCGTTTGTGTCGTCTCCATTTATTCCATCAACCTCAAACTCAAACGATGCCATCAATTCACGTTGTTGCATGATATATATCTACACCTACCTTGCTGTATATTTATTGATATGTGGCGCGCATTCCTTATTGTGAATAACTAATACTGGAACGAGATAGCGGCGTTTGTTTTTGGGAATATTTGTTTAAAATTTTTTTATAAGTAGTAAAATGGTATTGTATTTTCGGAAAATTTTTCGAAATTTTTGGGGATAATTTCTAGTATAGATTGAATGTGCTTTTTTGGATTCGGGTGTGTATTTCCGAAAAATTTTTCGAAATTTTTTGTGAGCAAAATTTCAATATGGATTGAATGTGCTTTTTTGGATTCGGGTGTTTTGTGTTATATTTTTGCATTTTTACTATGCTGTATTTCCGGAAAATTTTTCGAAATTTTTGTGAACAATTTCCAGTATAGATTGAATGTGCTTTTTTGGATTCAGGTGTTTTGTGTTATATTTTTGTATTTTTACTATGCTGTATTTCCGGAAAATTTTTCGAAATTTTTGTGAGTAAAATTTCAATATTTTGGATTCATGTATTTTGTGCTGTATTTTTGTATTTTTGTTGTACTGTATTTTTGGAAAATTTTTCGAAATTTTTGTGAGTAAAATTTCAATATTTTGGATTCATGTATTTTGTGCTGTATTTTTGTATTTTTGTTGTACTGTATTTTTGGAAAATTTTTCGAAATTTTTGTGAGCAATTTTGGTGGGTTTTGGTATGCCATAATTGTGGGTTATTGGCGTGGTGCGCGGTGGGTCCTTCGAATTTGAGGACTCCAAAAAGTGGAATCTTATGGAACCAGAAATTTTCGAGGGGGGAGGGGGGTTGGGGCTGCGATTTTTTTAAAAAAATATTATGTAATTAGAAGTTTAGCAAACAACAAAGTAGACTTGTAACGGATTAGAGGGTCGGGGGAAAAATCCCCCGACCCTCTGGTAACACGTCCATAGTTGCCTCCAATACAATACGTAACACATGACTTTTTAAGATGAACTAGTTAGAAGTTTAGTAAACAACAAAGTAAACTTGGTAATCCCATTTTCGTGCTCCCCGCTATATTATGCGGGGAGCACGAAAATGGGATTATAGCATTCTAATGTACTTGCCAATATCTACAGACACGGGCGGGTGTATATAGCTATCAATCCCCAGCGCCTTCAGAAACGGATGCGATGGCACCGCTTCTGGGAAAGATAACTGAGTATAGCAATTCGACGTTACCCAATCACTTCCCAACAATACCGATAAAAACGATTCAAACATCCCATTGGGATGCAGAATTTTCCCGATCACACCCCCGCCCAACGGTGGGCAATCTGCCCACACGAAAACTCTCGGGGAGGGGTAATCTTCCCCGTATATATCGAGCCATATAGGTGTGGCTCTTTCGTCAATGAGCCACCCCAGCTCGGCGCCTCCCACTATACTCTGCATAAAAGTTGTTGGATCCATTACGTATCCCGTGTTGCATGTGATCTCCGCACCGTTATACAACATTCCTGTTTCTCCTTTTCTTCCCGCCTTTGGCGGGATTGCTCATAACATATACATAATCCATGACTTTTTAAGATGAACTAGTTAGAGGTTTAGTAAACAACAAAGTAGACTTGTAATGGATTAGAGGGGCGGGGGATTTCTCCCCCGCCCCTCTAATAACACCTAGTTATATTCGATATGAATATCAGGCCGCCACCATGGCGGCTTCTTATGCCGCTCCCGCAGAGCGGCATAAACTGCATTCCTCACCGACGATATCTGCGGTACGGTTTTTGCCGCTTCTACCGCGGCATTAATGGCGAGTGTTTTGTCTTCGTCATCCACATCACCAAAAAACAGAGAAATATTCCCCAACATGAGTTGGGACGCCATTATGTCACTAGCCTTCGCCAGTACCACATCGCCGCAATCTTCGCGGCGATATATCCCCAAGTTCTGTACGCGGTGCAACGCATACGTACCGGAGCCCTCCCAGTCCAGCACTTCCTTCATTTCGCCCTCCTTAGCTTACGTATAATGCCCGTAAGCGGGCAGAATTGTATTACTCTAATATACGTAATCTATGACTTTTTAAGATGAACTAGTTAGGAGTTTAGTAAACAACAAAGTAAACTTGTAATGGATTAGAGGGTCGGGGGATTTCTCCCCCGACCCTCTGGTAACACATCCATGGTTACCTCCAATACAATACGCAACACATGACTTTTTAAGATGAACTAGTTAGAAGTTTAGTAAACAACAAAGTAGACTTGTACTCTGATTTATCTGCCCCCGCTTAAATAATTATCAAGCGGGGGCAGATAATATGGCTATTGTGGAGATTCTTCGGGAACGAACGTGGCTTCTATCAGGGGGTACCATCCAGCGACAACATTCTTGTAGCTATGCCAATTATATCCCCATACCATGCGTCTTGTCCCCTCTAACACCCTTTGTAGGAATGAAACACGTTCGCCATCAGAAATGGCATAAATTTCGCTGGTTTTATATGTGTGCGGTTTGTCAAGCCATCCAATTCTTACTATTCCTTTGCATTGTGTTTTGATTGTCCATGGGTCGAGCATAGTGCATGGGATATCAGGGTCATCATTGACACTTACCCACGCTGGACCTATAGGATTCAGTGTTGGTAAGTCTGCATTCCATTTGTACTCAATCGGCTTAGTCGGATGCGCAAGCGCAAATTTCGCTGCTTCATACAGCGGCATTGGGTCGTCTGTAACCGTCAACGCTACGTACATCTTTTTCTCCTTCTGCTGGTGTACAAGGCCCACCAGCGGGCAGAATTGTACTACTCTAATATACTCTATCCATGACCTTTTAAGATGAACTGGCTAGAAGCTTAGCAAACAACAACGCAGACTTGGATATTCAAAACCTATATTTGATTATCTAAACCATATAATATTATATTCTTCTTACGTGATTACTTAAACACAAAACACATATATTAATTTATTGTACAATCTAAACTTAAAGATATTTTTTGTATACTCAAAACATTAATTAAAACACTCATACAATTAAACTTTTTATATTTACTCAAAAAGTATACACTACTTAAACATACTTCGATTTATATATTACTCGAATTTATATTTTTCGATATTCTTATTATCGAATATTAAAAATAATAAACAATAGATTATAATAATTCAATACTTTCGATTTTTTAAGATGAACTAGTTAGGAGTTTAGTAAACAACAAAGTAGACTTGGGTATTCAAAAAACACGAATGCCCAAGTCTACTAAAAACCTTACGTCTTCGGCAGGATAAAGCCGTCACACCCTACGACTTTCCCCGATCCGTCCCTCACACTATGGGGGGCGACTATGTCATTCCGCCCCATAGCCGCCGCCGCTTGGGCGACGACGAGAGAGGTAATGTACAGCACGCCTTCTTTGGGTTCTGGAAGCCCCACTACCCCTCCAAAATGCTGTTCAAACAATGGGACTTCTATCCCACTGACAACAACAACGCCATTCTTTTCCTCGGTTGTTTCCAGCCGAGGAACAATGCCACTTGGCGGAATGTCTATTCCGCCAATAACGTTAACCACATGAGGTGTTGCGTTGATGACTTCCATCGTTTCCTCCTTAGCTTACGTATAATGCCCGTAAGCGGGCAGAATGGTGTTACTCTAATATACGTAATCTATGACTTTTTAAGATGAACTAGTTGGGAGTTTTTCAAACAGTAAAGTAAACTTACTGTTTGAAAAACACAAAACTATATAACTGGTTCGCCCCCACCGAAGAACGTCAACTCAAAAACAATTCCGTACACAACATCAATTAGTGTATACATAGGATTGTTGAGAATCTTTTCTTCAGAGGATTCCCCTATATGGTGTTCGCAAATAACGAGCTTATCACCAAGGATAACCGGCGTGTTGAGTAAGTACGAAGGTGGTAACGCTTCTATACCTACGTACTTGTTGTCGTGGTCTACTCCATCAACCAACGGAAATTCAATCCCGCTGGTCCCAGACAAATCATCGCATCTAATTACCCAATGTAATTCTATATTTCTAACGTCATCTAGAATTAAATTGGGTAGATACGCCGTCAGGGCATCAATGACCATGCCCACGCCACGATTACCGACAATGTTAGCAAAGACATTTTTGTTCTTTTCTATAAGAACAAAAATGTCGTTTAATGTAACACCATCATCCAATGTGCAATTCTTGAACAAATAGTCTTTCGAATTACACGTTACATCGTTCCCATGTTCATCAAGTAGCATTCCACCACGACGCAGATATACCATCTTACCCCTCCCTTTCTTCCCGCCTTCGGCGGGATTGTTCATAACATATACATAATCCATGACTTTTTAAGATGAACTAGTTAGGAGTTTAGTAAACAACAAAGTAAACTTACTGTTTGAAAAAGCAAGGGCTACTTATTGTGAATAAGTAGCCCATGTTTTTTCTAGGCGGTGTAATAGATTTTCACCAGCTCATCTTCCGAAGGGCACTGAATGCCCTTCGGAAGCCGCCCCCGCTTACCCAAATTGTTTTCTGCGCGCCACTGTCGGCGCAACGATGACAAGAACTTTTCCTCTTCAATAATTTCTCTAGGGCGATTCGCCCTGCCCCCATCAACAATCCTCTTCCTTGCCATTCTCGTTTCCCCTTTCTTCCCGCCTTTGGCGGGATTGTTCATAACATATACGTAATCTATGACTTTTTAAGATGAACTAGTTAGAGGTTTAGTAAACAACAAAGTAGACTTGTGCTCTATTTTTCAAACACAATTGATAAACTAGAATATCCCCCGCCGACGGCAACAATACGTCGGCGGGGGATAATACAATTAGTTTACTTTTCGCTCATGCATCCCCACTCTCGCCATACATCCACGCGTCAACGCGCGCAAACGCTCGACACGTTTCACAATCGCAACCGTCGAACCGCTCTGTAGGTACTCGCTCGGTACATTGTAAGTCCGTCTTGTCGCACCGCGCAAGCACCAAGATATCATATATATCTTCTCTCGGGATGTCATAATTGGACATATCCCCGCGATCGAGTCTCTGCGCAATCCATTTGCCCCGCGCCGCCACGGAACAACCATCACAGGTGCACGGAACATCAGGTTCGGCGTATTCCCAGTGGTCTTGCTCATTACATGGACCGAGTCTACCGCACTCGTAGCACTCGATTGCGCTGGCGAGTGTATCAATATCGCGCCACGATAGAATCTTTGTTTCGCTCGGATTACCAACGGAACCGATAGACTTTGACATCTTATTACCCTTTCTGCCGGTGTACAATGCCCATCGGCAGGCAGAAATGTGCTATTCCAATATACGTAACCCATGACTTTTTAAGATGAACTAGTTAGAAGTTTAGTAAACAACAAAGTAGACTTGGATTATGATTTATCAAACACCATAATGAAGGAGCAATAACTACTAACTATGCGAGAGAAAAGTAACAGCTTCTTCCCCTGCCATATTAATAGGGAAATCACAACAATGCGCAATCACAACCTCGTCAAATTTTACTAAATCCGCTATTCTCATGCGCTTTGGGAATACAAGAGATCTGCGGTATGCATGATCGGGTGTGCAGACCTTGTAGTACGACCAGATTATACAATCAGTGACGAGACAGGAACAATTGCAGGCATAGAGCCCCTCTCCCTCCCACAGGATACACTTTAGTACTTTCATCTATTCCTCCTTGTCCCTGCTCATAACCGGCGGTTACATCCGCAAGCGGGCAGAATGGTGTTACTCTAATATACGCTAGCCATGACTTTTTAAGATGAACTAGTTAGAAGTTTAGTAAACAACAAAGTAGACTTAGATATTCAAAATCTATATTTGATTATCTAAACTATATAATATTATATTCTTCTTAAATGTACTATGTATATAATACATTTAAGAAGAATATCAATTGATTTGTATTGCTATATTTAAAGTTGTATATAAAAACTCTATTAAACAAAATAACAATTCTAATATATTCCATTTATGTTTTGTTTAATGCATACTTTAATATATACCCTAAGATATTTGTTGAAACAGCAATATTATATATTAACAATGATATTGTTGTTTAACAAATATATGCGATTACTTAAACATAAAACACATATATTAATTTATTGTACAATCTAAACTTAAAGATATTTTTTTGTATACTCAAAACATTAATTAAAACACTCATACAATTAAACTTTTTATATTTACTCAAAAAGTATACACTACTTAAACATACTTCGATTTATATATTACTCGAATTTATATTTTTCGATATTCTTATTATCGAATATTAAAAATAATAAACAATAGATTATAATAATTCAATACTTTCGATTTTTTAAGATGAACTAGTTAGGAGTTTAGTAAACAACAAAGTAGACTTGTGTTCTAGTTTATCAATTATATTTGATAAACTAGTGTATCACCCGCCGTCGGAAGGGAACAACGGCGGGTGATACACGCGTGTTATCGATTAGATGCCCTGTTAACCACTCAGTTTATACTTTCCCTCCTGAACACCGAGTTTAGTAAGCATCGCCTTGACTTCCTTATATTCCGGAAGGGAATGTTCCTTTTGTTCCTGAGCATTATTGATGTATCCAGACAAATAAGTGAGGACACACGACTCAACCTCGTTGTCTGTGAGTGGCCCAAACAAATTCGGAGTCTGCCCGTCGGAAGCAACCAATAACTCGCCACAGTTATTGAAGACGCAATATCGGTCACATCGCTTAGCAAAGACGCGAACCATACCGTTATCTTGCTCTTGGATAGTCGGCTCTCCGGCAAAACAGCGGTTCGCGCCGTGGTACACGCCCCGAAGTATATTCGCGCGTGTACATGGACTAGCTATTTTATACGCCTCGACATCCGGATCGCGCAAGTACCTTCGGATGTCGTCTGCAACGACCTGCTCGATAGACCAACCATCAAGACGAGATTCAACGTTCTGCAACGCTTTTTCTACAATACCTATTGTTACGTTCACCTTTTTCTCCTTCTTCCGGCGTTTACACCCGCCGGCGGGCGAATGATGTTACTCTAATATACGCTAGCCATGACTTTTTAAGATGAACTAGTTAGGAGTTTAGTAAACAACAAAGTAGACTTTGAAATTATATTCCCCACACACAATACACAATATGGTTGATAGTGCGGGGAATACAAAATGCTTACCTGATATGAGCAAACTACATTAGTATACTTGGTAAAGTTTATTTTTCCCAAATCTCAGTACAGCAACAATAAAAACTATCCATAATTCCATATAGAACACAAAACAAACTATATTCTGGATTTTTACACTTTGTTATCGTCGCTGGCTTAACTGCGCGGTTGTAAAGTACTAACTTGTTTCTTAACCTAATTGGTATTTCTGATAAATACGATACTGAAAACCATGGCAAAAGCATCGGAACACAAACTCGTTTGCCATGATAATAAACAGCGTTAAATGATGGCAAAATGATCCCGTTAGTACTGTGTTCGTCTGAGTTAATAAACCAACCCAATTCCAAACATTCTAAACCACCATATGTAGGGTCTTGGGGTTCATGTTCGTTTACTTTTCTCGTAACTACATTGATACAATCATCCCCCAAAATAGGTGACATTGTATCAATGTTTTTGTTTAACAACGACAAAATATCAACTAATGTCACTCCCTCTTCCATAATACACGGAAAACGTAAATAATTTATAAGTTTATCAGTTACATCAACTTCGCCATCGTCAAAATTTTCGTCTCTTTTCTCATAAATTGAAACCAACTTACCACCTTTACAAATCTTTGTGTACATTATGTCCTCCTTGCACAATTTTTATTGTGCGATTTTGTTACAATTTATATACGCTAGCCATGACTTTTTAAGATGAACTAATTAGGAATTTAGTAAACAACAAAGTAGACTTATGAATAATATATTTGGGTATTACAATAACATCTATTACATATAATACACCTCAACAATGCGTTCGCCCACAAACACATTCGTAATTAAAAGCGGTATTTCTGACTGTGGCATTTTATATTTATCATGCCATGTTTTCCCACAATCAGTGCTTACCACATAATCGGCTATGTTGGGTTTTTGTAATGATTTAAAACAAACGATAACCGTTCGGTTAAAACGAATAATTCGACACTCGATTTGGTCGTCTGTTGTGTCGTGTATATTCTCTATTTCTACTGGAACCGGAATATACATATCGTCATATTTTGAATCATCATGCGCTATGTGCAGAAGCATCTTTCTTTCCCCCAATGATATATACACAATACACGAGATTTTAAGATGAAATAACTTTTATCCACAATAACACAACCAAAATTTATATTTGATTATCTATAAATTCTCGATATTGTAATTGTCTTATTTATATTCTGATTAGTATATAAATTGTACTTCGGGGATTATTCATAATATCATCTTGATATTGTATGTCACTCGTATATAATAGGAGGAATATTATGAAACACATAGTTGAATTATTAAAGAGCACACCTAGCATAAATAAAAAGAATGCCTTGTCTAGAAAGGTAGCAATAATCAGTAATAAAAAAATATATAAAAGAAATCCAAAGCACAAAAAGAATCAATATGAATAATATATATCAAATTTTTATTTTTGCAATTAGACATAATGATAATTTGTAAGTACACTTATGGATTATTATTATGTACTAGTTCGTTTCTTCTTCTTCATCGTCATCATTATCGTATTCTATACCGTATTTTTTTTCATATTCATCGTAAAAATATTGCATGATTTTGCACATAGTTACACCACCGAATCGTTCGCGAACATAAATCGACGCCTCATCTGATAATATACCAACGGATATATCGGCGTGTGTATCAAGCATGTTAACGAGTTCTATAAAAATCGTGAATTTATCGTGTAACGCTACAAACGAAATCTTACCGTTGTAAATCTTAACGCGCATTTCTGTATCAAGATCGCTGAATATATCCAGTACCTTGCCAATATCATGCGCGAATGTATGTTTTATTACTACAGAACCGTTTAGGTTGATTGACATGGAGTTGTCTTCAACCACAACGCAATACGAACTATTGCGTTCGCAATATAGTTGCATTATTGATCATCGTCCTTTCTGTCGTTACACGCCCACAACAATGACTTTATAGGCTCGCATGGAACGACACTAATTCCTTGCGTAATGTTGGTCACTCCATCGTCGAACGTCATAATAACCGTTAACGAGTGACCAAACTCAAACTTTATTGTTACATTACAAACCATTAAATCACTGGTAACAGTAATATCACCAGTATCATCATCATAATCAATATCGGCATTTGCCGATATTGTAATTGGTGATAAAATCAACAGTGGTTTTTTAATATATATACTATAATCACTATCGTCTTCTCGACGATAGTGTATGCCCATTCCTTCTTTGTCTATACCTATTGAAACACCATTTTTGCATTTTAATTTCATTATTCCTATACTCCTATAATATATATACGGTATGCTTGACCATTTATGATGAACTTATTGAAATTCCAATTAGAATAAAAATTGAATCCAATGTAAACTTGGATTCAATTTTTTTGCTACTTTACTAAACGATTCGGGTAATATGCTCTACCGATATCACCACGAACGGAACCTGTCCTTCCTTAGGTTCCGAGTGTTTCTTCTCGGAAGCCAAGAGGAATGGTTCGATATCTTTATAATCCACTCTGTTGCCGTGGATATACCATTCTGATGCCACATTATCGCCGAATAAAACTACTGGTAAGTAACACTTACCTGTAGTTTTATTCCTCCAGAACCTTACACCGTCAACGGTATAAGGTTCTGCCCATTCGGGCATCTCGGGGGCAAGACGCCTGCCCTCGCTAACTGCTTCCCTAACAGGAAGTCGGTTAGAATACTCGCACAATTGTCCCTGGAATTTCCCCTTTTTGATTATTGTTGGGGAACCTTTTCTTGTCTTCGCGGGGCGTTCTTGGTATATTGTATATACCTGCCCGCCCCTCTTGCCGGCCATCAAACGCGCTACTTCTTTGATATCCATACCTTTGCTCCCCTCTCTTTCTTATATACATACGGTATGCTTGACCATTTATGATGAACTTATTGAAATTCCAATTAGCAAAAAAATTGAATCCAATGTAAACTTTGGATTCAATTTTTATTCACCCTATGTCCGCTTTACATGGCGCTTTGAATCAGCGTCATATAATTGTTCATATCAGTATATTTGCCTTTCAACTCTTCGGTTTCGCAAACACTTGTGAATATATCATTCACTACCCAAGTATCGTCTAATACCATTCTTGGGTAGCTATACTTATCGCCAAGTTCTTCGTTGTTCCTAAGAACATCGAAGACACAGTCATAATCAATTTCGTTTTCAATCCTGCATATATTATCGTCCATAAAACCTTCATACATCTTGTTTATGGACTGATAATATATGTGCCACGCTATCCACCCCGTGGGTTCATTCGACACGGGGTCATACTCCCACGCGAAAGGATCAATGATATGATTTAGTGCAATAACAATTTTGCCGCAATTGCTATTGCATATAATCCCTCTTCCGCCCTCGACTTCCTTTGTTTCTAATACTTTAAGGGCGACGTGGTTAGTTTTGATTGCTACGTCGCAAATTGCTTTTTGGTCACGAATCGCATTTTGTATCCTTTTGTATGCCAACGGATACATTTTGATTTTGTCCATCTCGTTCTTTACACTTCGCAAAATCATTTTTGCGGCGTTGATGTTGTCATTTAGGCGGTCGTGTATATCTTCCTCCGGCCACCCTACCACCATGCTGTATTCTTCCATATTGTTCCCTCCCTCTCTGATATACATACGGTATGCTTGACCATTTATGATGAACTTATTGAAATTCCAATTAGCAAAAAAATTGAATCCAATGTAAACTTGGATTCAATTTTTTTGTGTTATCTATTCTTCGTTTTCGTTTATGTTTTCTTTCTCGTTTTCTCCTAATATATAATCAGCGGCCTTTTGAGCTTCCCTCGAAGCCTTGATTATGTAATTCTTGTTGTCCCTTAATGCTTTCAGCCATTCACCAATATATGATATGCTGTTGTCTACTAGTATATCATAATTGATTCCGGAAGCTACAAACATAGCCCCCAATTCAGCTACCAATTCCTCGAAAGCATACCCCTCTTTTTCAAAAGAGGACTTCCTCCCTACCCTTGTATCATGCGCCGTAGAATGTACCAGCTCATGCCACAGAGTGGCATAATACGACGCAGAATTATCGAAAGAATCCATGGGCGGCATTATGACTTCATCCAACATAGGGATATATGCCGCCTTAGTATCGAGTCTCACTTTGGGCGCGTTCTTCATATTCGCATATACGCCTTCTGCCACTTCGTCAGTGGCATTCTCGATTGTATGCGAATAATCGGAAAAACTAGGCAATTTCCCGTTTTCTACTAAATTCGTCTGTTCAACGTTGAACAACGAATAATACCGCAACATAGGGAACCGCTTAGTTTCCTCTTCGTTATCGGAATCAGGTTTTACAATCCAATTCCAGAACACAACATGAACACTCTTCGAACCCGCCGATACACAACCGCCATTCTTGCTTACCTGTAAGAATGTTGCCCATCGTGTATCATGGAACCCGCGCTTTTCGGATTCCAGAGCGAGCAATAACGGGTTTATACCCCTGTATGCCTTATGCGTAAAGGCGTTGATATGTTTGAATTCCCTCCATGGCTTATGCCATGGAACGAATCCTCTCTCGAGGGCACTAATTACCTGCGCCGTTATTGCTTCACGAATATCGAATCGCATCGTTCTCCTCCTGCCAACATACGGCAAACATGAACTTTTAAGATGAACGGCTTGTCGGTTATAGTGTATATAAAGAATACTCGGAATGAAAAATCAGCAACAACAAAAGACTTCGAGCATAAACAATAATGCACAAAATGAATAATAAATGACAAAAGCCACATATCCGAATAATGGAAACCCACAATTTTTGAAAAAACAAAAGCCTTTGATTATTGATATTGTGATTTTGATTATAATTGATTATCCCACACAAACAATACTATAACAAAAAAAACAAAAGCCTTTGATTATTGATATTGTGATTTTGATTATAATTGATTATCCCACACAAACAATACTATAACAAAAAAACAAAAGCCTTTGATTATTGATATTGTGATTTTGATTATAATCGGTCATACCAGCATAAACAACCAAGAACTTAACAATACCATAACCCCCAAAAACAAAAGCCTTTGATTATTAATATGGTGATTTTGATTATAATTGGTCATTCAGCACAAATGAAAACTGTACAAAAAAACAAAAACTGTTGATTATAATTGGTCATACCTGCATAAACAACCAAGAACTTAACAATACCATATCCCCCAAAAAACAAAAGTTGTTGATTATTGATATTGCCATGTTGATTATCTTGAATAAACAAAAATTATTACACAAAACAATATCGCCACAACAAATAAATAAACTTAATGCTGATTAGTATATATTGTCCACAAGTATGCGTTCACAAAATATATTGTAAGTTTGTGATATTTTCATACGCTTACAATATATAGTAAAGCAAAAACAGAAAATCATTATACACAAGACAAAAGCCACACCCGCGCATATAAACGCGCAATTTATAGCAATACGCATGTATGCGCGCCCATTGTTCATATTGCCACAATATCAATATATAGTTTATTGATATTACCAGCGAATCAGCATGCGATTTATATACTTACTGCTCACAAAAAAGCGAATCAATATGCAATTTATATACTTACTGCTCGCAAAAAACAAGAAGTGTTTTATTCACATTGAATTATGCAAAATGCAATATGCACTTACCAGAATTATGCAAAAATCAATAAATAATACGCCGCATTACTCGAAAAACAATATACAATATTACTCGAAAAACAATATGCGCATAACGCGTTGCGCGCAATGCTCGATATTCAAAGTGTGGAATTTGTTATATTGCTATCAAGACTAATTTAAAAACGGCTAATGGCTCGAAAAACAATATTACCAACGAAACTCATTAATGCATATTCTTCGAAATTTCAATTGACGAATACACATATCACAAATTATATGAATGTATGTTTTAAAACAACCCATTAAAACAGTATGGGGCTTTCGAAAGAAAGCCCCATACTGTTGGAGGGAAGTAACTTGTGTCTAGACGAGAACCATACCGTCATCTACTGGAACATACGGCGGTTCCTCATCGAACGACGGGAGCTGAACACCCTTGGGGAGCCGCCCACGGGTTCCATACTGATGCTCTGCGCGCCACTGCCGGATTCGCTCCTTGCGTCGCTTTTCCTCTTGAATGAGGAAGTTTGGGCGGTTAGGCTTGCCGCCTTCTGAGACCTTCTTCCGTGCCAATTCCTTTCTCCTTTCTTGGCATAACACCCACCTTCGGCGGGATTGTTCGTAATGTATACGGAACTAATGAGATTTTAAGATGAACTTATCACAATCCGGCGAGATCTTCTTCCTTGCCAATCCAATTTCTCGTTTCTTTACATACAACACCCGCCATCGCAAGGACCGAATTTTGATAAATCAAAGTAGACTTGCGGGGAATAAAATATGTGCAGTCATAACAATAAGCGAACCACAATAATGATTCGCTTATTGTTATTCTACAACAGAATCCGATTGTTCTAGTTTGTTGTCAACTTGCTCTGAACTATCTTGCACCAGTCGGTAATATACATTCTGGCGGTGTCCTTATCTTCGTTAAAATACGAAGCGCATGCCATGAGTACGCCATAAGAAAGTATACACTTATCACGTATACTCTTGGCAAGCTCAATCGTTGTTTCGGCATCAACAACATGATTGTTCAAGTACTTGTCTGCCCACCGCCGAAATTCTCCATCGTTTTCCACTACCAAAGTGGCTTTTGTCATCATTTCGATTACACTATCGTAATCAGAAGGAAAACCCAAATATGGCTCGAAATCCTCGGTTAGTGCTTCTGAAACACTACGCTTCAGGTCGTTGATTTCACGATATCGCCATTGTGTCGTAATGTCATTAACGCTAGCATAATGTTCTGCTATTTTCAATACTACGGTAAGTGTTTTGCGGCAGAAACCAGTATCGGGATGCTTGTTTACATGTTCTATCAAATATGGTATTTGATTCGGGTCAATATGGGATTTACCATATTGTTCTGCCCAATGTTGAAACTCTTGACAATGCGTCATCTCGCTTGCCATTTGCACGAACTTTTCAAATCTCATTTTACTTCTCCTTTCACAACATATACGGAACTAATGAGGTTATAAGATGAACTTATCAAAACTCGTGCAAGAGCCGAATTTCGATAAATCAAAGTAGACTTGATGGGAATTATAGCGTCATGGCAATAGCAATAAGCGAACCATAATAATGGTTCGCTTATTGCTTGTTGTTCTATTGATTAGACGGCTGGTTCGATATCAATCCTGCTCTTTGACGGGGGTATTCTAACCATATAAGACTTGGAAACATGAGCATACTTCGGAATTCGGAATCGGAATCCTCCACCATTATATGTATGTGTGTGGTGATTCCAATTTCCCTTGGTAATTGTAATGTTGCCGTATTCGTCTGCGTCAACATACAACCTTTTACAGCCACGGAATACTTTCTGCATTTTGCTTGCAGGAATAGTAATCCTGTCCTCTGTCTGTGGATAGACGACTACAGCATCAGGGTCAGAATAATAATTGTCTCTAACCCATTCATCACCGCCGTAATCATCGCCAGACGATTCGTTGTCTTCGTCATAGGGGTCGTCGTTGTCGTCATAGGAATCACAAACAGTTTCTGTTTCCTGCGTCTCCGGAACGACAAGTTCGCCCAATTCCTGAAACTTGCCAGAGAAAATCATTTCCCTAGCCTTGCTCCACTTTTCGTCATTCGTTGTGATAGTGTGGGGCGTACCATCAGCGATAACGGTAACGAAATCACTTTCACTACCTGTAAGACAACCAAACACTGCTGATATAATCATTTTGCTTCTCCTTTCATAACATATACGGAACCAATGAGGTTTTAAGATGAACTTATCAAAACTCGCACAAGAGCCGAATTTCGATAAATCAAAGTGGACTTGTGGTAAGCAATTATGAATATTCAAATGTATATTTGCTACCGTAACTAGAATATTTATATTTACTGATGTCGCGCATCATATCAATTATGTCTTTAGATTGACTATGTCTTGTATGCATTCTGATCCTACAAAAATCAGCAATATCATGTTTAGTACTATCAGCTACTACTATAGGTCGATCCAATCCGTTTTGGTATACTTCGTCATACCAATACAAAATGTCTGTTCCCCAACCTTTCACCGAAGTATCACATGTTGCTATTCTGCCAAATTTAAAACCATTAGATTTTCTTTCCCATTCTACTATACATGTAATATACTCGGGTATGGAATAAACAGCACATATAAGTTTATCATTGTTTGTGCTATTGGATAATTCTTGTCTTACAACTTTTGGAACAATTAGTAATTTATATAGCCTTTTGAAAGACTTGCATATTTCGCACTCGCAATTGCATATTGACAAAGACAAATAGCATGGTATAGCACGTTTACAAATAGAATATTCCATGAATTTGCAAAGCACACCATCATAACAAACATCTTGCAAAAGATTGTTGATCGGCAAATTATTTTCTATGATATTTTTATAATATCGCGCTACATTACACGAAATGCAGGCGCAATCTTTTACGGGAGGATTTGAATAATACGTATTGCATTCCATGCTATCAACCAAAGTTTTTATATCTTCAATAACCCCATCGCCTACCTTGCTATTATTAATAATATCACCAACGTTTGCGCCCCACATGCAAATACTTCTTTTTTCAAGAACAAAAGAATTATTCTGATTATTTAAACAACCTTCGTAATTAATTAGCGGCGGATTCATTTATTGCTCCTTTAAATACAATATACAAAATCTTTATCACTGACAAGATAAACTTATCAAAACTCGCACAAGAGCCGAATTTCGATAAATCAAAGTGGACTTGTGAAAAAATAACAACACCATGGCAGTTTATTATTGTTGCCACGGTGTTGTTATAATACCATGAATGTTCGAATTATCAATAATCTTCGTCAATATCCATATCTGGGCAAACAGTAATTCTCCCCTTCGTTACATCCACACTGTATGGAACCGGTTGTTTCCATGGATTCTTGAATGTAAAATCTCCCCCTTCGTAAATATGAACTGAAGTCCTTGGCTTGTGCAATTCAATTGTTACCGGTCCATATTTGCTAACAAATATGGATAACTTCAGTGGCTTATTGTTACCGAATGCCTGTTTCATTAAATATTCAGGAATACTAACCCGATTGAAGAAATTAACTGTATTACCAACAAATAGTTCATAATCAGAATAATCATCGTTGTTTGAATATGAATTTCTCATTTTTTTCTCCTTACACTGTATGTTCGACGGCTTTTATAATCGCGCCTATCATTACATTAAGCGGATCGGGCAATTTTGCTACTGCTTGATCATATCCGGTCTTGCGCCTTAGATAACGCTCAATGGCGCGTTCGTCGTGTAGCTTGCACATAATATCAAAAATATTATGCCATGCGAAAATATCTGAATGCCACATCGGTACACCCTGATCGCAAAACACACACTTCCTGTTTGCGTAATTATTAGAATCACGCTTGAATTCCACAATACAATTTCTACATGCGCATGACGCAGAATAGATATTGCACTGTAATTTGTCGTCTTCTGTATCTTTGTGTGCTTCTTCGCGAATATCCGGCGTTATAAACAAAAATTGGTACAGAAGATTGAAACACCTGCATGTATCGCAACTACAGGGATACCACCCATTCAATAAATGCATGTAGCATGGTTGAAGATTGCATTCACAAATGGCATACTTCAAGAAACTATAGTATTTGCCATTGTATATACCCCTGATAAGCTTAGCTCGCTTGGTGTCATTATCCAATATGCGGCGATAAGTACGAAACGTATGGCAATACGTACAATTGCAACTATCCACAGGGGCTTTTGTGTCATTATACCTGCACCTAATGCTATTCAACAATGTATCTATTAAATAGATAATGGTATGGTGACTCTTCGGGGGCGTATCCATGATTGAATAAATATATTTATTCAACGCACACCCGAATACATCTACCGTTTTGCGGTGTTTTTCATACTCGATACATTGTTCGCAAGAAACAAGAACTGACATATTTTTCCCCCTTCCGTTGTGTATACGTAACACCGCTTAAATCAAGATGAAATTATAGCTAATTAGTATCGGGAACCAATATCAGGGGCTTCACATCTTCTATAATCTTCGAAATTTGCCGCAAAGGATATCGATTTCCGACTCTTAGCAAAATCATTCCGAGCAATGTACACTTACTCGATTAAAATTATATAAGATGGGGCTTTGCGAGTGGATGGCAGGATTCCCACCCTGCACCGAAATGCCTTTGGGCATTCCAACGATCAACAGAAACAAGTTCTGTTTTTACCACGCTATGCGTCATCACTCGCTAGCAGGAGGAAAGTGCTACAATAAACGATTGCACAGTAATTATTTAGCGCTTTTTAAATAACTACTGTTGAACAAAATGCAAATGTGGACGATCAAATGCATTTTGTTTGCTGTAGGTTATGCTCAACACACCGCTTATTGTAGCACATCTATATACGGATACGATGATTTTTTAAGATGATATTTTCACTTATTGCACAACTCGATAATCACCAATATACTCATGTTCAATAGCGCAAATGCATTGATGATTATCGATTGTAAAACAACAGCAATAACAAGTATGCAACTATGCACGATATTATTGTGTGTAAAAAAATATACACATACACGTTGACAAATTGCATACCATATGGCGCTATAACAAATAGAGCAATTATTAATAGCGCATATATCAATTTGTTACGTTTCATTCAATGATTACTGCATCTGGAACGGTACTACCACTTACACTCTCGAGCGTAACAACACCGTTGGTAGTACTATTCATCTCGTGATTGTATATTGCGTCTACAAACAATTCGTTCACTATGCAACTAACAAATTCATCGTCTTCCGGATAATGGTTGATTGTATACCATCGCCGGTATCCATCATACGACGCGTTTGACGCAATAGTTATTGGAGTATGATTGTGCCAGTCAAAGAAACATACCACCATGTACGGATAACAGTCCTTCGAAAAAACGTCAAAATCTGCATCTCTCATTTCCTTTGGTACCGGCACCGCCACCTCCCTGTCGTGCCGCTGTACATACACATAGTCTGTGCTCATGATTCTCTCCTTTGCACAATCATACGCAACAAGTGATAAAACAAGATGAAATTATCTAATTGGTCATTCCAAACAATTCTGATGAATAGTATGGATTATATCCAGCGTACAATCGTATAGTTCCCTGTCCCAAATAGACGCCTTGATGGCTTCTTTATTACAATCGCCATCATACCACATATTATTGCCATTTTTGTCTTTGTAGATATATACTGGTACATCAAATTCGTTTTTCCACTCAGCAACAATATACGCGGCGTTTTCGCATGCAGTAAAGCATACGCGCCTAAAATGAAGAACGATTTCAGGGACAGGAATAACCACAATTTCGTGATTGTTCCATGTAGACATACAAAATATTGTATACTCAGAAGAAGGTATTGATAATTCGGGATGTTCTTTATATATATCCCTGTTTACACCAACTATTTTACAATCATCAATATCCTCTCGTTGCGGACCGCACACAAGATTGAAAATTTTTCTTGGTAAAATATAACTAGCTTGTTTAATGTTCTCGGTATCATACCAAGAATATCCTTCAGAAAACATACCGTAGTCAACAACACCATCCTTATACCAATTGGCAAGAACAACGTCGCTGTATTTCCTTACATCGAATTGAATGTTGTTATGCTGTTTGTATAAATCTTCTATATGGGCAGGAACCGGTATTGAAAACACCTTATTGTTTCTGTCCATGGCGTACATATAGCTCATTTCAATACTCCTTATGTTTTATGCTATGGTCGGTAGCACGATATCATCGAGATATAAAATCTCTAAATCACAATCAGGATCATTTCTTGCGTTATTAATCATATCAATCGCTTCTTTCTTG
>ERZ795050.1890-NODE-1890-length-25102-cov-5.703078_pt1 | contig 25102 bp, 33 predicted proteins | sample MGYA00375134_ERZ795050 | MGnify/ENA primary metagenome ERZ795050 (study PRJEB30179, sample SAMN05720221) | activated sludge metagenome | isolation source: Anaerobic digester | place: Japan | collected 2015-05-26 ... | reverse complement strand
CCGACAAAATCCTGGGCGCGAAATTCCCCCCCCGGGGGGGTATGCGGCCGTTGGGGGGTCATTCGGGGTGTAAAACGGGCCCGCTCCGGCGGCCGGTTTGTAAAAGAATCTCAGATTATTTCGTAAAGGGCTTGCATCGGTGTACCGATATCGGTACTATCTTCCATCGGCCGACCGGATTGCAGGTCGGGGTTGCCCGAAAGGGCGGGAGTCTCAAATGTCCACCAAGTCTCGAATCGAAGTCCCTTCGCTCGAATGTGACAAGGCGATGAATCGCAAGGTCGGCCGGCGGGGAATGCTCGAGCGTGCGATCGTCGCCGAGCTGGCTCGTCAGATCGTTTCCTATGGCGGTTCTTTGGTGTCCGTTGAGGATCTGGACAACTCCAAGGAGACCGTTGTGCGGAACGTCTCTGACGTGCTCGAGGCCGTGTTCTCTTCCGACGAGCCCGTTCTGCACTTCCAGATCCGCGGCGGCAAGCACGGCGTGGTGCTCGCTCCCGGCAATGGTGCGAGCATCATCCACGAGTGGAGAATCGATGCCTCGTTCCCTTCGCCGGCTTTTAAGTTCGTGAGTTCGTTCCTGAAGTTGCCCGATCCCGCGGACTATTCGATGTGATCTTCTCTCGGCCGTCCGCGGAAGCGGGCGTCCGAGCTTGTCGGTCAACCGGACTGCAGGTTGGGGTTGCCCGAAAGGGCGGGAGGTTCCTGTGACGAAGAACGAGCTGCTGGTGTTGGTTGCTGGTGTGATGGGGACGCTGGCGGAGGCGCCGGAGGGTTGCCCCGAGTCGACGCTCTACCTGGCGTGCGGGATGGATCTGGGAAAGTGGCAGACGGCGCGTCGCGTGCTCGTGAACGCTGGGATGGTAGAGATCTCCCGGGAATGCTGGGTAACGCCGACGCTGCTGGGCATCGAGACTGGCGTCGCGTGCAACTCGGCGTTGGCGGATGCCCGCAAATCCGTGAAGGCGTGATTCTCCTGGCTGGCCGGGAGGAATCCCGGCCGGCCGGCTTATGGCAAACACCACGTCCGTATCTTTCCCTTCCGCACCCCAAACCCCGGGCGTCGTCCCGGTTGTGCCCCAGGATCTCCGTGCGTTCATCCGTCTCGAGCAGCAGGCCATGGCAATGACCGACGGCGAGCTGGCTCAGCGGATCGGCTGGGGGCGTCCGAAGGTCTGCGCGTGGCTCAACGGAAAGACCGACTCGATCGATATCGGCCGGCTCTCCGCGATGCTGGCGGCCGTCGGCCTGATCGTCGTTGAGGCCGCGTCGCTCCGGGATCTGGGCGGGATGGTGCCCGGGTCGGCGTACCGGCCGAAGCCGAAAAAATCTCAGAATCTTTCGTAAAGGCCTTGCATCGGTGTACCGATATCGGTACTATCTTCCATCGGCCGACCGGATTGCAGGTCGGGTTTGCGGGAAACCGCGGGAGTCTGAAATGAACGTCGACTTTGCAAGCCTGAAGTTTGTAGCGATCGAGGATGCCGGCTCCTTTGGCGTCGCGGGGATCTGTCGGTTGCCGTCCGTCAACGGGTTCTATTTCGCGTCCGTCGAGCTGGTCTGCCAGGATGGCTCCGGCAAGACCGAACGCGACGCCGCGGTCGTGCTCGGTTGCGACGAGGATTGCAACTTCCGCGTCGAGTTGTTTGACGTCGAGAATGACCAGCGGCTCTATTGGGTGTTCAATTGCGAGTCCGACGCGCGGTGGTTCGCGGCGTCTCTCTCTCGCTCCGGGACCTACTCGTGGGATGCCGCGGAGAAGTTGTTCAAGGCGTGATTCTCTCTCGGCCGTCCGCGGAAGCGGGCGTCCGGGTTTGTCGGCCGACCGGACGGCAGGTCGGGGTTGCCCCTCGGGGCGGGAGTCTCAAATGGAAGTTCTGAATCCTCCGGCGTTGAAGAGCGACAGCATCACTTTCCGCGATCGTCCCATGCCGGCGGTGTGCCGGAGCGATCGCCGCGTCGTCTGGAATTTCATTCACCACATGATCCGTTCCGGCTTCGCTCCTCAGTGCGTCTGCCATGACGATCGCGTCGAGACGCTGACTGCCGAGGCAATGTTCGAGGAGGTGTTCGCGGTCGACGATTCAATCGTCAAGTTCTCGAAGGCCGGCGGTGCGGAGCGCTGGGCGAGAATCGTTCTCGGCAATGACGGTTGGGACGCAATCTCTGATTGGGTCTGCCCGCGGGACGAGTCCGACGGTTTCAACGCGGCGATGGAGGCGTTCGACGGGGAGGTCTACGCATGAGCACGATCTCTGATACAGAAGTCGCCGCGTTCGCGCGTCGGCTCCGGGTTCATGCCGGCGTGGTCCGCCTGGACGGCCGGGAAACCGATTGGCGTATTTTGCGAGTGAACACGCGAAGCTTCCGGGCTTACCGGGTCGGCGAGTCTGCAAAGCTTTCGTGCCGGTTCGGGCCGTTCTCCGTCTCGCTCAACGAGGAGCTTCACGTTCTCGCTCGGATTCTGGCGTTCGAAGAAAAGTTTCCGTCGGCGTAGACCCCGGCTGGGCTCGTGCCCATCATCCTCCGTTCACTCCCGCCGGCCCGGTGCTCGTGGTCGGGCCGGCAACCCCCCGGCCGCTCTCCAGCGGCCGCGGGGGTTTTTCGTAAAAAAGTCAGATTCTTTGGTAAAGGGCTTGCATCGGTGTACCGATATCGGTACTATCTTCCATCGGCCGACCGGATTGCAGGTCGGGGTTGCCCCTCGGGGCGGGAGTCTCAAATGTCCGTGATGTCAAACCACAAGGCGGTCGGGGTTCTCCGGTTTTTCTCTTGGGCTCAGGCCTTGAGCGTCGGAATCGATGGTCTAGGCGACGTCCTTCCAATGGACAGCGGGTTGGGAAGCGAGGGCGTCTATGCCGGCCGCATGATCGTCGACGGCATGATGTGCATCATCGTCGCTCACCGGAATTCGGCCGGTTCTCCGTGCGTGAACATCTTCTCCCAGGAGGGCGAGGTGGATCTGGTCTGGGAGTTCGCCGAGGACATCGAGGCTCGTTGCACCGCGTCGATGTTCGTTCGTCAGCAGCTCACCTGGACGATGCTCTCCCGGTTGGGCGGGAAGCCGTTCTTCAAGTTTGACCGGAAGGCTCAGCAATCGAGAGGTGTCTCAAATGAACAAGCCCGATGAGTCCGCACCGAGTTCCGCCTACAAGCCCATCCAATCGCTCGGCTGGGAGTTTCCGCTGGCTGGGAGCGGGCGTGGGGCGCCGCGGCCTGGCCGCTTGTTCTACGTTCAGCTCGTTGGCGGAGTCTCTCAGGATCTATCCACCCGGTGCATTGATCCAGAGGTTCTGAAGCACGGGTACGAGATCGTCATGACAAAGCACGCGGCCGAGGCCGCGGCTTTCGGAGCGTTCCAGGCTCTCGTGGTCAACCCGTTCGGAACGGTCGACGGCGAGATGGAATTCGACCAGTGGCTCCGTCGGTTTCCCGACCAATTCGACCGGGCAGAGGCTCTTCGTGACTTTTGTCCTGGTGTTGACGCGTATCGAAATTATCTGGGCCGTGCCCCGATGATCTATCTTGGGTCGGTTCGGACGAATCCCGCGCTTGGAATCAACTCCAGGTGGAGGTTTCGCGATCTAGCTACGTTGAAGTATCTCGTCGCGCATTGTTTGGAGCCGTTCGAGTCCGATTGCCCGATCGTGATGGACGGCGCCGGCTTTGATCTGAACAACGACGGTCCTTCCGAGTCTGGGCTCTCCTGGGACGTTGCCGACATCATCGAGGAAACGCGCACCGGCGGCGTAGGTTGCGAGCCGTGGCCGCACCAGGAGTCTCCGTTCGCGTGGATTCGTTCGAGGTTCGGTGTCACCGACATCCGGTATCTCCGGCGGCTCCTCGACGTAAACGGTTCGGAGTGGGCCGCGGCGGGCTCGAAGATCGAGCAGTCGCTCGATTGCGTCCAGCGGCAGTGGGTCATTGCTTCGGATAGTCCCGAGACCCCCATCGAAGAGATCGTCTATCTGCTCCGGATGGGCGTGAACGTCGGCGTCGTGAGCCGCGGTGGGCTCTATCACGGCAAGTCGGCGGCCGAGATCGAGTGGGAGGCGTCCCGATGAGCCGCGTCGCCGCTCCGCGAAGCCCGCGGGCTCCGGGCGGGATCCGTCGTCCGTCTCTCACTCGCCGGCAGATCTGTAATCTGATCGCGATCGCGCGGGCGGCGTACTTGTTCGATCGGTCCGGGTCGCGTGAGGAGCAGTGGTTCACCCGTCGCGAGTTCTCGGCCGGCATCAAGTTTGTGCGTCGGCTCGAGGGTTGGTGGGCGTCCCGCCATGGCGAGGTCCTGCCCGAGGTGCTCGACTACGAGAAGAGGAACCCGCTCTTTACCGGAAAGACGCCGAATGGACTCGGGCTGTCTGCCATGGCACCATCTCTGCATGGCAAGAGGAAGACCCCCAAAGCCGACGGAAATGAAAAGGGCGGCCGGCAACCCGGGGCGCCGGCGGCTCAACGATCGCGAGCCCGTCCCGCCAAGGGGTGAGGTTCTCCCTCCGAAGTGGCTGGACGGAGATGCGCTCGAGATCTGGGCCGAGATGGCGCCGATCTGCGTGGCGATGGGCGTCCTGACGCGTGCCGACATCTATCCGTTTGCTCGGTTCTGCGATGGTCAGGCACGCTACAACGTGCTCCGCGAGATGCTCAAAACCAAGGGCGGTACGACGTACGTCGTGAAGAAGCCCGGTAGCCAAGAGATCCAGCACGTCGCCGAGTTCCCCCAGGCCTACGAGATCCGGGCTTATCATCAAATCCTTCTCCGATACGAGGCTGAATTCGGAATGACCCCGTCGTCCCGCTCTCGGATCCGCGTTGAAACCAACTCCGCGGCGCTCGCTGCCATCGTCACGGACCAGGACAACGTGGAGAGCTCTCTCGACTTCATGAAATTCTGGAAGGCCGCGCAACGCCGGACGAAGCCGTCGGCGTCCTGAAGGGGCGGATTCCGGTGGAAATCGAGCCCAAAAAAGGGCCAGAAAAGCCCAAAAAACCCAGGAAAAAGGCCGAAAAACCGGCCGAATCCCCCTTGGATCCGGGTGAAACCGGCTCCGAGGTTGAGCTGCGTCTGGACGCCAAACTCCGGCGAAAAGGGTACTTTTTCGACCGGATTCACGCGGATCACGTCTGTTACTTCTTCGAGAATTGTCTCCGGCACTCCAAGGGCCGGTGGGCCGGGAAGCCGCTCCGGCTCCGTCCGTGGCAGCGTGCTCGGCTCCGTCGTCTCTTCGGGTGGCGAAAGCCGGACGGGACGCGGCGGTACTGCAGAACGTACTGGTGGATCCCGAGGAAGAACGGAAAATCGACGATCGCGGCCGGGCTGGTTCTCTATCTGGCGTTTGCGGACGGCGAGCCTGGTGCCGAGGTCTATTCGGCCGCGTCGGAAAAGGACCAAGCGCGGATCGTGTTCGACGAGGCGTCGGCAATGGTCGACCAGTCGCCGATGCTTAAGTCGATGATCGAGACGTTCCAGACGTCTCTCTTCCAGCCTTCGACTCGCTCGAGCTACAAGGTCGTGACGTCCAAGGGCGGGTCCAAGCACGGGTTCAACGTTCACGCGGCCGTCATCGACGAGATCCACGTCGTCAAGGATCCCGCTCTCTACGAGGTCCTGACTTCCGGCACCGGCTCGCGTGAGCAGCCGATGGAAATCGTGATCTCAACGGCCGGCGACAACATCGCGCACTTCTCGCACGAGATGTGGGAGTTCACGATCCGGTGCCGCGATGGGAAGCACGAGGATCCGGAGTTCATGGCCGTCGTCTATTGCGCGGACGAAGGCGACGATTGGGAGCACGAGTCGACGTGGCGGAAGGCGAACCCAAACTACGGAGTCTCTGTGTTCAAAGAGCGCATCCGAAGCGATCTCCTCAAGTGCAAGGGCATGCCTGGCCGCATAGCGCACTTCAAGCAGGTTCACCTGAATCTCTGGACGCAGTCGGTCAAGGCCTGGCTGGACGTCTCCGCGTGGCGTGATCTGGCCGTGCCCGGGTTGAAGCTCGAGGCGTATCGCGGCCGGCGTTGCTATGCCGGCCTGGATCTGTCCAAGACGAAGGATCTGACGGCGTTGTCGCTCGTGTTCCCCAACGACGACACGGACCGAACCTTCGACGTGCTCATGCGTTTCTGGTGTCCCGAGGCTCAGATCGGTGCTCGCAGCCGGAACGACAACGCTCAATATCAGCTCTGGGCGGATCAGGGGCACATCATTCCTACGCCTGGAAACGTGGTGGACTACAAGCGCGTCCGCGAGGACATCGAGGCAATTGCCGGCGTTGTGACCATCGAGGAGCTGGCGTACGACAAGGCGTTCGCCGGCGAGATCGTCCAGCTCCTGCAGGAATTCGGTTTGACGATGGTGGACTTCGGCCAGGGCTTTATGTCTATGGCGACGCCGACCGCGGAGCTCGAGCGTCGGATCCTGGGGCAGCTGCTCACTCACGACGGCAACCCGGTTATGGATTGGAACGTACAGAACGTGATCGTTCGAACGGATCCGGCCGGCAACATCAAGCCCGACAAGTCGAAGTCGCGCGAGCGCATCGACGGCGTGGTCGCGGCAATTATGGCGATCGGCCGAGCTACGCTACGCAGGGACAGTTCCTCGGTGTATGAAACGCAGCGGGTCACGGCGCACTGACTGCGCGGTCCGCGTGGCAGGAGGTCGGGGCGTGGACATCTTCGACGGCGTCGCGTTCGTGGGGCTCGTGGCCGTGGTTGCCGGCGTGTATCAGTACTCTCCGTCTCTTTCTCTGATCGTGCTCGGGCTGGTTCTCGCGCTGCTGGGCACTCTTGGCTCTCTCCGTTCGCGCCGAAAAGACGATACTGGATCGGGGGCGGTTCCCCCCGGGGGGGGTTAACCGATGGGCCTACTCGGAGCCATTCTGGAGCCTCGCAGCGTGCCGTCGGGAATGAGCGGGTCCTCGTCGCTCTCGAATCCGACGGCGTGGTTCATGCAAATGCTTTCCGGCGGGGGCAAGACCAAGGCCGGGACGCTGATCAACGATCAGACCGCGCTCAACATCAGCACGGTCTGGGGTTGCGTTCGCGCGATCGCTGAGGACTGCAGCCGGCTCCCGCTGAAGGTGTACCGGCGGAAGCCCGACGGGACGAAGGAGCTGAAGCCCGATCACCGCATCGTGCGCATGCTGAATCTACAGCCGAATCCCGAAACGACCGCTCTCCTGGCTCGTGAGTGCATGACCGCGCATGCCGTTCTCCGTGGAAACGGGTTCGCGGAAATCGAGCGAACCAACGGCGGGGATCCTGTGAATCTCTGGCCGCTTCACCCTTCCAACGTCAGCGTTGAGCGCCGCGGCGGCCGGATCGTCTACGTCGTGCGCGGCGAGACCGGCGGCGAGAAGGTGCTCGATGCGTCTCAGGTGTTCCACCTGCGAGGTCTGGGCGGCGACGGGTTGATGGGTTACAGCGTGGTGAAGGTTGCCCGCGATTCGATGGGGCTGACGGCCGCGGCCGAGGAGGTTGGTTCGCGGTTCTTTGGGAACGCGTCTCGGCCGTCTGGGCTTCTGACGCACCCGGGCAAGCTCTCGCCGGCGGCGAAGAGTCAGCTCGAGACCGACTTCAACGCTTTGTCCTCGGGCGTGCAGAATTCCGGGAAGAACATTCTGCTCCAGGAGGGTTTGACATGGACGAAGGTGTCCGTCGATCCCAAGGACGCGCAGTTCCTGGAGACGCGTCAGTTCCAGGTCCCTGAAATGTGCCGGTGGTTCCGGATGAAGCCGCACAAGATCGCCGATCTGTCGCGTGCGACGTTCTCGAACATCGAGCACCAGGACTTGGAGTATGTGGGCGATTGCTTGATGGGCTGGCTTGTGCGCTGGGAGCAAGAGGCCGCCATTAAGCTGCTCACGACTCAGGAAATTGACCGCGGGTTCTTTGTTGAGCACGTCGTGGCGGGATTGCTCCGTGGCGATCTGAAGAGTCGCTACGACGCTTATGCCGTCGGCCGGCAGTGGGGCTGGTTGACCGCGAACGACATCCTGAAGAAGGAAAACGAGAATTCGCTCGGCGAGGAAGGCGATCAGCTGCTGGTTCCGTCCAACATGACCACTCCCAAGCTCCTCGCGGAGGGTCCCAAGCCAAAGCCGGCTCCGGTTCCACCGGCCGGCGGCGCGTCAGGCGTCGCGTCTCCTGACGCTCCGGCTGACGTCCCGGCTGACGCTCCGGCTGACGGTCCTGACGCTCCTCCGGCGCCGGCCGCGGCTCGTTCGGTCCAGCTTTCCGATCCGGTGTCTCGGGCCGGCGTGCTCGACGGGATCGCGCGGGCGTTCGAGCCGGTGCTCCTCGAAGCGATCCAGCGGGTGGTGTCCTTGGAGGCCGACAAGGCGGAGCGTTCGCATCGGAAGGGCGGCCTGGAGGCGTGGTCGGCCGAGTTCTACGTCGGGCACATCGACTATGTCCGCGGCGCCGTGTTCGCGGCCGTCGAGGCGTTCGACGCGGCCGTGCGTTCGGCGACGGGTGCCGAGGCTCCTCAAACGTGGGTGCCGGACACGGCGACGAAGCTCGCAACCGAGCACGTCGGGCGTTCCCTGGCGGATCTCTCTGGCGTGTCCGGGCCCGGGTTGCCGGCCGTGTTCGTGGAGTGGAAGTCGGGCCGGCGCGCGTCGGTTCAGGCCGCTTCCGCTGCGTCGGAGATGGGCCGCTTGGCCGCTTTGGCGTATCTCCCGCGCGCCTAGTACAATTCTTCCACAAGGGGCATAGCCATGGCAAGCATCGCGGTTCCGGGTCGTGAGGTTCGTGGGGTGATCGGCGCCGTTGCGGAGTTCCGTGCCGTCAAGGACGGCAACAAGACGACGCTGGTCGGCTATGCCGCAAAGTACGACGTCCGGAGCGAGCCCATCTACGGGCAGTTTTTCGAGGTCATCAAGCGCGGGGCGTTCGCGTCGGCGCTCGAGGGCAAGGACGACGTCCGTGCTCTCCTGGACCACGATGCTTCGATGGTCCTCGGCCGAACCCGTTCCAAGACGCTTCGTCTCTCGGACGACTCGGTCGGGCTGAAGTTCGAGCTGGACCTTCCGGACACGACCGTTGCGCGGGATCTGGCCGTATCTGTTGAGCGTGGCGACATTTCCCAGATGTCGTTCGGGTTCCGGAAGATCCGTGATCGGTGGACTGAGAACGTCGATCCGACCACGAAGCTCACGGTCACCACTCGTGAGCTGCTCGAGGTGGAGTTGATGGACGTGTCGCCGGTCGCGTTCCCGGCGTACCTCGATACCGAGGTCTCTGTTCGCTCTCTGAATGCGTTCCGGGAGGAGCGGGATGCCGGCCTTCGGAACGCTCGCGCGCGTCTCCGGCTGGCGTCGGTCTAACTTCGCCGGCTTGACCCCGGCGTCGGGCCGGATAGATTTCTCCGTCAGACATTCGCAGAGACGGGCGTCGTTCGTGCTCCCTTGCGGGGCTCCGCGGCGTCCGGGAAGGCTACTCGAGGGCTCTTTGGGCCCGTGGGTCGTCAGGTCAAGTGGCACAAACGCCGCTGCGCCGGCGATCCCGAATCTCTGCTGAACGGTTCCCCTGCGTGGCGCACACCACAAAGGGGATCCGGGATGACGCTCAAAGAATTGATGGAGAAGCGTTCGAAGGCCGTTGCTGACGCTCAGGCGATCGTCAACAAGGCCGAAGCTGAAAAGCGGAAAATGACGGCCGAAGAGGACGTCCAGTTCAACCGCTTTATGGACGAGGCCGACGCTGCCAAGAAGGAAGTCGACGCGCTCGATCGCGAGGAGACTCGCAAGAGTCGGCTCGCAACCGCAACGGCGGAGCTCTCCGCGTCCCGCGGCCGCGTGACCGCTCCGGATGTTCCCGGCCGCAATGCCGGCGACGGCGACGCGCGTTCAAATCGCTTCGTCGAGGTTCGCGGTCAGCGCTTCGAGTTCGCTCCTGGCACGCCCGAGCATCGTCGCGCGTGTGCGGAGTATCGGGCGGCGTTCCGTGCGTACGTCATGAACGAGAAGCGTGCTCTCCAGAGCGATCTGGACACGGCCGGTGGGTACATCGTCGCGCAAGAGCAGTACCTGGCCGAGCTGCTGAAGGATCTCGATGACGAGGTCTACGTCCGCAGCTTGGCTCGAAAGTTCACGATCAACGCCGACTCTCTCGGCATCCCGCGGCGAACGAACAAGATGGCGTCGGCGTCTTGGGGCCAGGAGCTCTCGCAGCCGGTGCTCGATACGTCGCTGAAGTTCGGCAAGCGAGCGATCACGCCGCACTACATGACGCTGGGTATTCTGGTTTCCGCGGACCTTCTCCGTGCCGCGATCCTGAATCCCGAGGACATCGTGCGATCGGAAATCGCGCGTGACTCGGGCGAGCTCGAGGAGCAGGCTTTCATGACCGGCTCCGGCGCCGGGCAGCCGTTGGGCGTGTTCACGGCGTCGTCCGACGGGATCTCGACGGCGCGTGACGTTGCGACCGGCAACACATCGACGGCGATCACCTTCGACGGTCTGATCTCGGCTCAGATGTCTCTGAAGAAGGCGTACCGGCGGAACGCTCAGTGGATGTTCCATCGCACGGCGATGTCCAACATCCGGAAGATCAAGGACTCGACCGGCCAGTTTATCTGGCAGCAGTCCATGGTCGCCGGGCAGCCGGACATCCTGCTCGGAAGCCCGGTCACCGAGAGCGAGTGGGTTCCCAACACGTTTACGACCGGGCTCTACGTCGGCATCTATGCCGATTGGCGCTTCTACTGGATCGTCGACTCGCTGCAGCTCGAGCTGAAGCGGCTTGACGAGCTGTACGCGCTCAGCAACCAGGTCGGCTTCATCGCTCGCAAGAAAACCGACGGCGCGCCGACCATCGAGGAAGCGTTCGCCCGCGTCACGCTCGCGTGATCCGTGCCGCTCTCGGGCGGCTCTCTCTGTCGCACATCAATCCCCCCGGCCCGCGCGATCGCGCGTGGGCCGGGATCTCTGAAGGAGTCAAACGTGAATCTGCTCACCGATGTCAAGATCACCAAGGTTGCCGACACGACCGCGAACGGCACCACGACCGTGAACGGTTCGGTCATCGACATGCAGGGCTTTGAGGGCGTGCTGTTCGTGACGAACATTGCGTCGGCGGCCGCCAACAACATCATGAAGGTCCAGCAGGGCCAGGTGTCGAATCTCTCGGACGCGGCGGATCTCGCCGGCTCCGGGCAGACGTCGGGCGCCAGCGACGAGGTTGTGGCCGTCGACATCTACAAGCCGCTGGAGCGTTACCTGCGTCCCGTCGTGGTTCGCGGAACCACGACCGTGCTCGGCGAGATCTACGCGATTCAGTATCGCTCTCGCCGGAAGCCTCAGTCGAACGTGATTTCCGGAACCATCAACTCGCGCGTTCTCGTGTCGCCGGCGGAAGGCACGGCGTAATCGGGCGGGAGTGGTCAAGGACGACCGTGCCGGCGATCGCGGAAGCGGCCGCCGGCATTTTCAGAAGTTGCTTCACACAAGGAGTCCGCCATGGCAAAGAACGAGTCTGAATCTGTCCCTCCGGCCGCTTCGCCCGAATCGGCAAAGCCTAAGGCCGCGGCTCCGGCCGCTGCTCCGGTAAAGCCGACGCCGGCGACGAGGTCCGTTCGAATGCTGAAGCTTGGCGCCGGGCCTGGCGGCGTTCGGGTGGTGGGAAGCGTGCATGTCGTCCCGACCAAGGAGGCGGAGGCTCTCGTTGCCGACAAGGCGGCCGAGATCGTTGCATCTTGATCGACCAAAGTTCCGGCCGCTTCGCGGTCGGCCCGTCCCCCGGCCTCTGACTTCTCCTGGCGGCGCGGTCACGTGCGGGGGCGGGACTTTCGAAGTTGAACCATGGAACACGAGCCCGTCAAACTGAAGATCAAGACGGCGCCGGCGTCCGAGCCCGTCACCGTCCCCGAGGCAAAGCTCCATTGCCGCGTGGACATCGACGACGACGACTCGTGGTTCTCGGATGCGATCGCGGCCGCGCGTCTGTATTGCGAGACCGCGTCGGGCCGGCTGTTCGTGACGCAGACCGTCCAGCAGTACTGGTGCGAGTTCCCCGAGTGCGGAACGCTCCGGCTCGAAGGAACCCCGCTGGCGAGCGTTACAAGTGTGACGTACGTCTCGAACGTCGACGGTTCGACGGTCACCGTTGCCGCGGACCAGTACTTGATCGATCAGGTGTCGGATCCGGCGTGCATCGTGCCGGCGTTCGGGAAGTTCTGGCCGGCGTGCCGCGAGCAGCGGAATTCGGTTTGCGTGGAGTACGTCGTTGGCGTTGCCGCGGGGAGCGTGGACAAGCGGGTCAAGCAGGCAATCTTGATGCTCGTGGCTCACTGGTATCGGAACCGCGAGACCGTCGTGGTCGGCGTTGTTTCTGGAAAGCTGGAGTTCGCGGTGACGCAGCTCATGGCTCAGGTGTGGAACGGTTCTCTCTAGGAGGTTGTTGTGCCTGATCAATTCGCCGGTTATGTCGCAGGCCTGAATTCTCCCGCGTTCGACGCGGCCGACGTGACCCCCAACGACGGCGCCGATCTGCCCAACACATGCCGCGGCTTGTGGGTCGGCGTTGGCGGCAACATCAAGGTGACGACGAAGGGTGGCACGACCGTCGTGATCGTGGGCGTTCCGTCGGGCTTCGTCGTTCCGATCTGCGTCAAGCGTGTGTGGTCCGCGTCAACAACGGCCGCGTCGATCCTGGCTCTCACGTGATCCGAACCTATGGGCATCCCGGCCGGCAATCTTGACCGCCGCATAACCGTCCGCGGCCCGGTTCCGACGCAGAACACGTTCGGCGAGGTCGTTTACGAGTTCGGCGATCTGTTCAAGGCGTGGGCGCGGCTGCTGCCTCAGGGGGGCGGGGAGTCGTTCACGGCGGATCAGCGTTCGTCGCGTTCGACGGTCCGGTTCGAGGTTCGCAAGCGTGCCGGCTACGAGCCGCGGCTCCGGGTGTTGCTCGGGACGCAGGTGTACGAGATCGATTCGGTTTCTGAGCCCGATCGCAACGACCGCGTCGTGCTCGAGTGTCACTCGTTCGAGGTGAAGGTGGAATAGGGGGCTGGCGTGCCGTCGGTTGCAAACGGAAATGTCGTGGTGCTCGGCCTGGCTGACGTCAAGGACGCCATGGACTTGATCGGGCGTCGCGCGACTCAGTCGGCCGTGCGTCGGGCTCTCTATGCCGGCGCCGTGATCATGCGGGACGAGGCGCGGCGTCGCGTGCCGATCCGCACCGGCGCTCTCCGGAAGTCGATCGTGGCTTCCACCGACAAGGCCAAGTCTGGGCAGAACCCGGCCGCCCGCGTTCGGATCGTCAACAAGGTGTTCGGGATGCGGGCGAACAAGGCCGGCAAGATGCGGCTCAAGCACCTTGGATCGTCCTCGACCGCGTCGATCGCCGGGAACATCTATCCGCGGAACTATGCGCACATGGTGGAGTTCGGGACTCGTGCGCACTACCTCGGCGCCGGCGGCAAGCAGCACCCCGGTGCGCGGCCCAAGCCGTTCCTGCGTCCGGCGTTCGAGTCCAAGATCGATGCGGCAAAGGCGAGGTTCGCTGAGGTGATCCAGGCGGAGTTCGCCAAGGCGCTATCTGCCCGCTCCAAGAAGGGGAAGTGATGTACGTCGAGGAGGCATTCCGCGCGCTGATCGTGTCCGATCCGGTTGTGTCCGGGCTGATCGGCTCGCGCCTCTATCCGATCCAGCTCCCACAGAAGCCGACCTTGCCGGCGGTGGTGTACACCGTGATCTCTGATCCGCGGGTGTACTCCATGAAGGGTCCCTCCGGGCTCTCCTATACGCGCTTCCAGCTGGACGTCTACGGCAAGACGTACGAGGGCACCAAGGCCGCCTTTGAGGCGATCGACCGGAAGATCGGCGGGTTCCGCGGAATGTTCGCCGGCGTCAACATCAATTCCATCGTGCTTGAGGATCCCGGCCCGCAGGACGGGTACGAGGACGATCTCGCGGTGTATTCCAGAACGGCCGACTATCGCGTCGCCGCAAACTACGCGACGTCGTAGTTTGCTCATTCTTTTCGTGAACAAGGAGGTTCAAACATGGCAGCAACTCAGGCAAAGAACGCGTTCGGGACTGTATTTCGGATCGGCGACGGCGCTACGCCGACGGAGACGTTCACCGAGATCGCGGAGGTTGAGGGGATCTCGGGCTTTGATATGAAGCTCAACGTCTCCGATGCGACGCACATGAAGAGCGACAACGGGTATATGGAATCGATCCCGACGCTCAAGTCGATCGGCGAGGGCCAGGTCACCACAAACATGCTCCTCGATGCGACGCAGGCGATGCTCGTGACGGCGCAGAAGGCGCGGCGGCGCTGCAACTTCCAGTTCGCCATCCCGGCGTTCGGGAAGAGGTTCCAAGGCGCCGGCTACGTCACCAACGTGGGCCAGGAAACGCCCAAGGACGGGACGGCCAAGAACGTCGTGACGATCACGCCCACCGGGGAGTGGTCTATCGTTGCGGACTCGTGATCGGTGTAGTCCGTGCCGGCGTTGCTTGATCCTGGAGGCGTTGTGTCCGAAGCCCAGACGTCGTCTGATCTGTCCGTCGAGCCCTATCCCGGCGTGCTCGGGCCCGTAGTCGCGCAGGATCTTGATCCTGAGTCGGTGCCAAGCGCGACGCTCAAGCTCTCGTTCCTGGCGGCCGGCGTCCGGTGTTTTCGACAGCGTGTCGTTCGTTTCGATCTCGGTGTGCTCGAGGCCGTCGAGACCGCGATGGGGAAGAACGTCTTCGAGATCTTCCAGGAGCTGCTGAAGATCATTCCGCAGCCGGCCGAGGGTGAGGAGCGGCCGGACGCGGCCGCGGTCATGCGTTCTATCAACGCGACGAACATCGTCTGGCTGAATCGGTTTATGCGTGCGTGTCTGGGGGTGACCGACGAGGTGTTCCGCCTCGAGGTCGCCCCCTTTGTCCACAAGCGGGTTGCCGTGGCGCTGATGGAGTGCTTCATGCTGGCCGTGCTGCAGCTGATGGGTGAGGGCAAAGCCGTAAAAAAAGCTCCCGCCCAGCTCGGTATCTCCGAGACTGGGCCCGCGTCGAGCTGAGGATGTCGGCCGCGGAGTCGCGTGCTCTGGGCCCGTCCGAGGTCCGCCGGCTTTTCGAGGTTTGGTTCCAGGGCGTCCAGCGTGAGGATTTCCGCGTCGGGCTGCTGCTCTCTCTCTGGCGGAACTGGATGCGCAACGCCAAGAATCCCGGGCGGACGTGGCATCCCGAGGATTGGTTCGATTCGCTGGCTCCGGATCGTCCGCGCAAGCAGACCCCCGAGCAAATGTTCATGGCTTTGTCCGGGCTCGTCGGTGGGGGCGTGCAGGTCCCTAAGCGTCTGCCCGGGTTTGAGGAGCCCACAGAATGAATCTCGGCAAGATGGAGTTGGTGCTCTCCGCGAACCTGGCCGCCTACACGGCCGCGTTCCAATCCGCCGGGAAGAAGCTGGACGAGTTCAACCGTGCCGGCGAAAAGACGCAGAAGGAGACCGACAAGCGAACCTCCTCCATGGCGAAGGGTTTCTCTTTCGTGCGTGGCGCCATCGTCGCCGCGGCCGCGGCCGTCGCGACCGGGAAGCTCGTTCACTCGCTGGACGACGCAGCTGAAACCGTCGACCGGCTGGGGAAGGCCGGCAAGCGTCTGGGAATCGGCGTCGAGTTCCTGTCCGCGCTCCGGTTCGCGGCCGATGAGGCCGGCGTCGAGTTTGAGACTCTCGCCAAGGCCGCCGGCAAGGCCGGAAAGAACGTGGCGATCATGGCCGCCGGCGGGGACAACGTGCTCCGGCTGGGCGCTTACAACGTGGCGCTCCGCGACGAGGCCGGCAAGCTCCGCGACATCGCCGAGCTCCTGCCCGAGATCGCGGCCGGCGTCGAGTCCGTCACCAACCCGGGTGAGCAGTTGGCGCTCACGGAGAAGATCTTCGGGCGTGCCGGCGGCGAGGCGTTTCTTTCGCTGCTGAAGGACTCCGGTTCTTTCATGCAGAACCTGACCGAGCAAACGGAGCGGGCGCGGCGTTTGGGGAACATCTTCACAGACGATCAGGTCACGAAGCTGACGGCGTACAACGACGCGGTCGGCCGCATCGGGGCGGCCTGGCTTGGTCTGCGCGTGCAGGTCATGACCAAGGTGGCTCCGTTCCTGACGGACATGGCAAACCGGGCGGCCGGTGCTCTCGCGGCCGTCCCCGAGATGGTGCAGAACACGCTTCGGATATTTGAGAACGGCGAGGTCGGCCAGGCGGCCCGCGACAATCTGGCAACGCTCGGAATCGCCATCAAGAAAACGCTGTACGACTCGATCGTCAAGGGCGGCATGTTCGCCATCGACACGCTCAGCACCTACGCGGGTGCACGGATCTCCCTGGCGTTCGACTTTGCGAATCCCTTTGGGGCGAAGGACGCGAGGTCGATGGCGGAGAAGCTCCAGGAGAAGATCGGCCAGATCGATCCGGAGTACGGGACGCGGTGGGATCAATACGTCAAGATGCTCTCCGCGGACATTGAGGACCTGGGGTATTCGTTCAACGCGTTGACCGGGGCCGCGGATCTCTTGAAGGCTCACGAGGTCGGGAACATCGTCACCGATCCCAAGAAGGCGCGGACGGCGTCCGAGCAGGTGAGCGAGCTGACGACGCGGGTGCGCACCTTCGCCGCGGATGCTTCGAAGGGGATCTACGGGTTCGCGTCGAATCTGTCCGACGCGTTCACCGAGGCGACGTTCGGCGCCAAGCTCAGCTTTTCTGAGATCGCGATCTCTTTCGGAAAGATGCTCGAGTCGATGGCGCTGAAGGTGCTCTTCTTCGAGCCGATCCTCCGGCAGGTGGGGATCGGGTTCTCCGCTCTCCTGGGCGGCCGCACGGATCCGGGCCCGACGGGTGTGGGTCAGAACACGGCCGGAGGCTACGGCGTGTCTGACGTCTCTGCCGCGCGGGGCGGGATCTGGGGCGGCGGCCGTCTCACGGCGTTCGCGGCCGGCTTCATTGCCTCGACGCCGACGTATTTCCCGATGGCCGGCGGGGGCACCGGCGAGATCGGCGAGCGGGGCAAGGAGGGGGTTCTCCCGCTGGCGCCGACTCCGCACGGGCTGGGCGTCTACGCAATGGGCGGGGGCGGCGTCGAGATTAACATCATCGACCAGCGGTCCTCGGGCGAGCGTCCGAGGGTGACCGAGTCCACCGGGTCCGATGGTCGGCGTCGCGTGCAGGTTCTGATCGTCGACGCGGTGAACCAGGGCGTTGCCGACGGGTCGTTCGATCGCACCTTGGGGTCTGCGTTCGGCGTCTCCCGGCGGGGGTCCTAAGGCCGTTGTAGTGTCACGGGTGAGACTGCTGGGGTCTCACTGGTGAGACGTCTGGATTCGGCGGGAGCCCGTGAGCTTCTTCTCATTCATCCGAACTCTCGGTCCGATCGTGTTCCGGGTCGTGGTCCGGGTGTACGATCGTCGAGTCCGGCGGCGTTCGCCGGCGTTCCCTTCTCTCTCAGGAGCCCGTCCCATGAAAGTCACAAGCACGATCACGCGCGAAACCCAGACCGAGCTCGACACGCTCTCTCTCGATGAGGTCCGGGCGTCCCCCGGCTGTTACGGTTCTGGAAGCGACGACGTCCGTTTCCTGTCGTTCGGCGGGCTCGTGGTCGAGACGAGCCCGAACGGCGGCGACGTGACTTTTACCAACATCACCGATTCCGGTGGGCAGAAGTTCCGGCGGATCGATGCGGACTTCTCGCTCAGCTTCGATCTTCCGTGATCCCGTCCCCCGGCGTCGTGTTCTCACTCCGAACCATCAGGCAGGAGTACGAGCGTGATCATCTGTTCTCTGGCATACATGGCGTGCGCGGCGATCGCGTCCGCCGCATCAAGGAGGTCGTATGAGTTGGAATATCAGCGTGATTGGAAAGCCAAAGGCCGTAATCGCGCACCTCGACACTTTCGGCGATGGTCTTTCTGGGCAAACCAAGATCGAGTTCGACGCTGCCAAGCCGCACCTCGCCGGCCTGGTCGGACAAAATTTCAGCGAAAAGGACGAGGCCGCGTTGCCCCTCATTCACTTGACCGCGGCCGGGCACGGGTCTGGGCGGCATGAGGAGGATGGAAGCGTCACCCAGGTCCACCGAAGCTTCTCGGCGTCGATCTCTCACATGTACACCAAGCTGGTTTAGCCGGGTCCGTCGGCTCTGGTCAATGCAACCACCAGAGTGATGACTGATCAAGATCCCCCGGGTTCGGAAGCCCGGTGGATTTTCTTTGCGCCTTGTCGTGTAGCTCTGCTATGGCCGTTGGGCCGCAAACGGCGACTACACTCTGGCAACCCCGCGCCGCCGATTGCGGGAACCTGGAGCATGGCTGACATTGTCTGGCCGCCGGCGTTGCCCGCAAACTCGACGCTCGTGGCGTTCCGAAAGCGCCTGGCAAAGACTGCGATCCGCAGCAGCGTTGACGCCGGCGTCGCAAAGGTCCGGCGTCGCTACACGGCCGCTCCGGAGATGCACGACGTCGCGTTCAAGTTCACTCGTACTCAGGTGGCGGTGTTCCGCGACTTCTTCGACAACGTGACGCAGGGCGGTGCGCTGTCGTTCGAGTGGACCGACCAGGAGCTTGATACTCCGGCAACGTTCCGCTTCACCGGCGAGCCCGAGCTCCGGCCGCTGGCGCCGCACGGAGATGGAACGGAGTATTGGGAAACCGAAACGTTCACGCTCGAGAAGGTTCCGCCGGCGAATTCCGACACCAGCGGCGGGGATCCTCCGCCGTCCGTGTTCAACGGGTTCTACGACGGCGACGAGAGTGCCGGCGGCCGGCCCGAGCCCGCGTCCGATGAGGACGGGATGCTCCCGGTGGAGATGTTCGGCGCCGCGGTTCCGCCTGGGAACTACTACCCATGGCTGATCGAGGGCGAGGCTCAGCAATCTGGGTCCGGGTCTGAAACGTTGGCGGATGACGCGGTGCTTCTCTTTGAGGATACCGGGCGCGGCTTTCAGCAGGACGGGTCGGAGGGTGCCGGCGAGGCGGACGTGGCGAGGTAGTGCGCGCCGCGTGGTGCGGCGTTCTTTCACAAAGGGGTACGGTCATGGCGGGTCTGAATGTCAATGTGATTTCTGGGTCGGTCAACACTGGAACGTCCGTCAAGACGGTGTTGCAGTATCGCGCGCACGCGAACGCCGGCGCTCGCGTCAAGAAGGTGCGCTGGGATCCCAACGGGATCACCCCCACCGATCCGAAGGTGCTCGTGGAGCTGGTGAAGGGTTCAACGGCCGCGACCGGGTCTGGCAGCTCTTCGGCGAGCGTGCTGAAGGTCGACGGGCACACCGGGTCCGTGCTCGGTTCGGCAACCAAGGACTACGGCGGTGGAAACCCGACGGGCGGAACGGTCATTTACTCGAGCCTCTGCCACAAGCAGAACTTCTTCACCTACGACCGTGAGATCGTGCTCAACCCGGCCGAGTCGCTCGAGATCCGCGTGACGTCCGGGACCGACATCGCGTCGTATGCGTCGATGCTCGTTGAGGAGTAGGCGTGCCGCGGCCCGTCTCTACAGCGTTCCGTCGGGCGGTCAACGCGCGGGAAACCGGCGAGTGCTTTCTGCTGTTCCTGACGCTCAGGCATCCAAGCCTGGCGTCTCCGATCCGTGTGGTCAACGACGGCGTTGACCACACGGTCGGGACGGACGTCTACCTTCGGTTCCCTTTCCAGATCACGCTGGCGTCGGACTCGCGCGATACGACGCCGCGGGGCCAGCTCGAGATCTGCAACGTCGATCGGGAGATCGTGGCCGCGCTTAGGCGGGCGAGCGGTCCTCCCATCGAGGTGGAGGTATTCCTGGCGATGGCGAGCTCTCCGTCGGTCATCGAGGCCGGCCCGCTCTCGTTCACGCTCCGCGACACGACGTATGACGCGATGACCGTCTCCGGAACGCTCGTGGTCCAGGACATACGCAACAAGAAGTACCCGCCTCGGGTGTTCGATCCTTCCGTCGCGCCTGGGCTCTTCTAGAGTCATCCCATGCAACGTCTCACCGACACCGTTCCTGCGTGGGTTGCCGGCTACATCGGGATCCCGTTCAAAGATCGCGGGCGTGATCGCGACGGTTCGGACTGCTGGGGCCTGGTGCGGATGGTCTATTCGGAGCGGTTGGGGATCTTTCTTCCATCGCTCGAGGATGGCTATCTGGCGTCCGGCGACGCCGACGACGTCGAGCGTGTCATCCGGTCGCAGGTGGATCCGGCAAACACGGCGCCGGCCTGGACTCCGGTCGGGGTTCCGACGGGTTCCGCGTCGGGCCTGGTGTCTCTGGGTGACGTCGTGAGCTTCAACATCGCCGGCCGGCACGGGCACGTCGGCGTGGTGGTGTCCCGGGATCGGTTCCTGCATGCGCAGGCGGGCTCTCGGTCGTGCCTCGAGCGGCTGGACTCGGTGATGTGGAACAGCCGGGTCAACGGTTTCTGGCGGTACACCGGCCCGGTGACCCTCCGCGGCCGTCCGGCGTTCCTGCGTCCGGACGTGGTCGATTGCCAGCTCCCGGCCGGGCTCACCATCGAGGAGATGCTCGAGGCGGCCGGCGTTTCTCCGGGTCCGTACCTGATCGTCCACGTTGGCGGCCGCGAGGTTCCTCGGGAGCGGTGGCGGCACGTACGTCCCAAGGCCGGCCGGCTCGTCACCGTGGCGGCATTGCCCGCTGGGCAGGGGGGCGGCAAGACCGCTCTTCGGCTCGTGGCGACAATCGTGGTCATCGCCATCGCGGCGTACGCGGGCGGCGTTGTTGCCGGTCCGGCGGCCGCGGGCGGGCTCGGGTTGGGGGCCGGGTGGGGCGCGGCGACGACGGCCGTGGTGGGTATCGCCGGCACGCTGGCGGTCAACGCTCTTATCCGGGTCCCTCCGCCCAGGATCTCCCTGGCGGGCGGGTCCGCGGCGGCGGACTCGGTTTCGCCCACCATCAGCAACGGGCGGAATTCGATCGCCCCGTACGGCGTCGTCCCGGTCGCGCTGGGGACCTATCGGTGGGCTCCCCCCTACGGCGCCAAGCCGTACACCGAGGTCCAGGGGGATTCGATCTACTTGCGGTTCGTCCTCTGTCTCGGTGAGGGCCCGCTGGCGATCGCGGATCCCAAGATCGGGGATTCGCTGCTCTCAACGTACGAGGGGGTCGAGTACGAGTTCCGGCCCGGTTGCATGGACGACGCTCCGCTGTCTCTGTATCCCGGCGTCGTGTCCCAGGAGGATCTCTCTCTGCTGCTCACGGCCGCGGGCTCGTGGGTCGCGCGGACGTCGGGCCTGGGCGCCAGCGAGCTGTCCGTCGACGTGACGTTCCCCAACGGGCTCGCCGAGTTCCTGCCCGATGGGTCGAAGATCCCGCGGTCGGTCGAGATCGCGGTGGAGTTCCGGAAGGTCGGCGACGTCGCGTGGTCGCTCGTAAACGGTGGTGGTGACGGAGGGGCGTCGCCGGCAAACTTCCGTCAGCTCGATCTTCTCTTCCGAACGCCCGAGTCCGAGCTGGGCGGGACGGGTGATCACAACAACGACATAAACTGGTCGGCGAGCCAGGTCCCCTATCCGGACGCCAAGCCGGCGTATCTGCCTTCCCGCGCGTTCGCGTGGAAGGTTGAAGGGTTTGTTTATGCTCAGGTCGAGGGCGAGTACCAGTTCGTTCTCGATTCAAACGACGCCGCGGACGTTCACGTCGATGGGCGCGAGGTCGCGAGCTGGTACGGGTCGCACGGCACCGAGGTTACGCAGGCAACTCTCAACTCCGGGACGCATCACGGAGCGCCGGTGTTCCTGACGCGCGGCTGGCACTCGTTCCGTGCGCGCGTGGAGTGCCGTTCGGCGACGGGCGGGGCGTTCGCGGTCGGCTGGCGTACTCCGATCGACGGCGTCTTTAAGATCATTCCGCAGAGTTCGTTCTCTGGTATCCCTTCGGGCTTCGGGAACCAGGGGCATCTTCGGTACACGTGGTTTCTCACCGATGGGTATCGATCTTCGATCTTCGCGCGGGACTCGAGCACCGGCGGGGCTGTCCGGCGAACGCTCTCCTGGGCGGTGCCCGAGGTCGGTCCTTCGATCGCCTACGAGGTCCGTCTCCGTCGCACGACGCCCGACTCGGCGTCCTCGAGCGTCATCGACCAGGTGTACTGGACGGCGCTGCGCACCATCGACTCGCGCGATCCGCTCCCAATCCCGGGCATGGCAAAGGTTGCCGTTCGAATCAAGGCCAGCGACCAGCTCAACGGCGTAATCGATACGTTCACGGTGGAGACGACGTCGATCGTGGACGATTGGGACGAGGCGTCGGGGGCGTGGGTCAAGCGTGGTACGACCAACCCGGCGAGCTTGTGCCGGCGTGTTCTCAACGGTCCGCCAAATTTCCCGATCCTCGATGACTCGGCGCTCAATCTGTCCGAGTTTCAGGCGTTCCATCGGGATTGCGTGGACAAGGGGCTCGCGTTCTCTGGCGTCATCGACTTCTCGGGCACGGTCCAGGATCGTGCCGAGGACATCGCCGCGGCCGGCCGCGGCTCTCTGGCGGTGCGCGACGGAAAGTACGGGATCGTGCGCGACGTTCCGCAGACGGTTCCGGTTCAGCATTTCACGCCGGCGAATTCCTCCGGGTTCGTCGGGAGAAAGCTGTTCCCGAATCTCCCGCACGCTCTCCGCGTGGTGTTCTTTGATCGCGCGGTCGGCTACGCGCAGAACACGCGGATTGTTCCCGACGACCAGCACTCGGTGCGCGGGCTCGACGCGTTCGGGAATCCCAGCACGCTGCCTGAGGCGACGGTCATCGAGGACCTCGAGGTGTTCGGTTGCACCACGATGGACGAGGCGTTCCGGCACGGCCGGTACAACCTGGCCGTTGCTCTCCTGCGTCCGGAGATCTTCGAGCTGTCATGCGACATCGAGCACCTGGTCTGCACGCGCGGGGATCTGGTGCTCGTTACGCACGACGTCCCGCTGTGGGGACAGGCGTTCGGACGCATCACCGGCCTGGTGCGCAACAACGCCGGCGATCTGCTGGCGTTGCGGACCGACAATCAGATTGCGATGGAGGGCGGCCAGCTCTATCGGGTCCGCGTTCGTCTGGCGGACTCTTCGACGTGGGTGCGCGATATCGTGACTGTCGAGGGCGTCACCAACGAGATCACGCTGGTGTCGCCGAGCCCCAACGGGCAGGCCATGCCCGAGGTCGGCGATCTGTTCATGTTCGGTCCGCCGACGCTCGAGTCGCGTGAGCTGGTCGTGCTCTCTGTGGAGCTCAACACCGATCTCGGGGCCCGCTTGACGCTGATCGATCACGCTCCCGGCGTTCACCAGGCGGACCAAGGGGTGATTCCCCCGTATGACTCCGGGATAACCCAGATTCCAAACTACGAGGAGCGGCCCGACGATCCGGTGATCACGAGCATCCGTTCGGACGATCTGGTGATGTTCCGCGGCGCCGACGGTTCGCTGCAGAACCGCATCCTGATCACGCTGCTGGCTCCTTCCGGGAAGCACCCGTTCCCCGTGGCCGTCGAGGCGCGGACGCGGCCGAAGCCGGATACCGGCGATCAGGGGAGTTGGACAACTCACGCGCGCGTCTCGATCAACAACAACAGCTTCGGAATCACCGACGTTGAGCAGGGGGTTCTGTACCAGATCCGGATCCGAACCGTGGCCGCCAACGGGAGCACGTCGCGCTGGGTTGCCGCGGAGCACCGGGTGGTGGGAAAGACCTTCCCTCCGCCCGACGTTCAGTCGTTTGACGTTCAGCGGCTCTCTGACGGGACGCGGCGGTACTCGTGGGTGCTCGGCGTCGTCCCGCCCGACGTCGCCGGCGTGCGCGTGAAGTTCGGAACCATCGGCACGGATTGGTTCTCGATGGACACGTTGCACGGCGACGTGCTGCAGTCGACGCCGGCTGAGCTGAATGTTCCGCCCGAGGGTGGGTGGACGTTCGGGATCAAGATGGTTGATACCAGCGGCAACGAATCGGTCAACGCGCTGTACCTCGATCGCGTGCTCGGTCCGGAGCGGCTCGAGGGTGTCGCGTTCAGCGAGGACGCCGGTCTGCTGATGTGGCCTGGCACCAAGACCAATTGCCACCTGGCAAACAAGTCTCTCCCTCCGTCGTTCCTCGAGCCCGACGACGACACAACTTGGGACGGGCTCGACGCGTCCGGTTCGCCGACGTGGGCTCAGTTCCTTCGGTGGATCATCGCTCCCAAGAGTCCGGTGGTGTACGAGCACACGGCGCTCGACGCCGGCTTTCTGCTCAACTTCTCTCCGGACGCGATCTATGCCGGCACGGGTGTCGTTTCGTGCGAGGTTGCGTGGTCGTCCGACGGCGTCACCTATTCGGCCTGGACGGAGATTTCCGTGGCGCGGTCGATCTCGGTGCTCGCGCGGTACTTGAAGGTCCGGGTTCAGGTGCTCCCGACTCCGGACGTCCCCGTGCCCGTGATCACGAATCTGATCGTCCTCATGCGTGCCCCCACCATCGCGTTCGAGATCCAGGATCTTGACACTTCGTCTCTGCCGCGCACCAGCGTGTTCGGCGTCGGCGACGTCCGGTTGCCTGTCGAGCCTGGCCGCTTCTCGCTGGTTCGGCACGTCGATCTGACGTTTAACGGGATGGGGCCTGGCTGGTCGTGGGAGCTCGTGGACAAGGATCTCTCCGGTCCGCGCGTCCGGATGTACAATGCTCAGGGCCAGCTCTCTCACGCGGTTGTCGACGCGGTAGTGCGTGGCCTCTAGCAAAGGATCCCGGGCGTGTTGTATTGCATCGCTGAAACCGCGAATACCGAGGCAAAGTTTGTGAAGAACGGTCGCTGCACCAAGCGGGGCGGCATGAACGGTGAGGGGCGTGGCGCCGTGTTCCAGACCTACGAGCAGGCGCGTGAGTGCTGCCCGCTGGGTTATTCGATCTATGGCGTCGACGCCGATTGGGAGAAGGATGCTTGTCGGTGGGTCGGCGGCAGCAAGCACAAGTACTTGAACCGTCCTTGCCAGATGCGGAGGCTCCGTCCGGGCTCAACGGCCGCGATGCCGCGGGTTGTTCCGAACGAGGTCCGCGTGCCGTCTCAGGAGCCGGCTCTCCCGGTTTCGTGAGTGTTCGAGTGGTTGTTCCCGCGTGCTCTCTTTGGAAGGTGAACCATGCCCGTATGGCCGACCGGCGC
>ERZ795050.1885-NODE-1885-length-25182-cov-3.645879_pt1 | contig 25182 bp, 18 predicted proteins | sample MGYA00375134_ERZ795050 | MGnify/ENA primary metagenome ERZ795050 (study PRJEB30179, sample SAMN05720221) | activated sludge metagenome | isolation source: Anaerobic digester | place: Japan | collected 2015-05-26 ... | reverse complement strand
TGCCCTCGGGTCGGTGGCGGCGCGTTTTTTTCTCAAGACGGAAGCGGCTGTGTCGGTCCTGCGGGGACGATTTCATAGTTTAGGCTCTATCGACCTCATGGCAACCTATCACCCGGCTTACCTCCTGAGAAACCCAAACGCGAAGAAACAGGTCTGGGAAGACGTTCAGGAGATCATGAAGAGACTGAAACAGTGATTGCGAGGAAAGGTTTTGTATGAGAGCGCGTCGGATTCTCGGTGCAGCGTTATTTTTGCTGCTTTCCCTTACTTTGGGACATTCAGCTTCGTGGGCGGACGGCAAGCCGCCGGTCTTCGACGTGATTTCGGTGAACTCGGCAATCACGCCGCCGGTGTCGGAGTACATCGTCAAGAGCATCGAGGGGTCGACGCGAGACGGGTCCGCCGGGGTGATCATCGAGTTGGATACGCCCGGCGGACTGGACAGCGCCATGCGGGATATCGTCAAGTGCCTCCTCAATTCGAAGATCCCCGTCTTTGTGTATGTCTCCCCGCCGGGCGCAAGGGCCGCATCCGCCGGTGCGATCATCACGGTGGCGGCCAACATCGCCGCCATGGCCCCGGGAACGAATATCGGCGCCGCCCATCCCGTGGGTATCGGTATCGGCAAGATGGATGAAACGATGGTCGAAAAAGTTGTCAATGATATGGCGGCGTATGCCCGGGGAATCGCGGTGCAAAGGGGCAGAAATGCCGAATGGGTTGAAAAGGCCGTAAGAAAAAGCGTGTCCGTGACCGCCGAAGAAGCTCTGCGGCTCCGTGTCATCGATTACGTCGCCCCAGACGTGGAAAGCCTCTTGAATCAGACTGACGGCAAGGAGGTTATTCTGGCCTCCGGCAAAACGACCCTAAAGACGAAAGGTGCCGTCGTCAACCGCAAGAAAATGGGGTTTCGTGAAAGAGTCCTGACCACGATCAGCGACCCGAATATCGCCTATCTGCTGATGTTGATAGGACTCGCCGGTCTCTACTTCGAGTTTGCCCATCCGGGTGCGGTAATCCCGGGGGTAGTCGGGGGAATTTCCCTCATCCTCGCGTTTTTCGCCCTACAGACACTGCCGGTCAATTATGCGGGCGTGCTCTTGATCCTGCTGGCGATAATCCTCTTTATCGCCGAAGTCAAGGTCGTGAGTCACGGGATACTCACCATCGGCGGGATCGTTTCACTGATTCTGGGATCACTAATACTCTATGAATCGCCCGACCCCGCGCTCAGGGTATCGCTTGGGGTCATGGTTCCGGCGATTGTGCTCGTATCCCTCTTTTTCGTCGCCGTCATCTCGCTCGCCGTGAAGGCCCAGTTACGAAAACCGGAAACCGGCATGGAAGGCATGGTCGGCAAGGAGGGCGTCGCCATCACAGCCATACATCAGGCAGGGAAGGTATTGGTCGGGGGTGAGTACTGGAATGCAGAAAGCGAAAGAGGGATAAGCGAGGGTTCGAGGATAAAAGTTCTCGGCATGAAGGGCCTCAAACTGATAGTTGAAGAAATCAAATAAATCGGGAGGTAGTTCAATATGTACATGTACACTCTTCTGGTAATAATCATTCTGGTCGTGATGTTTTTGTCGGCAGCCATCAAAATTCTCAATGAATACGAGAGGGCCGTCATCTTCAGGTTGGGTCGCGTAATCGCAACGAAAGGTCCGGGATTGATAATCCTCATCCCCGTCGTCGACCGGATGGTCAGGGTCGACATGAGAACCATCACGATGGACGTCCCTCCGCAGGACGTAATCACCCGGGATAACGTCTCTATCAAGGTGAACGCCGTGGTCTATTTCCGGGTGGTCGATGCCAACAGGGCCATCATCGAAGTAGAGAATTATCTTTATGCGACGTCGCAGCTCTCCCAGACGACGCTGCGGAGTGTGTGCGGTCAGGTCGAGCTCGACGAGATCCTGGCGGAGAGGGAAAAGCTCAACGTTCATCTCCAGGAAATCCTGGACAGGAGCACCGACCCCTGGGGCATCAAGGTAACTCACGTGGAGGTGAAGTACATCGACCTGCCGCAGGAGATGCAAAGGGCGATGGCCAAACAGGCAGAGGCGGAAAGGGAACGACGGGCCAAGGTCATCAACGCAGAAGGTGAGTTCCAGGCAGCGCAAAAACTGGCCGATGCCGCCCGTGTCATTTCCGACCAACCGATCGCGTTACAGCTCCGGTACTTACAGACTCTGGTACAGATCGGAACCGAAAATAATTCGACGACCATATTCCCCGTACCGATAGACCTCTTCAAGCCCTTCATGAGGCTTGCGGATAAGAAAGAATAGGGGGCCGCGTATCTGCGGCACAAGGTAAAAAGAAAACTCACGCAAACGAAAGAAAGGAAAACAGGTGGAACCGAGAGAAAAAAGGCAGATTCTGACGGGTGGGCTCATCCTTATAGCGCTTGGAGTATTGATACTGCTCAACAGTCTCAACATCTACAGCTTCGCGAAGAGCTGGCCTATTCTTTTGGTCGTCATCTCGGCGGCGACGCTGTTCCAGAACGTACGCGACGCCGTCGGTTGGATCATAGGGGCGGTGGGTGTCGCTTTCCTGCTGTTCGAGAATTGGTACGTCAAAATCAGTGATTTGTCGACGTATGTGTTGCCCGTCCTCTTGATCGCTCTTGGGGCCTACATATTGTTCGGAAGGTCGAAGAAATGACCGGCAGAACCATCGTTCTGAGCGATTTTGACGGTACAATTAGCGCACAAGACATCGGCCATGAGGTGATCAAGCGCTTCATGAATGGTGACTGGAGGGAGCTCGACGACTCGTATGCATCCGGCAAGATCGGTTCGATGGCGGCATACCGAAGGATCGCCTCGCTCCTGAAGGCCGAGCCGCGGGAGATGGCCGAGTATGCCCTAAGCCTGAACACCATGGACCCAACCTTTGCCGGTTTTTACCGGTTCTGCAAGCAAAGGGGGTTCGACTTCAAGGTCGTGTCCGACGGTCTCGACTTTTACATCCGCTTGATCCTGGAGCGCCACGGCCTCGGGGAGATAGAGTTCTTTTCGAACGTCCTGCGTTTCAACGGAGGTTTTTCGGTCTCGATCGAATTTCCCTGCTCCAACGACGAATGCGGCCGGTGCGGAACCTGCAAGAGTATGATCCTGCAGAATGAGCGCTCCGAATACGAAAGGATCATCTATATAGGCGACGGGTACTCCGATGTCTGTCCGACGCAGTACGCCGATATGGTTTTCGGTAAGGGAATCCTCTACGAAAAATGCCGGCAGAACAACAGGGCGTGCTTCCACTACAGGAATTTTCAGGACATCGTCGATATCCTTGACCGGCAGTAAGTGAAATGAAAAGTCGAGAAAACACGGCCGGAGAACCCCCTGGCTGCCGGACCGAAGAAGAAACAATCAAGCAACTCGCCGAAAAGGCCCTCTTCCCCGTGATGAGTCGGCGGGGGAAGGTGTATCTGCATCCTGCCGGGAGGGTTCGCCCTACGGCCGAAGAGTCGCGAAAGATCATCGAAGACCTGAAGATCGAAGACGCCGACAGGTGCCGGGAATTAAGGAAGAGGATAGGGGAATTGAGGGCTGCTTCCCGGGAGTCAAGGCCGATACGCACTTGGGTCAGGAGTGAAAGGCCGAGAGAAAGGTTGCAGCGGAACGGGCCTGAGACACTGACGGATTCCGCTCTTCTTGCCATCATCGTGAGGACGGGTATGGAGGGCGTCGATGCGGAAGAACTGGGCAGACGATTGATAAACCGCTTCGGTTCATTCAGGGCACTCGACGACGCCCCTATCTCCGAGATATGCAGCATAAGTGGCATAGGCCCTGCTAAAGCCGTACAGGTGAAGGCGGCCATCGAAATCGGAAAACGCCTCTTGCGGGAAAGGGCGGGAAAGAAACGGAGGGTCAGGAACCCGTCCGACATCGTGGATTACGTGGCCGAGTACTACGGCCCATACCTGAGGGACTCGCGCAAAGAGGTCTTCAGTGTCATTTTTACGGACATCAAGAACAAGCCCCTCCACCACGTAGAGGTCAGCAGGGGGAGCGTCAGCGCCAGCATCGTAGACCCCGGCGAGATCATACGCGAGGCCTCGCTTCGTTCCGCCTCAGCCGTGATCCTCATCCACAATCATCCTTCCGGCGAGACGGAGCCGTCTACCGAAGACATCCGCTTGACACGACGCATAGTCGAGGCCTGCAGCCTCCTGAACATCAAGGTACTGGACCACATAATCATCGGAAAGAACCTGGAAGATTATTACAGCTTTTCCGCCGCCGGGTTGATCGGATAAGTTCGCAATCTACCCGCAAAAAAGGCCCTTCCACCGAAGAGGAGGGGCCTTTTTGTGTAAGAAACAGTCAGCCTACTGCAGCTTCTTCAACAGTTCTTCCGAGACCTCTTGCACGCCGGGAAGGCCGTTCACGCTGATCACCCGGACTCCCTTTTCTTTGAAGAAATTTACTGCGGCGAGGGTTCCCGTCTGTGTGTCATAGTAAATACCGTGCCGCTTATCGATGGCGGCTTCGTCCTGGTCGTCCGCCCTGGTCGTCAGTTTGTCGCAGCCGCAGACGCGGCAGACCATCTTCCCGTCCTTAACGGCAGGTTTGATGGCGTCGATGTAGATGTTGTTCGGGTGGTTGTTGTCAACGGCACAGAGTCTCCTCCCCATGATGCGCTTCTTGGCCGTCTCTCTGTCCAAGACGATCTCTACGACGTAGTCGAGCTTCATGTTATCCTTTTGAAGGGCTTCATAGAGGGCCTTCGCCTGGGCGAGATTCCTCGGAAAACCGTCGAGAAGCCAGCCGTTCTTAGCATCGTCCTCCTTGAGGCGGTTGAGAATCATGGGGATCGTGATCTCGTCGGGCACGAGTTCGCCACGGTCTATGTAAGACTTTGCTTTTTTGCCGAGCTCAGTTCCCCTGGCGATATTCTCCCTGAAAATCACACCCGTCTCGATATGGGGTACGCCGAATTTCTTCTGGATAACCGCACCCTGGGTTCCTTTACCGCTTCCGTTGGGTCCAAAGATCAAGATATTCATCGAGAAAACTCCTTTCAAAGATGCATGGGATGGTCGTTAAACGAAGCCTTTATAAGCAAAAGTCGGAGGATACGCAAGGGAAAAGCATCGCATTCCGCTACCTGCCCTCGGCAACGGCCCGTACCTTGGCCTCCAGGTTTATCAGGTAGGGCCTCGCATCCTGGAGGATAGCCCCCGTATCTTCGTAGTCTTCTTTGAAAATCCTTCTCACTACTACCGAACGGTCTCCGTTGGCCTCGTTCAAGTAATCCTCTATCCTTTTTCGGAACTCCTCCGTTCTCTTTATCGATTCAGCAATGTACCGCCTGGCGTCATCCCCGGTGAGCACATAGAAATGGCCCATAAGTATCATCTCGATGTCGAGGAGGGCGAGTTTATGGAGGGACGAGAGGTAATCCCTGTAACTGGCCGTGAATTCCGGGTGGATGGTGAAGTTCTTGTCGAAAACCCCGACAGATTCGCCGGTGATGAGTGCCTTGTGTCGCGGGATGTAGTACGTTATCGAGTCTCTCGTGTGGCCCGGTGTCGCGATCGCCCTGAAACCGAAGCCTCCGCCCAGTTCCATCTCGGCACCGTCGTCGAGAGGAATGTCGACCGTAAGGCCGTCGAATGATACATCTTCTCCGCCGACCGTTTCCCTGTATCTCTCCTCGTAATCCTTACTCAAACTACGAATCAAGTCGACGGCGCCCCGCCTCTGGAAGATATCCGCGGCGAGACGGCTCGCCCCTACTTTGAGGTCCGGTATGCGTCGTTTGAGATAGGGCACGGAGCCGCAATGGTCATAATGGGAATGGGTCAGGAAATTGAATCCAAGGCGGGCTGCGTCACCGATGACCTCCCTTACCTCTCCGAGATAGCGCGGTCCCATGAAGGTCATGCCGGCATCGAACAGGGCAGGCGTCTTTCCGACTAAAAGATAGGCCGGAAGTTCGGCGACCCCGACAGCGTACAGACCTTCGGCGATCTTTCCTTTACTTTCCAGTATCATGCGTTTTTTGGTGGAGCCGGGTTATGAGGCGGCCGCCGGCCGCCGGATGCTATTGCCGTCACGTAAAATCGGAGCACGTTGCGGCACAGGGGGGCGCCGACGGCATATCCTTCCCGACTTTGCTCCCGAAGACGGACAAGACCCTCTCCGCCTCTTCCGAACGGCAGTCGGGGCACGAAATATTCAGCCGTTCGTGCTGCGTACGGAATAAGACTTCGAAGACTTTTCCGCAGTTCTTACACTTGAACTCATAGATGGGCATCAGTTGTTTCACCTCATGCGTGGCCTTCTTAGCGGTTTTTTAGAGGATAACATGACCGATGTCAAGGGTTAATGGGCCGGGTTTTATTGACTGCGCCTGTGGGTTTATGCTATTGCGAACCGCATACCATGACAAAGGAGAGCCGACGATGACTGTTTCAAATAAAATAGAGGGGTTCATCAATCAGTCTTCGTGGATCCGGAAGATGTTCGAAGACGGCCTCAGGATGAAGGCCCAGTACGGAGAGGACCGGGTTTTCGACTTCACCCTGGGGAACCCCAATCTCGAGCCGCCCCCGGAGTTCCATCGCCTGCTGCGCGAGATCGCTTCGATGCCGATCCCAGGAAAGCATGCCTACATGCCCAATGCGGGGTACCCGGAAACGAGGAAATCCGTCGCCGAACACGTGTCGAAAGAGCACGGCGTCGAGCTTTCCGCCGACGAAATTGTCATGACCTGCGGGGCTGGGGGGGCGATAAACGTCATACTCAAGGCACTCCTCGACCCCGGCGATGAGGTAGTGGTCCCCGCCCCGTTTTTCGTCGAATACCGCTTTTACGCGGACAATCACGGCGGAGTGCTCCGTCCTGTGAGGACGAGGGAGGATTTCTCCCTGGACATGCAGGAGATGGATAAGGCCGTCACAGACAAGACGAAGGTGGTCATGATCAATTCCCCGAACAACCCCACGGGAAAGGTCTATGACGAGGCGACGATCCGTGAACTGGCGGCCCTCCTGGAGGAAAAGCAGAGGGTTTACGGGAAAGCGCTATACCTGGTGTCCGACGAACCGTACGCCCAGATAGTATACGACGGCGTCGTCGTTCCGAGCGTTCTGAAGGCATACGAGAACAGCATCATCGCCACGTGCTATTCGAAGAGCGTCTCCATCCCGGGAGAGAGGATCGGGTACATCGCAGCCCATCCCGGCCTTACGGACCTGAGGCGCGTCATGGAGGGGTTCATACTCAGTAACAGGATCCTCGGGTTTGTAAACGCCCCCGCCCTTATGCAACGGGTCGTGGCGAGACTCCAGGGCGCAATCGTCGATGTGGGAGAATACAAGAGGAAAAGAGACCTCCTGTGCCGGGGACTGTCGGCGATGGGGTACGAGTTCGAGGAACCAAAAGGCGCCTTCTACCTATTCCCGAAGAGCCCGACAGGGGACGACGTCGAATTCGTCCTCAGGTTGCAGGAAAAGAACATCCTCACAGTCCCCGGGAGCGGCTTCGGCGGCCCCGGTCACTTCCGGATTTCCTACTGCGTCGACGACGCGACGATCGTCAAGGCGATGCCGGGGTTCGAACAGGCCCTAAAGGAGGCGCGAGCGTAGATGCCATTCGGCGTCGAGCGTAAGCAGCTTTCGGCCTTCCGATTCATCCGACCCAGCCGTCGTCGTCGATGATCGTGCGCACCGCCGTCAGCTTGACCACCCCCTCGCCGAAGCTCCCGCCTACCGGGTTGAAAACATCCAAGGAAAAGGTTTCGCTGGGTTCCGGGGTCGTGTCACCGACGATTTCTACGGGAATCACGGCCTGATTCTCGCCGGGATAGAGGTTCAGCCGACCGCTCGCGGCGATGTAGTCGCTCCCGGCCTTGGCCGTACCGTCATGCGTGGCGTAATCGACGCTGAGGATCTCGTCGGGTTTGCTGCGGATGCCGATAAACTGCAAGAGGAAGTAAGTGTAAGTAGTGCCGCTGTCACCCTCGGCGACCTCTTTTTTGACGTCCTCGGGCTTGGTAGGTGCGTTTTGGTAGTTTGCCCTCAGACTCTGGTCAATCCATTGTTGATAGGTACTCACCCGCTGCCAGGCGGCGATCTCGCCGAAACTGCTGTTCAGTCTATTGTCGACATCGGGATGGGTAGATCCTTCACTCAGGCTGGCGTAGTAGGTGGCGATGCCCGCTATCTGCCCCTTGAGGAAGGCCGGGCCTCCACTGTCGCCGGGAGCGATCAAGCCCTCGTCCGGGCCCAGGCCGAGGTCACTGCGGTGGATCAGCTGACCGAGTGCGTCGTTGGCGCTTTTTCCGTTGTCGAAATCGGCGATAAGTTGTGTGCCGGGGGTCGGCGTCCAGGCCATGGACGACCCCAGATAGCTCTTTAGGACCGAGGCATCCGCGTCGAACCGGTTGCCGGCCTTGAGCCGGATATAGTCGGCGTTGTAGTCGGTGGCACCAGTCTTCCCCGTGCCGGTCCTACCGTATCCGACCGCCGTGAATTTCTGACCGACCTCGTCGCTTTCGCGGTAGATGCCGTAGCGGTCGGCGTCGGTCGGCGCCGAGGCGTCGAGCCAGACTATCGCAAGGTCGTTATTGCCCTCCGAGTCATACCCCAGGTGCAACAGGACTTTTATGCCGCTCAGCGTCTGGGTGCCCGATTGCGTCTCGAACGTCACGCGGGCAGTGCCGTCGCGTCCGTCGAAGAGGTGCTCTACGGTCAGGACCGCACGGCCGTCGAACAGAAGCGCGCCTGTGCCGTAATAGCCGCCATAGCTGACGCGGACGACGCCGTCGTAACCCTCCCCAGGGTGTGTGACGTACCGAGGGTCGTCGTGGTAAGAAACCGTTGTCACCATCTCGGACCATACCTCCTTGCAGTTTTATTTCCCAGAAAAATCAATATATTATGCTGAAACGGTCGAATTCTCCGGTGTACGGCTCGTCCTTTACGACCACGGAGTCCACCTTCGCGAACCTCGGCCCGCGGCGGCACCGTTCTATCATCTTGGCGATATTTTCCTCAGGTCCCTCGAAGACCGCTTCCACGCTACCGTTCGGCAAGTTCCGGACCCAGCCTGTCAGCTTTAAGGCCTCGGCGGTTTCCTGGGTGTAGGCCCGGAAGCATACGCCCTGGACCTTGCCGTAGATGATTACATGGACACGTCTCATCGGGAATCGTTGAAGAAGTCCGTGCGTCTCAAGATTTGACGAGTTTGAGGTCAGGCTTTGTAGAAGGGTGTTTCACCCTTTCGCCGCCTTGCTGGGTCTTCAAGAGTTTATCGTTGAATATCTGGTTCTTGGCCCTCACTGCGTTGATGATAAAGAAGACGATGACGGACTTCTCCCACTCTCTGGAAAAATCGAAGTCTTCCATCCTTTTCTTGTAGGTCGACCACAGGGACGCGAGCGATGCCTCGTCGAGGGCGAGTATTCTTTCGGCGATTTTCTCGAGAGTAGATTCTATCATTGCATCTCCTTCCAAGGTGGCAAGATATTAAGGTGGAAAAGACGAAAAGTCAAATGAAAAGCAGGGTCTTATAATCTACAAGTCCGTAAAAAATGCTTGTTTTTTGCCCTGTCGAGTGGATATAATTCGCACGCTCGTTGAATCTCTTTCCACAGCAAGTTGAAAAGGAAGATGAAGATCGGCGTTATCTCCGACACCCATCTAAAGAATTGCGATGACAGGCTCAGGCGGATCGTCGATACATACTTCAAGGACGTCGAATTAGTCATTCATGCGGGCGACCTCGTGAGCCTCGAGGTCTTGGATGCCTTCGCGGGAAAGGAAGTAAGGGCGGTGTCGGGCAATATGGACAACGAGGATGCGCGACGGACATTACCGGAGCAGATGTTGATCGAAGTCGGGGGGTTCAAGGTCGGGCTGACCCACGGCTGGGGACAACCCTTCGGACTGGAAGATAAACTGAGGAAGAAATTCGACGAAATCGACTGCCTCGTCTTTGGACATACGCATCGGCCATGCAACAAGGTGAAGGACGGTGTGCTCTATTTCAACCCCGGGTCGGCAACTGACCGATTGTTCGCCAAGCTCAACACGGTCGGCATCCTCGAGATAGGGGACGGAGTCAAGGGGGAGATCATCGAAGTCTCGCTGTGAGGGGCAGGATGAAAGCAATCATGGCGCCGTGGAGGATGGCTTACATCATGGGCAAGAAAGCGGAGGGCTGTATCTTTTGTCAGGACTCGATCAGGGATGAATGCCTTGTCCTGCATGAAGGCACCAGGGCCTTTATCACCATGAACAGGTATCCGTACACCAACGGCCATCTGCTCATCGCCCCATACCGACACGTCGCTAATTTCGAAGACCTCGACAACGAGGAGGGGAAGGAGATATTCGACCTGGCGGCCCTTTCGGTCAGGGTGCTCAAAGAAGTGATGAGACCCGACGGCTTCAACATCGGGATAAACATAGGCAAGGCCGGAGGGGCGGGGGTCGGCGACCATGTGCACCTCCACGTGGTGCCGAGATGGTCGGGAGACACGAATTTCATGACCACTCTTGCCGAAACGAGGGTCGTCCCGGAAGACTTAGGAAAAACCCACGAAAATCTTTTGCCCTATTTCAAAAAATTAGCTCGGGAGGAATGAGGTGAAAGCGCTTATCGTAATATTGATCATGGGTTTTGTGTTGCTTGCAGTAACCTTCGCCCAGCAGAACCCTGAAGAAGTAACGATAAGGTATTTCGGCCTCATCCCTACTTACCAGGTCCCGACTTATCTTCTCGTCATAGTATCTTTTTTTGCCGGTGTCGTTTTGACAGGGTTGGCAGTGGTGGTGGACCGGTTCCGACTGACAATCAAGGTCGCAAAACTCAAGAAAGAGATCAAAGACCTCGAAAACGACCTCTACGAATGCCGGAAACAGGTCCTGTCCGAAGGTTCGAAGGCCACGCCGCCCCTTAACGACAGCAACCTCCTGTAGGCATCGGGCAACATGAAGTTCCTCACCGACCGTTCGCTTGGAAGACTCGCAAAATGGTTACGCCTGCTCGGTTACGACACGGAATCGTACCCCGGAGACGCCGACCGGTCTTTCTTGAACAGGGCACGGAGCGAAGGAAGGGTGGCACTGACCAGGAAGAGGTCCCTTGGCAAGAGGCAGTTCATGGGCGAGATGCTTATTCTCGAAGCCGACCTTGTCGAGGATCAGTTGAGGGAAGTCATCAGACATTTTTCGCTGGAACAGGAACAACAGGAGGGGCATGCCTTCAGCCTGTGTCTCAAATGCAATGAGCGACTCGTTCAGGTCGAGAAGGAGAACGTCAAGGAGCGGGTGCCGGAGTACACCTTCGAAACCTTCGGCCGGTTCATGACTTGTCCCCGGTGCGGCTCCGTCTTCTGGCCCGGAACCCATAAGGAACGGGCGGTGGATTTCATCAGGAAGCGCATTCTGACGGGTCGCCCTTGATTTTCTCTACGGCGTGTTTCAGCGCTGGAAGGACGAAAGAAAGATTCTCCCTCGCCCCCCTGGGACTGCCCGGTAGATTGATGATCAGTGAAGACTTCCTGACGCCCGCAACCGCCCTTGAAATGATGGCATGGGGCGTAATCTCGGCGCTTTTCGCGCGCATGTATTCCCCGATCCCCGGTATCTCCCGGTCGATGACATCAAGGGTCGCCTCGGGGGTCACGTCTCTAGGGCTGACTCCTGTTCCGCCCGTAGTGAGAATAAGGTCGAGTTTGCGGTCGTCGGCATACTGTATTATCTTTTCGGCGATCATCCCCCTTTCGTCGGGAACGATGTCGTAGCAGACGACGCTGACGGATACATTCTCCAGGACTTTCCGGATTTCTGCGCTGCTCGTGTCCGCGCGCTCCCCCCGCGATCCCTTATCGCTGACCGTTATTATCCCGGCAGTGTAATCAGGCATTCTCTTCCTTCCGCGCCTTTGCCGCCGCGATGATCTTTTCCGCCAGGAAGGAAGGGACTTCCTCGTAGTGGGAAAACTGGTAGGAGAAGGTGCCGCGTCCGCTCGTTATAGACCTCAAGTCAGGGGCGTATGACAGGATCTCCGCCAACGGGACTTGACCCTTGATGACCTGGTGCGAGCCTTTCGTATCCATTCCCAGGACCCGACCCCGGCGGCTGTTCAGGTCGCCGATGACATCCCCCATGTACTCGTCGGGGATCTCGATGTCGATGTTGACGATGGGCTCGAGAAGCACAGGCTGACATTCGAGCATTCCCTTCTTGAAACCCATCGACCCGGCGATCTTGAAGGCCATTTCCGATGAGTCGACTGTATGAAATGAGCCGTCCACGAGAGAAACCCGGACGTCGACGACCGGGTAACCGGCAAGCGACCCCTCCTGCATGGCCTCGACGATCCCCTTCTCGACCGCCGGGATGTACTGCCTGGGGATAGCACCGCCGATGATCTTGTCCACAAATTCGAAACCTCCGCCCCTGGGCAGCGGTTCGATCTCCAGCCACGTGTCGCCGTACTGACCGCGGCCTCCGGACTGTTTCTTGTACTTCCCTTGGACACGCGTCTTTCCCTTGATGGTCTCTTTGTAAGGAACCTTCGGTACGGTCAGGTTGACTTCAACGCCGAATTTGCGCTTAAGCGCAAATTCGGCGTTGAAGTCAACCTGACCGTACCGAAGGTTCCTTACAAAGAGACCATCAAGGGAAAGACGCGTGTCCAAGGGAAGTACAAGAAACAGTCCGGAGGCCGCGGTCAGTACGGCGACACGTGGCTGGAGATCGAACCGCTGCCCAGGGGCGGAGGTTTCGAATTTGTGGACAAGATCATCGGCGGTGCTATCCCCAGGCAGTACATCCCGGCGGTCGAGAAGGGGATCGTCGAGGCCATGCAGGAGGGGTCGCTTGCCGGTTACCCGGTCGTCGACGTCCGGGTTTCTCTCGTGGACGGCTCATTTCATACAGTCGACTCATCGGAAATGGCCTTCAAGATCGCCGGGTCGATGGGTTTCAAGAAGGGAATGCTCGAATGTCAGCCTGTGCTTCTCGAGCCCATCGTCAACATCGACATCGAGATCCCCGACGAGTACATGGGGGATGTCATCGGCGACCTGAACAGCCGCCGGGGTCGGGTCCTGGGAATGGATACGAAAGGCTCGCACCAGGTCATCAAGGGTCAAGTCCCGTTGGCGGAGATCCTGTCATACGCCCCTGACTTGAGGTCTATAACGAGCGGACGCGGCACCTTCTCCTACCAGTTTTCCCACTACGAGGAAGTCCCTTCCTTCCTGGCGGAAAAGATCATCGCGGCGGCAAAGGCGCGGAAGGAAGAGAATGCCTGATTACACTGCCGGGATAATAACGGTCAGCGATAAGGGATCGCGGGGGGAGCGCGCGGACACGAGCAGCGCAGAAATCCGGAAAGTCCTGGAGAATGTATCCGTCAGCGTCGTCTGCTACGACATCGTTCCCGACGAAAGGGGGATGATCGCCGAAAAGATAATACAGTATGCCGACGACCGCAAACTCGACCTTATTCTCACTACGGGCGGAACAGGAGTCAGCCCTAGAGACGTGACCCCCGAGGCGACCCTTGATGTCATCGACCGGGAGATACCGGGGATCGGGGAATACATGCGCGCGAAAAGCGCCGAGATTACGCCCCATGCCATCATTTCAAGGGCGGTTGCGGGCGTCAGGAAGTCTTCACTGATCATCAATCTACCGGGCAGTCCCAGGGGGGCGAGGGAGAATCTTTCTTTCGTCCTTCCAGCGCTGAAACACGCCGTAGAGAAAATCAAGGGCGACCCGTCAGAATGCGCTTCCTGATGAAATCCACCGCCCGTTCCTTATGGGTTCCGGGCCAGAAGACGGAGCCGCACCGGGGACAAGTCATGAACCGGCCGAAGGTTTCGAAGGTGTACTCCGGCACCCGCTCCTTGACGTTCTCCTTCTCGACCTGAACGAGTCGCTCATTGCATTTGAGACACAGGCTGAAGGCATGCCCCTCCTGTTGTTCCTGTTCCAGCGAAAAATGTCTGATGACTTCCCTCAACTGATCCTCGACAAGGTCGGCTTCGAGAATAAGCATCTCGCCCATGAACTGCCTCTTGCCAAGGGACCTCTTCCTGGTCAGTGCCACCCTTCCTTCGCTCCGTGCCCTGTTCAAGAAAGACCGGTCGGCGTCTCCGGGGTACGATTCCGTGTCGTAACCGAGCAGGCGTAACCATTTTGCGAGTCTTCCAAGCGAACGGTCGGTGAGGAACTTCATGTTGCCCGATGCCTACAGGAGGTTGCTGTCGTTAAGGGGCGGCGTGGCCTTCGAACCTTCGGACAGGACCTGTTTCCGGCATTCGTAGAGGTCGTTTTCGAGGTCTTTGATCTCTTTCTTGAGTTTTGCGACCTTGATTGTCAGTCGGAACCGGTCCACCACCACTGCCAACCCTGTCAAAACGACACCGGCAAAAAAAGATACTATGACGAGAAGATAAGTCGGGACCTGGTAAGTAGGGATGAGGCCGAAATACCTTATCGTTACTTCTTCAGGGTTCTGCTGGGCGAAGGTTACTGCAAGCAACACAAAACCCATGATCAATATTACGATAAGCGCTTTCACCTCATTCCTCCCGAGCTAATTTTTTGAAATAGGGCAAAAGATTTTCGTGGGTTTTTCCTAAGTCTTCCGGGACGACCCTCGTTTCGGCAAGAGTGGTCATGAAATTCGTGTCTCCCGACCATCTCGGCACCACGTGGAGGTGCACATGGTCGCCGACCCCCGCCCCTCCGGCCTTGCCTATGTTTATCCCGATGTTGAAGCCGTCGGGTCTCATCACTTCTTTGAGCACCCTGACCGAAAGGGCCGCCAGGTCGAATATCTCCTTCCCCTCCTCGTTGTCGAGGTCTTCGAAATTAGCGACGTGTCGGTATGGGGCGATGAGCAGATGGCCGTTGGTGTACGGATACCTGTTCATGGTGATAAAGGCCCTGGTGCCTTCATGCAGGACAAGGCATTCATCCCTGATCGAGTCCTGACAAAAGATACAGCCCTCCGCTTTCTTGCCCATGATGTAAGCCATCCTCCACGGCGCCATGATTGCTTTCATCCTGCCCCTCACAGCGAGACTTCGATGATCTCCCCCTTGACTCCGTCCCCTATCTCGAGGATGCCGACCGTGTTGAGCTTGGCGAACAATCGGTCAGTTGCCGACCCGGGGTTGAAATAGAGCACACCGTCCTTCACCTTGTTGCATGGCCGATGCGTATGTCCAAAGACGAGGCAGTCGATTTCGTCGAATTTCTTCCTCAGTTTATCTTCCAGTCCGAAGGGTTGTCCCCAGCCGTGGGTCAGCCCGACCTTGAACCCCCCGACTTCGATCAACATCTGCTCCGGTAATGTCCGTCGCGCATCCTCGTTGTCCATATTGCCCGACACCGCCCTTACTTCCTTTCCCGCGAAGGCATCCAAGACCTCGAGGCTCACGAGGTCGCCCGCATGAATGACTAATTCGACGTCCTTGAAGTATGTATCGACGATCCGCCTGAGCCTGTCATCGCAATTCTTTAGATGGGTGTCGGAGATAACGCCGATCTTCATCTTCCTTTTCAACTTGCTGTGGAAAGAGATTCAACGAGCGTGCGAATTATATCCACTCGACAGGGCAAAAAACAAGCATTTTTTACGGACTTGTAGATTATAAGACCCTGCTTTTCATTTGACTTTTCGTCTTTTCCACCTTAATATCTTGCCACCTTGGAAGGAGATGCAATGATAGAATCTACTCTCGAGAAAATCGCCGAAAGAATACTCGCCCTCGACGAGGCATCGCTCGCGTCCCTGTGGTCGACCTACAAGAAAAGGATGGAAGACTTCGATTTTTCCAGAGAGTGGGAGAAGTCCGTCATCGTCTTCTTTATCATCAACGCAGTGAGGGCCAAGAACCAGATATTCAACGATAAACTCTTGAAGACCCAGCAAGGCGGCGAAAGGGTGAAACACCCTTCTACAAAGCCTGACCTCAAACTCGTCAAATCTTGAGACGCACGGACTTCTTCAACGATTCCCGATGAGACGTGTCCATGTAATCATCTACGGCAAGGTCCAGGGCGTATGCTTCCGGGCCTACACCCAGGAAACCGCCGAGGCCTTAAAGCTGACAGGCTGGGTCCGGAACTTGCCGAACGGTAGCGTGGAAGCGGTCTTCGAGGGACCTGAGGAAAATATCGCCAAGATGATAGAACGGTGCCGCCGCGGGCCGAGGTTCGCGAAGGTGGACTCCGTGGTCGTAAAGGACGAGCCGTACACCGGAGAATTCGACCGTTTCAGCATAATATATTGATTTTTCTGGGAAATAAAACTGCAAGGAGGTATGGTCCGAGATGGTGACAACGGTTTCTTACCACGACGACCCTCGGTACGTCACACACCCTGGGGAGGGTTACGACGGCGTCGTCCGCGTCAGCTATGGCGGCTATTACGGCACAGGCGCGCTTCTGTTCGACGGCCGTGCGGTCCTGACCGTAGAGCACCTCTTCGACGGACGCGACGGCACTGCCCGCGTGACGTTCGAGACGCAATCGGGCACCCAGACGCTGAGCGGCATAAAAGTCCTGTTGCACCTGGGGTATGACTCGGAGGGCAATAACGACCTTGCGATAGTCTGGCTCGACGCCTCGGCGCCGACCGACGCCGACCGCTACGGCATCTACCGCGAAAGCGACGAGGTCGGTCAGAAATTCACGGCGGTCGGATACGGTAGGACCGGCACGGGGAAGACTGGTGCCACCGACTACAACGCCGACTATATCCGGCTCAAGGCCGGCAACCGGTTCGACGCGGATGCCTCGGTCCTAAAGAGCTATCTGGGGTCGTCCATGGCCTGGACGCCGACCCCCGGCACACAACTTATCGCCGATTTCGACAACGGAAAAAGCGCCAACGACGCACTCGGTCAGCTGATCCACCGCAGTGACCTCGGCCTGGGCCCGGACGAGGGCTTGATCGCTCCCGGCGACAGTGGAGGCCCGGCCTTCCTCAAGGGGCAGATAGCGGGCATCGCCACCTACTACGCCAGCCTGAGTGAAGGATCTACCCATCCCGATGTCGACAATAGACTGAACAGCAGTTTCGGCGAGATCGCCGCCTGGCAGCGGGTGAGTACCTATCAACAATGGATTGACCAGAGTCTGAGGGCAAACTACCAAAACGCACCTACCAAGCCCGAGGACGTCAAAAAAGAGGTCGCCGAGGGTGACAGCGGCACTACTTACACTTACTTCCTCTTGCAGTTTATCGGCATCCGCAGCAAACCCGACGAGATCCTCAGCGTCGATTACGCCACGCATGACGGTACGGCCAAGGCCGGGAGCGACTACATCGCCGCGAGCGGTCGGCTGAACCTCTATCCCGGCGAGAATCAGGCCGTGATTCCCGTAGAAATCGTCGGTGACACGACCCCGGAACCCAGCGAAACCTTTTCCTTGGATGTTTTCAACCCGGTAGGCGGGAGCTTCGGCGAGGGGGTGGTCAAGCTGACGGCGGTGCGCACGATCATCGACGACGACGGCTGGGTCGGATGAATCGGAAGGCCGAAAGCTGCTTACGCTCGACGCCGAATGGCATCTACGCTCGCGCCTCCTTTAGGGCCTGTTCGAACCCCGGCATCGCCTTGACGATCGTCGCGTCGTCGACGCAGTAGGAAATCCGGAAGTGACCGGGGCCGCCGAAGCCGCTCCCGGGGACTGTGAGGATGTTCTTTTCCTGCAACCTGAGGACGAATTCGACGTCGTCCCCTGTCGGGCTCTTCGGGAATAGGTAGAAGGCGCCTTTTGGTTCCTCGAACTCGTACCCCATCGCCGACAGTCCCCGGCACAGGAGGTCTCTTTTCCTCTTGTATTCTCCCACATCGACGATTGCGCCCTGGAGTCTCGCCACGACCCGTTGCATAAGGGCGGGGGCGTTTACAAACCCGAGGATCCTGTTACTGAGTATGAACCCCTCCATGACGCGCCTCAGGTCCGTAAGGCCGGGATGGGCTGCGATGTACCCGATCCTCTCTCCCGGGATGGAGACGCTCTTCGAATAGCACGTGGCGATGATGCTGTTCTCGTATGCCTTCAGAACGCTCGGAACGACGACGCCGTCGTATACTATCTGGGCGTACGGTTCGTCGGACACCAGGTATAGCGCTTTCCCGTAAACCCTCTGCTTTTCCTCCAGGAGGGCCGCCAGTTCACGGATCGTCGCCTCGTCATAGACCTTTCCCGTGGGGTTGTTCGGGGAATTGATCATGACCACCTTCGTCTTGTCTGTGACGGCCTTATCCATCTCCTGCATGTCCAGGGAGAAATCCTCCCTCGTCCTCACAGGACGGAGCACTCCGCCGTGATTGTCCGCGTAAAAGCGGTATTCGACGAAAAACGGGGCGGGGACCACTACCTCATCGCCGGGGTCGAGGAGTGCCTTGAGTATGACGTTTATCGCCCCCCCAGCCCCGCAGGTCATGACAATTTCGTCGGCGGAAAGCTCGACGCCGTGCTCTTTCGACACGTGTTCGGCGACGGATTTCCTCGTTTCCGGGTACCCCGCATTGGGCATGTAGGCATGCTTTCCTGGGATCGGCATCGAAGCGATCTCGCGCAGCAGGCGATGGAACTCCGGGGGCGGCTCGAGATTGGGGTTCCCCAGGGTGAAGTCGAAAACCCGGTCCTCTCCGTACTGGGCCTTCATCCTGAGGCCGTCTTCGAACATCTTCCGGATCCACGAAGACTGATTGATGAACCCCTCTATTTTATTTGAAACAGTCATCGTCGGCTCTCCTTTGTCATGGTATGCGGTTCGCAATAGCATAAACCCACAGGCGCAGTCAATAAAACCCGGCCCATTAACCCTTGACATCGGTCATGTTATCCTCTAAAAAACCGCTAAGAAGGCCACGCATGAGGTGAAACAACTGATGCCCATCTATGAGTTCAAGTGTAAGAACTGCGGAAAAGTCTTCGAAGTCTTATTCCGTACGCAGCACGAACGGCTGAATATTTCGTGCCCCGACTGCCGTTCGGAAGAGGCGGAGAGGGTCTTGTCCGTCTTCGGGAGCAAAGTCGGGAAGGATATGCCGTCGGCGCCCCCCTGTGCCGCAACGTGCTCCGATTTTACGTGACGGCAATAGCATCCGGCGGCCGGCGGCCGCCTCATAACCCGGCTCCACCAAAAAACGCATGATACTGGAAAGTAAAGGAAAGATCGCCGAAGGTCTGTACGCTGTCGGGGTCGCCGAACTTCCGGCCTATCTTTTAGTCGGAAAGACGCCTGCCCTGTTCGATGCCGGCATGACCTTCATGGGACCGCGCTATCTCGGAGAGGTAAGGGAGGTCATCGGTGACGCAGCCCGCCTTGGATTCAATTTCCTGACCCATTCCCATTATGACCATTGCGGCTCCGTGCCCTATCTCAAACGACGCATACCGGACCTCAAAGTAGGGGCGAGCCGTCTCGCCGCGGATATCTTCCAGAGGCGGGGCGCCGTCGACTTGATTCGTAGTTTGAGTAAGGATTACGAGGAGAGATACAGGGAAACGGTCGGCGGAGAAGATGTATCATTCGACGGCCTTACGGTCGACATTCCTCTCGACGACGGTGCCGAGATGGAACTGGGCGGAGGCTTCGGTTTCAGGGCGATCGCGACACCGGGCCACACGAGAGACTCGATAACGTACTACATCCCGCGACACAAGGCACTCATCACCGGCGAATCTGTCGGGGTTTTCGACAAGAACTTCACCATCCACCCGGAATTCACGGCCAGTTACAGGGATTACCTCTCGTCCCTCCATAAACTCGCCCTCCTCGACATCGAGATGATACTTATGGGCCATTTCTATGTGCTCACCGGGGATGACGCCAGGCGGTACATTGCTGAATCGATAAAGAGAACGGAGGAGTTCCGAAAAAGGATAGAGGATTACTTGAACGAGGCCAACGGAGACCGTTCGGTAGTAGTGAGAAGGATTTTCAAAGAAGACTACGAAGATACGGGGGCTATCCTCCAGGATGCGAGGCCCTACCTGATAAACCTGGAGGCCAAGGTACGGGCCGTTGCCGAGGGCAGGTAGCGGAATGCGATGCTTTTCCCTTGCGTATCCTCCGACTTTTGCTTATAAAGGCTTCGTTTAACGACCATCCCATGCATCTTTGAAAGGAGTTTTCTCGATGAATATCTTGATCTTTGGACCCAACGGAAGCGGTAAAGGAACCCAGGGTGCGGTTATCCAGAAGAAATTCGGCGTACCCCATATCGAGACGGGTGTGATTTTCAGGGAGAATATCGCCAGGGGAACTGAGCTCGGCAAAAAAGCAAAGTCTTACATAGACCGTGGCGAACTCGTGCCCGACGAGATCACGATCCCCATGATTCTCAACCGCCTCAAGGAGGACGATGCTAAGAACGGCTGGCTTCTCGACGGTTTTCCGAGGAATCTCGCCCAGGCGAAGGCCCTCTATGAAGCCCTTCAAAAGGATAACATGAAGCTCGACTACGTCGTAGAGATCGTCTTGGACAGAGAGACGGCCAAGAAGCGCATCATGGGGAGGAGACTCTGTGCCGTTGACAACAACCACCCGAACAACATCTACATCGACGCCATCAAACCTGCCGTTAAGGACGGGAAGATGGTCTGCCGCGTCTGCGGCTGCGACAAACTGACGACCAGGGCGGACGACCAGGACGAAGCCGCCATCGATAAGCGGCACGGTATTTACTATGACACACAGACGGGAACCCTCGCCGCAGTAAATTTCTTCAAAGAAAAGGGAGTCCGGGTGATCAGCGTGAACGGCCTTCCCGGCGTGCAAGAGGTCTCGGAAGAACTGTTGAAGAAGCTGCAGTAGGCTGACTGTTTCTTACACAAAAAGGCCCCTCCTCTTCGGTGGAAGGGCCTTTTTTGCGGGTAGATTGCGAACTTATCCGATCAACCCGGCGGCGGAAAAGCTGTAATAATCTTCCAGGTTCTTTCCGATGATTATGTGGTCCAGTACCTTGATGTTCAGGAGGCTGCAGGCCTCGACTATGCGTCGTGTCAAGCGGATGTCTTCGGTAGACGGCTCCGTCTCGCCGGAAGGATGATTGTGGATGAGGATCACGGCTGAGGCGGAACGAAGCGAGGCCTCGCGTATGATCTCGCCGGGGTCTACGATGCTGGCGCTGACGCTCCCCCTGCTGACCTCTACGTGGTGGAGGGGCTTGTTCTTGATGTCCGTAAAAATGACACTGAAGACCTCTTTGCGCGAGTCCCTCAGGTATGGGCCGTAGTACTCGGCCACGTAATCCACGATGTCGGACGGGTTCCTGACCCTCCGTTTCTTTCCCGCCCTTTCCCGCAAGAGGCGTTTTCCGATTTCGATGGCCGCCTTCACCTGTACGGCTTTAGCAGGGCCTATGCCACTTATGCTGCATATCTCGGAGATAGGGGCGTCGTCGAGTGCCCTGAATGAACCGAAGCGGTTTATCAATCGTCTGCCCAGTTCTTCCGCATCGACGCCCTCCATACCCGTCCTCACGATGATGGCAAGAAGAGCGGAATCCGTCAGTGTCTCAGGCCCGTTCCGCTGCAACCTTTCTCTCGGCCTTTCACTCCTGACCCAAGTGCGTATCGGCCTTGACTCCCGGGAAGCAGCCCTCAATTCCCCTATCCTCTTCCTTAATTCCCGGCACCTGTCGGCGTCTTCGATCTTCAGGTCTTCGATGATCTTTCGCGACTCTTCGGCCGTAGGGCGAACCCTCCCGGCAGGATGCAGATACACCTTCCCCCGCCGACTCATCACGGGGAAGAGGGCCTTTTCGGCGAGTTGCTTGATTGTTTCTTCTTCGGTCCGGCAGCCAGGGGGTTCTCCGGCCGTGTTTTCTCGACTTTTCATTTCACTTACTGCCGGTCAAGGATATCGACGATGTCCTGAAAATTCCTGTAGTGGAAGCACGCCCTGTTGTTCTGCCGGCATTTTTCGTAGAGGATTCCCTTACCGAAAACCATATCGGCGTACTGCGTCGGACAGACATCGGAGTACCCGTCGCCTATATAGATGATCCTTTCGTATTCGGAGCGCTCATTCTGCAGGATCATACTCTTGCAGGTTCCGCACCGGCCGCATTCGTCGTTGGAGCAGGGAAATTCGATCGAGACCGAAAAACCTCCGTTGAAACGCAGGACGTTCGAAAAGAACTCTATCTCCCCGAGGCCGTGGCGCTCCAGGATCAAGCGGATGTAAAAGTCGAGACCGTCGGACACGACCTTGAAGTCGAACCCCCTTTGCTTGCAGAACCGGTAAAAACCGGCAAAGGTTGGGTCCATGGTGTTCAGGCTTAGGGCATACTCGGCCATCTCCCGCGGCTCGGCCTTCAGGAGCGAGGCGATCCTTCGGTATGCCGCCATCGAACCGATCTTGCCGGATGCATACGAGTCGTCGAGCTCCCTCCAGTCACCATTCATGAAGCGCTTGATCACCTCATGGCCGATGTCTTGTGCGCTAATTGTACCGTCAAAATCGCTCAGAACGATGGTTCTGCCGGTCATTTCTTCGACCTTCCGAACAATATGTAGGCCCCAAGAGCGATCAAGAGGACGGGCAACACATACGTCGACAAATCACTGATTTTGACGTACCAATTCTCGAACAGCAGGAAAGCGACACCCACCGCCCCTATGATCCAACCGACGGCGTCGCGTACGTTCTGGAACAGCGTCGCCGCCGAGATGACGACCAAAAGAATAGGCCAGCTCTTCGCGAAGCTGTAGATGTTGAGACTGTTGAGCAGTATCAATACTCCAAGCGCTATAAGGATGAGCCCACCCGTCAGAATCTGCCTTTTTTCTCTCGGTTCCACCTGTTTTCCTTTCTTTCGTTTGCGTGAGTTTTCTTTTTACCTTGTGCCGCAGATACGCGGCCCCCTATTCTTTCTTATCCGCAAGCCTCATGAAGGGCTTGAAGAGGTCTATCGGTACGGGGAATATGGTCGTCGAATTATTTTCGGTTCCGATCTGTACCAGAGTCTGTAAGTACCGGAGCTGTAACGCGATCGGTTGGTCGGAAATGACACGGGCGGCATCGGCCAGTTTTTGCGCTGCCTGGAACTCACCTTCTGCGTTGATGACCTTGGCCCGTCGTTCCCTTTCCGCCTCTGCCTGTTTGGCCATCGCCCTTTGCATCTCCTGCGGCAGGTCGATGTACTTCACCTCCACGTGAGTTACCTTGATGCCCCAGGGGTCGGTGCTCCTGTCCAGGATTTCCTGGAGATGAACGTTGAGCTTTTCCCTCTCCGCCAGGATCTCGTCGAGCTCGACCTGACCGCACACACTCCGCAGCGTCGTCTGGGAGAGCTGCGACGTCGCATAAAGATAATTCTCTACTTCGATGATGGCCCTGTTGGCATCGACCACCCGGAAATAGACCACGGCGTTCACCTTGATAGAGACGTTATCCCGGGTGATTACGTCCTGCGGAGGGACGTCCATCGTGATGGTTCTCATGTCGACCCTGACCATCCGGTCGACGACGGGGATGAGGATTATCAATCCCGGACCTTTCGTTGCGATTACGCGACCCAACCTGAAGATGACGGCCCTCTCGTATTCATTGAGAATTTTGATGGCTGCCGACAAAAACATCACGACCAGAATGATTATTACCAGAAGAGTGTACATGTACATATTGAACTACCTCCCGATTTATTTGATTTCTTCAACTATCAGTTTGAGGCCCTTCATGCCGAGAACTTTTATCCTCGAACCCTCGCTTATCCCTCTTTCGCTTTCTGCATTCCAGTACTCACCCCCGACCAATACCTTCCCTGCCTGATGTATGGCTGTGATGGCGACGCCCTCCTTGCCGACCATGCCTTCCATGCCGGTTTCCGGTTTTCGTAACTGGGCCTTCACGGCGAGCGAGATGACGGCGACGAAAAAGAGGGATACGAGCACAATCGCCGGAACCATGACCCCAAGCGATACCCTGAGCGCGGGGTCGGGCGATTCATAGAGTATTAGTGATCCCAGAATCAGTGAAACGATCCCGCCGATGGTGAGTATCCCGTGACTCACGACCTTGACTTCGGCGATAAAGAGGATTATCGCCAGCAGGATCAAGAGCACGCCCGCATAATTGACCGGCAGTGTCTGTAGGGCGAAAAACGCGAGGATGAGGGAAATTCCCCCGACTACCCCCGGGATTACCGCACCCGGATGGGCAAACTCGAAGTAGAGACCGGCGAGTCCTATCAACATCAGCAGATAGGCGATATTCGGGTCGCTGATCGTGGTCAGGACTCTTTCACGAAACCCCATTTTCTTGCGGTTGACGACGGCACCTTTCGTCTTTAGGGTCGTTTTGCCGGAGGCCAGAATAACCTCCTTGCCGTCAGTCTGATTCAAGAGGCTTTCCACGTCTGGGGCGACGTAATCGATGACACGGAGCCGCAGAGCTTCTTCGGCGGTCACGGACACGCTTTTTCTTACGGCCTTTTCAACCCATTCGGCATTTCTGCCCCTTTGCACCGCGATTCCCCGGGCATACGCCGCCATATCATTGACAACTTTTTCGACCATCGTTTCATCCATCTTGCCGATACCGATACCCACGGGATGGGCGGCGCCGATATTCGTTCCCGGGGCCATGGCGGCGATGTTGGCCGCCACCGTGATGATCGCACCGGCGGATGCGGCCCTTGCGCCCGGCGGGGAGACATACACAAAGACGGGGATCTTCGAATTGAGGAGGCACTTGACGATATCCCGCATGGCGCTGTCCAGTCCGCCGGGCGTATCCAACTCGATGATCACCCCGGCGGACCCGTCTCGCGTCGACCCCTCGATGCTCTTGACGATGTACTCCGACACCGGCGGCGTGATTGCCGAGTTCACCGAAATCACGTCGAAGACCGGCGGCTTGCCGTCCGCCCACGAAGCTGAATGTCCCAAAGTAAGGGAAAGCAGCAAAAATAACGCTGCACCGAGAATCCGACGCGCTCTCATACAAAACCTTTCCTCGCAATCACTGTTTCAGTCTCTTCATGATCTCCTGAACGTCTTCCCAGACCTGTTTCTTCGCGTTTGGGTTTCTCAGGAGGTAAGCCGGGTGATAGGTTGCCATGAGGTCGATAGAGCCTAAACTATGAAATCGTCCCCGCAGGACCGACACAGCCGCTTCCGTCTTGAGAAAAAAACGCGCCGCCACCGACCCGAGGGCA
>ERZ795050.1872-NODE-1872-length-25263-cov-6.543875_pt1 | contig 25263 bp, 16 predicted proteins | sample MGYA00375134_ERZ795050 | MGnify/ENA primary metagenome ERZ795050 (study PRJEB30179, sample SAMN05720221) | activated sludge metagenome | isolation source: Anaerobic digester | place: Japan | collected 2015-05-26 ... | reverse complement strand
TATCAGTCTCCTCCAAAATTTCAATATCATGATTTCTGACAACAGAAGTTCTTTCGAAAATAAAATTATACCTCTTGTTGTGGTTGACCATTAGTTGTTAACCTCGCTATCTGATCTTCAATAACTGGAATAATCCCACTAGACAAAGATAACAATGAATTGTATGAAAGATTATTCATAAATTTTATGATAATCTCAAAATCATCATTCTGAATATCGTAATGATCTAGACGGGCTTTTAAATCATTTAACCTTTGAATTAAATAATACCTCTTTATCGGCAAGATCTCCTGAAATGGTGGTACTTCTTGAACAACTTGTTCGTCTTCAGCATCTAAATCAGGATCATATTCATCATATTCCATATCATCTTGTGGAATATTCTGTTGCTGAACTGGAACAACTTGTTGTTGAACTGATTTATCTGGCACTACTTGTACACTTGGATCAGATCTAACGACTTGTTGCTCAGCAGGAACATATTGTTGTTTCGAAGTCTTCTGAGGGAGATTTTGTTGTTCTGTTAATATTTCACATAAAAACATAGTTATAATAAGCCTCCCTTCATTTATTGCCCACCCCACCAGGAACACCGCCGGGAGGCGGATTACTAGCATTCAAATCGGCTTCTGTATCCATACGCGTTTTATATTCAGTCGCTCTTTGTTTAAAAGCTTCCCAATTAATATATGGAATATATTTTTCTAATAAGAAGTATGGATCAAAAGGAATTTGCATTGCCTGGAAAGCACTCGACATGTTTCCAATAGATGATAAGGTCATTTCAATTAATTGAACCATCAACACTATTGGTGGAATCAATTGAATTGAAACAAATTTAGAAGGTTTATAATCAAGTTTTTTGATTTCTGCAATAATATCAAGAAACTTAGTTAATCCAGCAGATATACCTTCTTGAATATCGGAAATTTCAGTTGCGAAAGCAATATTTGTGTGTACTAGCTGTTCTCTTAACTCGATCACCATTTGTATTCAACTAGAATCGCTACTTCTAGTTCGCCTTTCGGCAGCTACATGTTACCATGTAGATTAGACTATATCATCACCCTGATGAAGATCTTTTTAACAACATAATAATTCTTTCCCAAACCTGACGAGTTTTTATCCATTGATTAAAATTATCGTATTTCCATTGATTATTTTTAATCATAAGCTCTTGTTTATTCTCTTGAAAATATTCTTTATTTCGTTCTTTCCAACATTCAATACATTTACTTTGAGTTCTCGATCCATTTACTTTATTATAAGCATTATAAAACTCATTAAAGTATTTTAATTGACCACATTTTTTTACAAAACTTCTTACCAAAAATATCAATACTTTCAAGATATAATTGAATATTTTCTGTCGATACTTTAAAAATTTTTGAACATTCTTCAATTGTTTTTTCTCGAATTAAATATAACCATTGTAACATTTCAGCTTTTTTATTTGGTTCAAGATTATGAATTTTCCCACTTTTAATTAACCGCATTCTGCTTGTATAATCATGTTTGCATACTTTACAAATATTTTCATGACCGTCTTTTGCCACAGAATTCTTAGGAAATTGTTCAATATCTCTTAAATTTCCGCATTCTTTACATTCTTTTTCAATTCTAAACAAACAATCTCCATACAAGTTAAATGTTTGGGAGTAAGAAACAGTAGTATGGCACTGTTTCGCCGATGATCAGTCGTTTTCCTCCCAATATTTTTAAAATTCATCAGGGTGCTCTGCGCTTCCACTCGCTTGAGTGTACTCCCTTTCGGGATAGTCGTTACACCTTCAACAACTAAAGTTAGCAGCTTTAGTTGAAGCTTGGCTCGGTATTGTCCTATTTCTAGGAGTTTCACCGAATTCACAGAGTTTATTTTTACGTTATTATTAACGTAGCGGACTATGAAATTAATCCGCGTAACCAAGATATGCTGGCGGAATTCCACTAAGACTCATAATTTCGCGTCTAGCATCCTCGAGATCAGCTACTCTGATTGTTGGATCACCGTGACTAGCTACTTCAACATCTATTGCTTTCTGGCCACCTTTGCTCAAGATAAACATATCCTTGAAATCACTTAAGATCTTGGGGATACTTTTAAAACTATTTAAATCATCAAGTGTTATACGTGTATTATAAAGCTCTCGTTTTAATTTCTGAATCATACCGGCTTGCATCTGTGTTTGTCCTACATCAATAGACCACTTTCTAACAGGCGCGGCACGACTTAGTTTAATAATAATATTGCTCAACTGGGCAAGAATGTACAATTTGCATGGAAAGACCAAAGAATCAATATAAGATTGGCCATAAGGATCATATTGAGAAGATGGGACCGTAAACGCAACCATCTTACTAACAGGAACAAAACGAACCTTCATTCTATTATATGTGCTTTTTGAAGCAAGGTCCTGTTCAATGAATAGTCGTTTCATATATTGGTGGACATCTGATGGTAATCCAGATAACAATTGGTCGATATTCTGTGCTTGACTAATTTTCCCAGATTTCTGCGACTTCTCCAAGATAGTTTTTAACATATACCGAACCAATCTATCAACAATTACATTTTCAGATTTTTGATCTAGCCCATGAAGAGTTGTTATTCTTCCCACTAACGTTGAAAGAGACTGTGTTAAATTTATTGTTTGTGGTACTTCATCTCTAGTTACAACAAGATATCCCAATAAAGATCCAGAATCAGTTTCCAAAACTATTACCCTCTGGGGTTTGTGAATTTTCATTAGAATGTCATCAAATTTTATGACTTCATCATTATCTTGATTGGAACTATCTGATTTTGGAGATATCTCAGTCGAGATATCTTGAACTTCGACAAAATACTCACTAAGTTTACTTAAAAGTCTATCAACTTGATCATTAGAAACTAGTTTCCCATTATGATCTTTCTGGAGTTTCAATTGTGTTATTGTTTTTTCGATATTTGATATTTCTGCTTCGAATAATGGCATAGCTGAGGTGATATTAGAAAATGATGAATTTGGATCCACTTTCTTTTTACCTTCCTCAACTAAGCTGGAAATTTCTACATAACAATCACCATATACAAGTTCGTTCGGCAAGATCTTCTTGCGAAGTTTAAGTATTAAATCAAAAGATTCAATGCAATTTTCCGCAAATTTTTTAGCTTTATCTAGAGTAACTTGATCTACAACTTTTTCTCCAGCTGCATCATGTACTTCTCTTATAAGAAGACATTTTCCAGTAATTGGATTTTTTTGTAGAATATTAGATATATACACTGTCAATATTCTTTTAATAATCGGTACATACTTGAATGCTTCATCATATACATTATATCTTTCTAGTCTTTCTCTAGATATAGAAACGCTCGCAAGAAGTCTGTCAAGCTCTTCTTTTGGTGAATTCGTTATGAACTCATTAATAAAATCACCAGAAATATTATCAAGTTGCAAAGTTTTATTGATTTCTGGCAAAGTATTAATTATGCTATCAATTCGAGCATCAATATTATCTAACTCACTATCTCTAAAAAAACTACTAAAAAATGACATGTTATCACATTACCTTTTAAAATGAGTTATAATTAATAAACTCAAACCATCAATACTGTAATGTCTCAGTAACGCCTTCAAGCAGTCTTTTGATAAATACTCTTTTATAATCTTTTTAACAGTTTTTGAAATAAGCTCATTTTTAGCTTTTTCAAAAGCCATTCGCGAATTTGTTGGAGATTTATCATTAAGATCATATTGTAATCTTAAAGTATTAATTTCGTTTATTAAAATAGATTCTTTATATAATTCAATAATATTTAACAATACATTATAGTTCACAACAAATTCGCTCTCCCTCTGTTTTAACATCCTTGTAATTATAATTCCAACAATTATAATTACAGATATAATTAAGAACAGAGAAGTTATAAAAAGAATGTATTTATCCATTTGTATTAACTAATACCTTCTTTCTTAAAATGTTCAAGCATTGCATCGATCTTACTTTCGTCAAGATTCTCAAGATCCTCATCACGAAGCTCAACTTCATAACCATCGTTCTCGAGAATAGCAGCAAAAAGTACATCGACACCACCTGCTTCAGCAATAACTTCCGACTTTGCCAAATCTTCTTCCAGATTCTCCATGAATAAATTTAGACCCCTGTTGAATCCGTCATCGACAGCTTCATCAACCAATTTCACAAATTCCCTAAGCATGTAAAATCCTCCAATTAATATTTTTTGTTTGTGATTACTTTAAGTTCTCGATGTGTTTCGACACACACCAAACAGTTCCCGGATAAATATATAGTTAAGCCGTTTCCCACATCGTAAAATGAAGTCCATTTTCTTAAAAATTTAATAAGGGTTCTAAGTTTTAAAGATCGGCGAGATTCTAAAGTGATCTCGCCGATCCGAAACATTTAATGAAATACACTTGAAGAACTTTCTTGGAAACTTGGTTGGAAAATTTCAATATGATCAGTTTGCAATATATCGTGTAATCCTACCATACTTGGTGTTGTTTCCATAAAATCAGTTGCTACTACACTCGTAATAGCTTGATTAACTAATAAATCAATATCTTTTTCCAATTTAGAACTATTAATTTTTAATATTGGTGAATCTTGAATGTATTCATCAATATTATTATAAATTCGTAAATTTTCTTTACAAAATAATAAAAATCGTGATTTGTTCTTTTCTGAATCTTTCGACTTTGTTATTTTAATTTCTATAGGTATAAGTACGCTAGCAAGTTTATCTTTAATAGCCAGCACTTCAGGAGATACAGAATCTTGTGGTATTCCATCTTGTACTTTCTTTTTAGATATAACCTGTTCTCTTACACCTTCTGATAAGAAATTTTTATCTTCGCGCATTCGCATCATATAAATAAAATCAGAGTATCGAATTTTCTTATAGCTATCTCCGATTAATTTATTAGACTGCAATTTTGTTACATCTTCAGAATCTCTTTGATTCTGTGTTGGACTAATAACTGGTATCCCGTGAATACGAGATAAATTTCTAAGTTCTTGTACGATCTGACCTTGAGTATCGTACTCTTTAACATTTCCAAACACACTTGTAGTTGGTGTCATAGTATCTATATAATCTACAAATATAAGCTTAGTCTTATATCCTTCAACTTTTAAACGATCAATAAAACGTCCAAGATCACCCGGCGAGAAAGTATTTTCATTACAATGCTTGATCACTAGTGAGCACTTTCCCTGTGTTACCCTCAACAAACTTGTTTTTAACAAATTCTTAAACATTTTTTGCAAAGACATAATTAGATTATCACTACTGTCCATCAATCCCATAATTTGTTGTGTTCTTGTAACTTCATATGCCTTAGCAAATAATTGTTTAATCACTTCAAATTTATAATTTCCAAAAACAGAAATAAATCGTCTACTTAACTTATGTATGTCATCTTCTAGTGTAAGAAATATAATTGTGTCTTTTTTATCTAAATCAGATATATTGGATTCAATCATTCTCCTACATAAATTTACACACAATATGCTTTTGCCGTGATTACTCGGCGCTGCTAATAAATGAACACTGGAACTCTCAACACCACCTAAAACATTATCAAATAAATCAAATCCTGTTTTAAATACTGAAAATCCTTTTGAAATGTAATTAACAAGAGTATTTGCTAAATTACTACACGAATCTTCATCAGAAATAATAAAATAATCGGCAATAGTTTCTGCTTTAGATAATGATTGTAATTTAGACAAATCATTATATGCTGTAATAACTAAATCTTTATAATTCTTTAAAGCTTCAAATGGTGTTAAATTATTATCTAAAATAGACTCTTGCAAATTATCCAATAAAGTAATTGTTGAACTAACAGATATGACTTCATAGTATGCATGAATAATATCAATAACATTATCTGTTAGTTTTCTAAATTGTTCATCTTCAGTTAATTTATTTTCAATTGATTTCTGAATTAATTTTGTTGTTATAAGATCTCGTGTTGCTAAATGTTGAAACACATTATCATATGTTAGAAGACTTGAACTGGATTCACGAATAGTCAATAATGTGTTGACAACTTGAATTTGACTCTGTATGTTTTTTGCTGCAGGTAATTGTAATCTTCTAGCTGTCTCTCCCAATCCTTTTAAGAAATCTCTAATATACTCAATAGCAGAATTCGATCTCTCTGATGTGAAAGCACCAAATTCAGAAGGATGTAAGATAATTCTAACAAGATCCACCATAAACTCTTCTGATGTAAAAGTATTTATGAATGCTTTCAAAAGTGTCCGCTGATCTCTCACCTGCCCATGTCCGGGTATATTCATTTATTTTTCTCCATCTTTAGAAACTTGTTTAATAATAAACTTAAAAAACCATATTATAGTATTGAATTAGTTTATTATTAATAGATACTTTTTCTCCCCACTGCTTCTCCATTAGTTTTAAAATTGTTGTGTTCCCATTAACTTATTATTCTTATTTCTCTGCAATTCTTTGAGTTGTTCTTGATAGTCAGAAGCTTTTATTCTACCTAGAGCAAAATTTCGCTTAAGAGCTTGTATTCTACTATTTACATATTCGCGAGCTACAGCCATAGGGCTTTGTGCTGGTGGAGCATATGTTGCCTCAAACAATTTTCGAATAGATATCATCTAGAATTACCCCCTTAATTAACCTCAGGAATATTATTTCTATATTTAAATAGAAGCTTATTACACAAAATTAGACAAAATGCTATAAATTGTTTCCCTCGTTAATGTTGAAAGTATCAAATTCTCATTAAATTGATGCATATTTTTAACAAACGAAGATGAATCAGTAAATGAATCAAAATAACTCCTCAACTGTGATTCTTCCATAACTGTCACATTAACATCATAAATTGGATCATCTGTTGAATTTGTTATAACTCTAGGATACAACTTATTTACAAAATTGTTAGTTAATTGATAAAACAGTGGCATATCAGTCGCTTTAAAAGTGTATGCAATATCATAAGTTCCTGCTTCTGTTGATGTTCCATTATACTCAGCAGTCAATTGCAAAACGTAATTTGACCCATAAATATGGTGAGAATCAACAACTAAAGCTTTATCAATAGTATCGTTCTCCGAAAAAATGTAATCACCATTAGAGATTGCATTATATTCTTCTATTGAAGAACAATATACATATGGACTACCATTTTTGAATCTAAATCTTCCACTAACATAATTGGGAAGTACACATCTTTGAGATTGGTCCAATAACTTCCATCTCATATATACTTTTAAATATACATCAACAATATCATGATACTCGTACCAATCAAATGAATAATCAATATGACCATTATCTCTTAAGTAAGTAAAAACATCAGCAGTCAATTCTTTAATAAACAGATCATATTGTGTCGAATTAAAATATTGATCAAGAATATAAATATAATACAGAAAACAAGCAAATTCGGGAACATGATGACTATACGAGGTATTAAATATATAATTTGGTGGTGAAAATGTATATTTGTATGCATCTACATTTGGAGCCGAAATAGATCCTCGATATTCATCATCAATTATTAATGTAAGTGGTGGAACTTTTGATACGACGTGTGCAGCATGTTCTCTCATATCCCCATCGGCATAAATGAAGTCATGATTATTGACTGCATTATATGAATCACTATTTGCACATATAATGAATGTTGTTCCAGGTGTAAATGTAAATTTAGCATGTGTACCAGCACCATATGTGATAATATGTGCCACTGGCATTAATTTTGCATCCAAAAAACTTTTTAAATTAGAATAATTGATTGAAAAATTAACGAAATATTTAAACTGAGACTTATAATCTCTATCCTCACAAATATCATCATTTGTAGTCTTGATTACAGATTCGACATATTCCTTCATTGATAATTGAAGTATATTTAAGAATTTTAGCGGCCAGAACTTATACAAAAAACACAAAAATAAATAATTTCTTAAGTTAGACTGTGACATTTTCTCCATAAAAGAAGAACAAATATCATCTTCAATTAATGTTTGAGAACTAGTTACATTTTGATCAATAATATTATCATCAGCATAAATTTCGCTAACTATATCTGCAGAAATAAGAGCATTTAACTGTTGTGTAACATTATTCGACAAAATAGTAGCAGGATTAAGTGATTCAAATGGACTATAAAAATCATAAAACGATTTATAGAATCCACTTCCAGCATCAGTAATTTTCGCAGAAATAACAGATATGAGATTTTGTATCATCGATTGAGATATCTTCTGGAAATCATAAATTGATTTCCCAATAACATTAGTGAGATCAATAGACATATTATCAGCATATCTTGTAACAAAATCTTGAAAATCTGCTAATACCGTAGCTTGATTAACACGATCAGAAGGTACACCATGTGAATTCATGTAATTCAAATACAGTAACAAATTAGAATATATATTATGAGAGACTGATACACCGTTATATAGAATGCCATATAACATATACTGATATGTAAAACTTTTATTCTCCAATCCGGCTGTCTCTCCATCTACCTGATCAACAGAATGAAACAAAGGAGCATACAAATCACTGAAAAAATTTCTATATGCGTTGTCAAAAACAAAAGACTTTATAACCAAATCTTGATTATAAAGATCTGATAAAGTACTAATATACGAAAACTGGAAATTAAGTTCTGCTAAGAGAAATTCTAAAGAAGAAGGAATCAAATCATATAATTTCTTTTTTCCTAATCCTTCAGAACCGACTACCGTTTCTAGTAAATTATCAGTATTATCCATTGTTGAGTTATAAATCTTAACTAAATTAATTGAATCTGTCCGAATAAAAGCATTAAAAAAATAAGGATATTTTGGAAAATCAGATTGACAATCAATTAGTGATTTTGGCATAAAATTCGGATCAGTTAACAAAACAATTGAATTCTTAAAATATTTTTCAAAAGTTTTAAGTTTATTTATATAATGAAAATAATTAGATAAATATCTGGAATATGCATCCGCAAATATACTCATTAAAATTCTCCTATTCAGAAGAGGTTTCCCATTACTTTAGTTACAACATTATTTCGGAATGATGTACCTGCATTCAACCATCCACTCGCTGTGTTCGCAATACTATTAACAGATCCTTTTGCTGTATTATAAACAGCATTTGAAAGAGCTTGTTGGATTAGCTTCGGAGCATTTGTCACCATATTAGCGAATTTTCCAACACTATCAACTGCTGAGGATATTGAACTCCCAAGATTACCAACTACGGGTGTAAACGCCGGAGAAAGAGGAATGTCATCTCTAGATGGTGGAGTAAAAAATCCATACACTTGTGGGTCCATATCAAGTTCTGTAATACGAACTGGCCTAAATGACGAAAGAAATGTACTGAGAGTTATCATTAAATTATTATTATTTTCCCGAGTATACATATTCAACGATTCAGGATCATCTAACATATCAGATTCAAATATATCTTTATCTGCTTTTAATTCAAGTGGATCTTTCTCTGTTGGATCAAAAACTGCAAAAGCATCATATAATGTTTGAAATTCTATGGAGACATCAACTGTCAATGGTTGTCGATAAAGATTATAACTTGTATCACTACCACCACGCCTAAGTGTAATGGAAGCTATTGATCCAAGAATAGTGTAATTCATTCCGTAAGCTTTAATTGTTATAGGAATACTTCCACCATATGTAACTCCATTCATAGTCTGTGGAGCTGCTAAAAGAACCAAATAAGACAATGGTTTCATTATAAATTCTTTAACTGCTTTCGGATGACCATATGGAGAAATCAACCTTACATTGACACTCAAATTACCGTTATAAGTACTGGATTGCCAGATTTTAGGGAATGTCATTTTATTCCCGGTCAAACCTATATCAGTTATAACCGAAGTCATATTCTTCATTAAATCCTGTAAAGCTTCTCCACCACCCATTTTTTCAGTTACATTTCCAACAGTTTTTATAGCAGTAGCACGCACTTTATCTGTAAATAATGGGCGCATATTAGATCCCATTGCAGAATTTGCAATATCTCGATATTGTTGGCCAAAACTTGACAGACTATCACTTAAACCTTGAAAGGTACTATCTTTATATTGAACTTGAATAGTATCATTAGCTGTGGTGTCATCAGTTGTGTATAATCTTATACCACAATATTCATCTAATCCATGATATGCACAAATTCGTTTATATACTGCAATTTGTTTATCATAACCATAAGAGTATATGGTAGCTACTTTCTTCTTTAAATCTTGTTTATCATCCCATGATTTCCCAGCTACCATATCTGCCATATGAGCAAAATCAATTGCATAATCAACCGGAACAAGATCAATAACACTCATTTTAGATCTTAAATAATTACCAAATCGTTGATTCCGATCGACAATAGAATTAAATTTGCAAGGCCGCCCAATTCGAAATAATTTATAATCTTCATCAATAACTTTCCATTCATTAGCTATTCTTGGAATTTTTTCATTAGTCTTAGTTTGGCCAGTAACTAAATCTCGAACATTAGAAAATGCTTTATTAACTCTTGATGTTATAGATGTTAATCCCATTTTTCCTCCACTAATTATTTCACCGGCAAAAAACTATTCTTGAGTCGCCTCTATACCTTTTTTAATGACTTTTCTAAGAGGATTAGAATATGTTCCTGGATCTTGCTTCTCTGGTGGTTGAATAGTCTTTTTAAGAATTTTTCTAGTAGTTCCCGAACCTTGTTTCTCAGAAGGCGGATGTGGTTGCCATTTTTTCATCATTTGTTTTCTTTGATTGTATAATTTGCGAGACATACCTTGTCTAAAAAATTCATCACTTTCTGGATCGTCTGCGTCGTCGCCTGCTAACATTTCGTTAAGATATTTAACAAATGAAATCATTTCTTTATCTCCTTATAATTATTTTTATTTCATCGGCAAGATCATATTTCAGATCCTGCCGATGATTTTTTAAATCATATGTTGCATTCTTGATTCAAAAGGATAACTAGCTATACCACGTATTAAAGCACCATCTAATGAACCAAATATATCCTTTTCTAAAATTGAAAATGTATCTGTGATCTCTGTTCCAAAAGATCCTCTTCTAACAGGAATTTGAACAGTTGGAGCGGCAGGAACTGCCATTGTGCCTTTTGTATCAACAATATCACCTGTCAACTTATTTCTTTCAACTTCAATCAATTTGGTAACGTCTTTAATTCTTTCATCAATTTTGTTGACAACTTCATCTGGTTTAGACATATCTTGTTTCTTCATTATTTCAATAGCTTCAATCTGACGTTTCTCAAGATCTAAATTTTTAATAGCTTCATTAGCTTTATCTGGTTCCATTACAGTTCCCATCAATCCAGTAAGTAAACTTTTACCAGTTGAGATACTTTTTATTCCGAAATCTTGAGCTTTTTTCCACAATCCACCAAGTGTCATTTCACGAGTATCACCAACAGCTTGTTCTGCACCAGCTTCAGCTTCTTGTCCAAACTTATTAATTCCAGCTTCAAACTCAGACATATCTGGCAACTTAACAGCTGGACTTGGACCAGTCATTACTTTATCAATTTCTTGAGCAGGTTTGTCAGATTTTAGTATCTCCGATATTGCCCCAGTTGCACCACCAAATAAGTTACCACCAAACTCGGTAACTTTACCTAAAAATTCTCTACCAAGACCAACAATACCAGATTCTTTAGGTTTAACATTATCAAAAATCTCAGCTAATCTAACAGCCTCTTCACCGCCACTCCACATCCTAACTTTATCCAAACTTTCTTTCGAGAATTTTTTATCGTACTCTTCACGAGTCATTCCTTGAGCTGCGGCTAATTCGGCACCTCTAAGATATCTCTGCACAAATAATTTATTATCGTTTTCAACCTCTTGAACAGCAGAACTTGGACCAACTACTTGTTCAATCGGCTTCTGAGTGACTGCCATAGTTGATGCAGCCTGTTGCTCGGACTCTTGCATCTGTTCAACAGTAACTGGTTTAGGAATACTTGTAGGACCAGATTCATAAGTTAATTTACCAAGTCTCTTAGCTTCAGCTCTAAGTGGCTCAGGAATAGGAGTCCCAGGTGGATAATTTATGTCAAAATAATCAAATTTTGAAGCATCATCCATTGCCTTAAACTTAGCTATTTCCTCGGGCGAAATTTTTCCAAGAGTCCCAGATGTTGTAACTTCTTCTGCAGCTGCTTGAACAGGAGAAGTACCACTGAGAGCAGCAATAACTCCACCAGATTCTTTGGGTTTAACGTTATCAAAAATCTCAGCTAATCTAACAGCCTCTTCACCGCCACTCCACATCCTAACTTTATCCAAACTTTCTTTCGAGAATTTTTTATCGTACTCTTCACGAGTCATTCCTTGAGCTGCGGCTAATTCGGCACCTCTAAGATATCTCTGCACAAATAATTTATTATCGTTTTCAACCTCTTGAACAGCAGAACTTGGACCAACTACTTGTTCAATCGGCTTCTGAGAAGCATCATCCATTGCCTCGGGTCCAAGAGTCCCAGATACAGGAGGAGTACCACTGAGAGCAGCAATAACTCCACCAGTCTGCTTAGCAGCTTCATCTAACTTTTTTCTTTCCTCGTCAAGCTGAGCTTTTGATGCAGCTTGTTGACTAGCTTCTTGTATCTGTTCAGCAGTAACTGGTTTAGAAATACCAACTGGACTAGCTTCATAAGTTAATTTACCAAGTCTCTTAGCTTCCGCTCTTAATGGGAAAGGAATTGGAGTTCCAGGTGGATAATTTTTATCAAAATAAGCAGATTTTTCATCATCTGACATAGCTTTAAAATTAGCTATTTCATCAGGTGAAATTTCTCCAAGACTCCCAGATGGTATAACTCCCTCAGTTGCTGTTTTAACAGGAGAAGCACCACCAAGAGCAGCAACAACTCCACCATTAGTAGGAACACCACCAGTTTGTTTAGCAGCTTCAGCTAACTTTTTTCCTTCTTCATCAGACTGAGCTTTAGAGGCAGCTTCAGCACGTTTCCGAATATCTTCAACTGTTTCATCATAATCAGCTAAAACTTCCTTACCCTCACCTTTTGTCGAATCATAAAGAAACTGTCTAAAAGGTGCTGTTTCAGGATTAAATTTATAAATAGATCCTGGAACATTAACACCAGCTACAAATTCCGCTCGAGCAATTGTCTCAGCTGCCGTTCTAATATCCTCTGGAGATAGTTTTGTACCTTTACCATCTTTCGTCGCTATTAAGTGAGTATTGTAATAATTTTGGAAATCTTTATTATTTAAAATAAACTGAGCACGTTTTCTCACAAACTCATTTATCTCAGTGCATGGCTTATCAGATTCCTCCATCTCAGAAGATAATCCGGCGTATTCTTGTGCTTTAGCATCTGATGCTGCTTTAACATCAGCAGCAACCTCTTTCTCAGTAACTATTGCTGGATCTTTTTTCTGCGATTCATGAAGTCCTTTATCAGTAAATTGATGTGTAATAGCTTCTGTAAGAGCGTCTTTAATCTCTTTAAAAGCATCTGTAAGAATACTAAAAATATCTTTCACTTTCTGTGGAGCTTTCTCATAAACAGCTTTAGCAACATCTTTAGCACCACTAATTACCTTTCCAATTGCCCCACCAGCTCTAGCAAGTTGTTCATCTGTAACTGGTTGTGCAACTCTTCCCGCCAATTCTCGATAAACATCAGATACAGATTTTGGCATTCCATTGGCCATAAGTACACTCTCATTACCTTTAAACCAGGTTCTAGGAATCACATTAAGTACAGATTGATTAGGATCATCTTTAATTGCCTTGAAAAATTTTAATCCCTTTGGCCTACCTAAAAAATGCAGCGTATAAATATCCGCAACACTTCCACCTTGTGGTCCTTCTTTAGCTGCCGGAAGTTCTTGCTTTATATACTCAGCTCCCATTAATGCGTTTGCTCTTGCATCAAAAATATCTGTTGACGAATCAAATCCATATTTTTTACCAGCAGGACCAGCAATCATACGTCTCCAAGTATCTGGCACAAATTGAAATAATCCAGACGCTTTACTGTCTGAATTGTATGCTCGTGGATTTAAGCGAGATTCTGCTTTTGCGATTCTAGTTAATGTATCTAATGGAACATCAGTAGACTGTGACGCCTCTCGTAAAGCAGCATCAACAGTAACATTTCTAGATGAAGTACCACCACTTGGAATAACAGAAGCTTGAGCTTGTCCAGGAGGAGCAGTAGACGCTGCTTGTTGATATTGCGTTCCCCCAGAAGTTCCAGCTGGAGTAACTGGCTTTAACCCTTTAGCCGCATCACGAGCTGATTTCTCTTCGGCATACTTCTGTTCAAGAGCAAGTTTTTCTTCAGGAGTTTTTGCTGCTTTCCAAGCTTCATTATATTTATAATATTCTTTCTTCTCCTCCTCATCATAAGCAGCAACATTAATTTCATTCTGAGTTAATGTTCTACCTTGAGAAGCAGCAACTTTTCCAGCTTGTTTCGCCTCTTCCGAAGTCAAATTTTTAACCCTGGACTCTTGCTCCTTAATGTGTCTAGCAACAACTCCTGTAGGTGGTTTTCCACCAGTAGCAGTACTTGTTTTTTCATAACCAACATTTGCAACACCCAATTCAGCTTCAGCAGCAGAAATTGGAGGACCGCCAGTTGTGCCATCACCAAATAATAATGCTGCAATTTTGGGATATTTTTGTTTAACAATTCCAATAAGTTTTTCAGATAAATTTGATAAACCAGTAATAACAAAAGAACCAAAGTCAACAAGAGAACCAATCATTGCTCCAAGAATAGGACCAATAATAGGAACTGTAAAAGCACCATATTGAGCAAATGTTTCTGCATATGATCCTTTGGCTTGTTTACTAATAATTGAATTATTAGCTTCTGCTAGCCAACCACTTACTGTTCCAAAAATTGATAATATTCCTTCAAATGCATAGATACTTAGATCAACAACTGACCCAATTATTCCACCAACTAGAGGTCCAGCAATGGGAACTATAGATCCAAATTCAGCGAATTTGGTAGCATAATTAAGACCTTCACCGGTAAACAAATTATCAATAATAAACTGATTTGGTCCCCATTCAGCCATAGCTTTTGGAAAGTCTGTTATAGCATTTTGGCCAATCCAACCAATTAGACCACCGATAGCAGCACCAATTGAACCACCAATAAGAGAACCAATAGGACCACCAAATGGGAAACCGACAACAGCTCCAGCTAGAGCATATGGTCCCATCGTCTTAAAAGCAGAAAGAAGGCCACCCTCTTTCTCCCCCATTAGAAACGTTTTAATGGCTTCCCAGAGACCACCCTCTTGATAAGATGCGAAAGCACCTTTTACAGCTGAGATTGTGGCTCCTAAAGCAGCTCCTAAGAGACCACCAGCTAAAGATCCCACAAATCCACCAAAGGGAAAACCAGCTATCATACCTAGACCGGCCCATTTACCAACCTGACCGAGAGTGGTCTCCATATCATCTTTCATTTTCCCGAAAAAGAAACCTTTTACAGCTCCAGCTAAGCCGCCCTCTTTATAACCTTGTATCGTATCAGATATAAAATCAAATGATGTGAGAACAATTTGAAGTGGAAGAGCTATTCTTCCAACTACTTTAGCAAGAGGTTCAAGAAGTTTTAGTAATGGACTAAAAGCTTCCCCCATAAAGGATATGACTTTTCCAATCGGTCCAAGAATCTTGGATGTAGCTTGTTCAATAAAAGTTATGGCCTTAGATACCGTTGGACCAACACCGGTTATTGATTTAATTTTACCACCAACTTTACCAACAAACTCCCCAGCAGTAGCGAGTCCAGCTCGCGCCGATTTTCCAATCTTAGTAAGCATTCCTTCTTTAGTTCCGGCTTCCATCCCAAACTCTTTAGCCATCATTTCAGACGTATAACCACCTACTTTACCTGCTGCTTTACTGCCAGCTGCTTCCTCAGCACCAAATTTAGTCCAATCACCACCAACACTTTTCCCAAGATATGATTTCCACTTAGGAATTTTTCCATGAATTGTTCCACCAACTACCATTCCAGCTCCAAGAATACCTCTTCCAGCTAATTTTAGCTGTTCAGCAGTCGATATTCCATTCATTTCTAAAAATTTATTAAGTTTATCAACTAATGAACCAATTTTATCAGTTAACGCCAAAATGGCAGCTCCAACACCAGCAAGACCAAGACCAGCTAAAATCTTTTTCAAAAAATCAGCATTCTTAAAGAGATCTGATAACAAATCCCAAATAGTATTTGCTTTTTCTTTTATCTTTGCCTTTGTTTCAGAAATTGGTTTTTTAAGAATCCCTTTTAAAAGATCAACAACATCAGTCTTCCAAATAGATTCTTTTTTCTCATCTTGCCGCTGTTTAAGACTTGCCATTTTTTCAAAAAATGTTTGTTCTCTAGCATCTTTTTCAATCTTTTTTTCTTGATAAATTTCAATATCAAGTGTCTCTTTATTAACCTTAAAAATACTTGTAAGTATTTCATAAATTTTAGAGAAAATTCCATAATCTCCTGGAGCTTGACTCAATACTCCCCCTTTATCATAACCTTTTATTTCTTTAATATGTTCATTAGGAACTACTAATCCAGGAGTATCAGGAATTAATACTTCAGGTCCTTTCTCACCCACTAAAACCGGTTCTCCACTAGGAATAATCCCACCACTCTTAGCCGCAACTTTTACCTCCTTTTTAACTGGAAAAGGAATGACATTGGCAAATGAGGTTGGAGGTGGTAAGAGATTTGTTGGAGCAACAGGTGGAGGAAATAATACCGGTTCAGCATTCTTATCAACAATTGTTACTTCAGCTACCCGTTGACCAGGTTCAAGAAGTTCATAAATACTACCTTTATTATCACCTAAATAAGACGCGATTTTAGGAAGATACCCAGATTTCACATCAATCATCATCTCAGTATTGATTGCTATTACTCTAAGATAGTCAACCATTTTTTCATTAAGAGTTGTTATCTTACTTCGAATATCAGTTCCAGTGAACCCGCGTTGAAGAGAAGATTCTTTGACTCTCTCCGCATAAGCTTTTTCAAAATACTCTTCTTGAATTTCAATTATTCTTTCAAGTTGATTTCTTGTCTCGATGTCTGCCTCTCTAACTTCCTTAATCTCTTTTTCTCTTTTTTGTCTGGCCCTTAAATATGTACCCATGGAAGCACCAGCAGCAGTTAACCCAAATGGACCACCAAGAATCAATCCTAATAAAGAACCGATAGATGCTATTCCAGCTCCTAATCTCCATTTCAGACTAGAAGGAACCCGTTCTAATTGACGCTCAGACTCTATCTCTTCAAGTGAAACTAACTCTTTAGTTTGAATACTCTTAATACTAGATAATTCTGCTAAAATTTGTTTTAAAGATCTTCTTGTCTCAAACGTCATCGGCTCACCAGCTAAACCAATTTCAGTAGCACCTATTACTTTCTCAGCACCTAACATTCTCTCTAAAGATCTTTCAACTGTTCCTTTTTTCTGTAATCTTTTAAAAAATCCTTTACCAAGAGGAGTGCCCAATACATCGACAATATATAATAATTTTCCAAGAGGACCTTCTCGAAAAGCTTTTTCTCTAGCGGTCTCTAAAGCAATTTTCTGACTTTCCTCAAGAACTTTAGCACTCTTTATAGTAACATATTTTTGTTCAATTGGACTCCAAATAAGTCTCTCATCTTGCTTAGTAGTTTTTCCCCCCATTATATTAAGCATCTCTTCTTGAACATAATAAATGTCAAAAAGGACAGATCTTATCCGTTCAACCTGGTCTGGAAATATATTACCAAGATAATTATCTACTCTTTCTTGCTGTGGAGTATATAATCCAGCAGCTTTCATCCACTTATCTTTATCTCTAAGATTTAAATAACTTCCACCCAACATAAAATCTCTAGCAGAACCGAGTGCATTTTTTCCCATTTCAAAAAGTTTATTAGGAGCTTCAATTAATTTACCTACAAGTTTTCCAGCACCTTTTGTAATGTTCCAAAGAGCATTAATACCTGGTAAATTTAATGGATTTAATTTTTCAAACATTTCTGATATAAATTGTTTAAAAACACCAGGTTCTTTGCGATGTAAAATATTTTGATCAATTCCGAATCCGGACATTCTAATTGTCATAAGCTCAGCTAACATGAATCTATTAACATCGAATATTGCAGACAAAAATGCAAGTTTTTTAGATTCAAATGTAGGAGCCAGGTTTGCAATAGATCTAGATGGTGTGTGAAGAATTTTAGCCTGATCTATTGCTATACCAAATTCTTCAGCTTTTTCCTTTGTTAACTGCTTCTCATCATCATAACCATAAAATTTCCTTAATTCTGCTATACGGTCTTTAGAAGTTCTAAATCCTTTACCAGTTAATAAATCAACAACTGTTTTTGAAACTTGATAAATCGGATTTAACTCTTGGAGTCGCAGGGCACCATATTCTAATCTATCTAATCCCCTTGAAATTAATCCTCTATTATCCTGCCCTAAAATTTCTTTTTCATAAGAATCTTCAAAAGTATCTTTACCCTTATCTTTTTCCTCGCGAAGAAATTCATTTTCAGATCGATATTCACCACGAAATGCGGCAACTTGCATGTTTAAACGTTGTAATTCAGCTATTTGAATTTGAAGTAACATAAATGATAACGTTTGTGGATCCACACCCCTTTGAGCTAATGTCATAACCTTGTTAAGAGCTTCATTAGCCATTTTAGAACTGTAAAATTTCCTAGCAAATTTATCAGGAGGCTCTCTATTCGGTTGCAGTTTCGCCATTTTCATGGATTTCCTGATACTTGCAAGAACAGACACTGCAGCTAATCCTAAAGAAACACCTGTAGAAGATGACAATAATGCAGTAATGCCTTTATCTATCATCCCGACTCCAGTTGATGCCAATCCAGCGAGACCACCAGTTTTAGCTCCAGTAGCAAGTGCTGTAGATATTTTTCCACCAGTAACATAATCAGCAGCACTTTTTAACCCACGATAACCAGCCGTTAGAATTCCACCACCTTCAACTGCAGCTCCACCTTTACCAGTAATAACATTTCCACCAGTTCCAGTTAAAAAATTCTCAACTCTTGGAATTCTTTTTGCAATATCAGGTCGCCCAGCTAACATCGAAAGAGCCCTAGCTGTAGATCCAGGAGCATTCAATAGTGACCAAATACTCGTTAAACTACCAACTCCACCGATAGTTCCGAGTTCCCTACGATATTGTCGTTCATAAGGTAATCTAGCAGATCTAGAAATGTCGGATAACATTCTTGGTATTAATATGCTCGCCCCACCAACAGTCCTCGATAATCCTTCGAATATTGGCGTAGCAGCAGGAGCAAATTTTCCTACTCCTCGAGAAACCATCCCACCAAACATAGAAGGATCAAACATTGACCCGATCATTGTTGGCCACATGAGCTTTTGTTGTACTGGGCTAAGAAATTTCATAGTTGTTCTATAATTTTGTTCAGCTTGACTCCCAGTAACACCCATAACAGGAGCATTTTGGTATGGTGAATATATTTGATTTGGCGCCATAAGTTGTCTTGCCATAATCCAAATTTACCTCTTTTAAATTTAATCAAATGGGGATATAACTGGCATAAATATCCTCCAATCTTCCCCTTGAATTGTATCGGATTTTTGCAACTGTGATTGATATTGTTGTGTTAATATCTCATCTTCTTGTACAGTTCTTGTTTCAACAACAAAATTATCCGCTTGATTTTTGCTAGCTATAATTAATTTTGTATTCATCATCTCGGCGGCGGTTTTAATACTATTAAAAAAGTTCTGCGAAATTTGTGCATTGGAATAATCTAGAAGTGGTAAAATTTGCAACATTGTCATTTTCCTAACGTAAGCACAAAATGCAGCAGCCATAAACATATCAGAAAAACCAGATGTGCGAATTGTTCCACGATTAGTACGTTGAATTGAACTCATTTGCCCAATTAAATCTTGAGATTTTATTCTTGTTGGCATCTCTTTTAATGCATCATATAACAAAGAAATCATAAGCTCTTTTGTTTTTGTATTTGTATTTATTCCATATTCATGATTTTGCATATCAATTGATTGTCCTGGAATTTCATTTTTCTTTAGATCTTTGTAGATATACGGAATGTAATTAAAATCAGTAACATGATAAAGCAAATGTTCGATAATTGCTTTACCAATTGAATTGTTTTCTATACATAAAATTATTCTGGATCCAACTATCTTATACATCCATTGAAATAAACTATCTACAACTTCACCATATTTAGTTAAAGATCCTAATCTAACGTTGGTTTCGGCAACTTGTTCAAAATCCTTGTATGTAAAAACTTCAATTGCATTAAACGCACCTTTAATAGAACTTGCCGTATCAACGCCAATTAGATAATAATCTTTTGGATTAAAATCAGTTTGAAAAATATCTAATTTAACTTGATTTTTAAGATCAATTGTTGCTGATTTATTAATATAAATAAATTTTTGGAGTGTTTCATCATCAAAAATACAATTTGCTCCACCAACAAATAAAAGATCTAATTCTTGATTAATCCTTCTTTGATCAAAATTTAGTTCTTTCTTTTGTTGTTCATACCATTCTTTTGTTTTGTTTGGATTTTCAGACCAATGATATCTAATTCTAATAAAACTATTTTTGGATGGATCGGCAATTACTTTATCCGCATCCTCCCTCCAATCTTCAATTCCAATATCTGAATTATCAATAAATAGATTATCAGAATCTACTGCTCTTTCATGCATTTCATAAAAGAATTTTCCATCGCCCTCGATGCCATTTGGTGTTGATGTTATAAGAATCATATATGGATAATCATTTCTGGCAGCCTGTTCTCTAGCAGTAGAGAGTGTCGGCTGCGCAGCACCATATATCTCATGCATATGAGGAATAAAAGCTCCCTCATCAATATATAATATAGGAACACTAAGTGAACGAGCTAATGTATCTGGAGACGAAGTAGTTGATGGATAAAATGTGTCAATTCTTGAACCATTTTGCAATTCAAGATATGTTTTTATACTACTCTTGGATAAATTTGGAACTCTCATCCAAGGAGGTAAATTTCGAATTATATATTTTATTTTTCTTAAATTTTCTTGAGCGGCATCTTTTCTAAAATTGAAAATAACAATTCTATTATTAGGAAAGAAAGTTGCTGCCCACGCAAGTACTCCAGCCGCTATTGTTGATTTGCCTAATTGTCGGCTCGCAAGAAGAATAACCATGTGATATCTAAAAGCGGCTCTCACAACCCTTCTGAATTTAGCATGTAATAAATCTTTATCATACTTGCGTCTGCCACCAATCTCTTGAAAATAAACAAAATTAAGAATAAAATAAAGTGGATTTTGGCGACATTTAATCCATTCAGAAACATTAAGATCATTAATATCTACACCATTTGTTTCTTGAATGGAATTAAGTGTTTGTTGATCTTGTGGCAACAATATTGGATTAATTGTTGGTTTTTTTATAATTTCCTGATTATATTGTTGTAACATTTCTTTGCCCCCCCCAATTTTTCAACATCGGCAAGATCTTAATAAAGAAACTTATTAAGATCTTGCCGACGATAAGACAATTTCTACTCTATATAAACTGTAATTACTATGTTGTCTATATCCCAATATATAATTGGTGGTACATATTTAACTATATCCAATTTATCCTTTAAACCTTTAAGAATGTCATTGTCACTTCTGACCTCAATTCCATTGTTCATCTCATTAGGAGGAGAGGATGAATCAGTTACATAAACTCGAACAGACTTGACGTAATCCCTGCCAGTATGAATAAACTCAATAATTAAACTATTATAAAACACAACATCTGTTCCCGTGAAATTCTTTTGGAGGTATTCGGCAAGAGCTAATAATAAATTATCCTTTTCAGTAGGAATATCGATATTATTTCTTTGTACATAATTTTTATCAGCTTTTATCTCAACCTCAATTTTCATAGGAAGTAGTATACTTGGAATCGAAACCCACGCAGATCCACTCCATCTCCAATAAATATTCGTACTACTATCTAATACAAAATCATCTATCTCGGGAGAATAAAACTCCCAAGAAGCAGGCGGACCAGAATGATAAGTTGCAATTTCATTCGCATGACCATCAAAATCAGATCCACTAGCAGGAGAAGTACCAACTCTATAAGTTGTACTATCTAAAGTTATAGGTGGTGGATCATCTCTAGTTTCAATAACCGGATTTAACCAATTGTAATCCACATTCGAAAAAATATTCCCACTTTGCAAGAAAACAGATTCTATAAATGGGGATTCAATCAAATACGAATTCAAAAATCTACATTGAACATTATCAGTTATCATTCTATTTTCACTAAAATTAGCAGATGTCATAAAATTTTTAATCTTATCAAGATAATAGTCGGGATCTGATGCAAATGTTGCACTATCAATAACCGGTATATTAATTACATAGGAATCAGAACCAGTTGTATATCTCATCAACCTTAATTGATCAGATACATCAACCAATTGGTAAAATTTATTAGTTCTACATGTGAATTTGAGAGTGGTCATTGTCCCATTTAAAACCGCTGGAGATGTATCATCTCCAGTCAAACCAAGTGTAGTCAAACATGTCGATCCCGTAGAAGCTATAAAAACATTTGATACTGTTCCAGTTGGTGGTGTAATTTTAATTCTATTATTTCCATCATCATCCTCATAAACACTAGCAACTATAGCTCCAACAGCAACATTGATCTCACTTGCTAAAGTTGCGGCAGTCTGAGTTCCAGCAGTAAAAGTAACTGTTGTAAATGGATCAGTATATCCTTCAGAAGAATCATTAAATTTAATCACCAACGTATCATTTGATCCACTATTAATTACATAGTCTTCACATTCATGCGTTATAACCGAATTAGAAATCCCACCTTTTACTTCAATTTGTATTTCATCTTCAAATATACCAAAAGTATCGGGATTCGTATATGTATATTCAAAATAATTGTTAGACAAAGGGAAACATTCCATACGTCTATTGATTATATTTAAATTATTACCAAATACAGAAATTGTAAAAACTAAATTACTTATGGTTTCATATGATCTTAATCTCACAATAGTTACTCTAGATGATTCATCATATTCGAGATTTAGATATACTATGGGAGTATCGAATCCTGTTCCAAGAGTTGATATATCAGGAACTATCTCAGCAAATTCAACTCTAGAAAGATCTTTCATAAGATACCCATCATAGTAATTCATTCTTGTATTTCCCTTATAAATATATGGACTTATAAATGATCTACCATTGATAGTAAATGTTGGTCTGTAATACAAATCTGCCAACTCATATGAAATGGGCTCTATATCGGGTGTTCCATCTGTTCCATCATCAGTGTATGAGTAGGTTGGTGGTTGAGGATAAGATGCATCGACTTCCCAGTATTGGTCATGATAAGCAACATATCGACCATAAACACGATATTTCGTAGCATAGTCTACAGAATCCCAAGTTATTATAACAGAATTTTCTGGAGAAGTAATAGAAACGGAAACAACACTAGACGGCACAGTTTGTCCCCACTCATCAACAGCAACTACAAAATATCCATAATCTCCAGAAACTAGAGATCCAGTACCAACAGATGCTGATGCTGAAATTGTAAATGATGGAAGTGAAGTTGCTATAAGATTCATTACCTGTTCAGAATGATTTGTGGTATATAAAATTGTTTGATTTCTATCTCTGAAAGATCTACAAAGATGAAATATATTATCATATATGTTAAATTTCTTAAACAAGAATCTAAAATCATTAACATATGAGCCAACAATATTGTAAAAATCTTGCCGACTTATCATATTATTTCTTGTTTGAATATAATTTATAATTTCATCCCTTAAATCTTCTCCACTAAGGGGATCGAGTCCTCCTTCAGAATAATCGAAATCTACAAGTGGAGGGTGACTCACATTTGGACTTGGACTAACTGGCGTCAATTGTCCACTAGGTGAACACACATAATCAAATGCCAAAACAGTTCCAGAAACTTGTATCTTTAAATTTGTTTTATCAATTAAATTTCCAGAAGCACCTCGTGTCGACTTAATAATTAACCTAATACTTGCCCCGGAAACCCATTTACCACGAATTCCGGATCCAAATTCGATAACATAAATTGTTGACGTTATTTTTCGCAAAAAGACAACAGTATCATTACCTTTTTCAAGATATTTAGTATACTTAACATCGAACTTTTCTTCAGATGTTGATCCAACTTCAGTAACATAAACTTCAAGGTCAGAAAGATAAAATCCTGAATCAATATCAAAATAATATGTTTGGTATGACCCAAAATTATATGGCTTAAGTTCAAAAAAAACTTCTTTTTTAATATATTGTGATGTTGAGTATAAAGGAACAGAAATTGTAGAAGAAGAAGATGGCAGTGTAATTTTTGAACCGTCATTAGTTATAATATCGACGTAATATAAATAAGATCCATTTTCAACAATTTCAACAAATTTATAAATAGCATCGATTATAAACTGAGTGTCTTCTATTTTGAAAGTGCTACTTATAGGAATATACGTTCCAGTTGAATTATCATACCCAATAATTACTTCCCTGCGAACTACAGCTGGCTGTCTTCTCGGTAACCAATTGATCATATCAAATTCAATTGTACCAGTTGCAACAGAAGCGTTCGCAAAAGCAGGAATATACCCATAAATAGAAGCATGAAGGTATTGGCTTTCTTCAGTTTGGGATGTTACAACGAATGCTTCTTTAAATAAGCTATCATAGTATTGTTTTAAATCAAAATGTGTATAACCAAGCAGATTTAAAAAAAATCCTATAAAGCCAACTTTACTAATCTGCAAGTCATATACACCCAAATCAGTTTTAAGCTTTTCATAGTAATAATTAACAAACTCCTCTGGAGTTGTATAATTAAGTGATGGTAAGGATGCTGCCATATTTTTTATCCCCAATAAGAACTACATAAATTATTTATTGATTTTAAATATCGTTGAATAATCACCATTAGAAATACCTTTAACTACGGTCGAAACTTTTGATACTGATTTTCGAGCATCACCAACAATTCCAGCAAGTTTAGCGGCATTTCCTGTTAAGTTATTTAACATTCCACCTACAGGTCCAATAACATTATTAAGAACTCCACCGTGAAATCCACCAAATAATGGGCTTT